>ERZ773134.3173-NODE-3173-length-10732-cov-8.730261_pt1 | contig 10732 bp, 9 predicted proteins | sample MGYA00580856_ERZ773134 | MGnify/ENA primary metagenome ERZ773134 (study PRJEB29015, sample SAMEA2737823) | human gut metagenome | biome: human gut; feature: human-associated habitat; material: faeces | place: China | collected 2012 ... | reverse complement strand
GCTGCCGGAGCGGTGCTTAAGCCGCAAGGCGGGAATTGTGCGGTGTTGCCTAAAGGCAGATGCCATATAAAAATTGGCCACTACCGCCATTTTTGTCCTATTTTGTTATTTGCTATGCCCAACATCCCGGACCGGACTACAAACGTTCCCCAGAAATCCGCGCCGCAAAGTCAAAAAAGGAGGGCCCACCATGTTCGTCCAGAAAGTACCACATATCAAGGACCAGTTTTTGACGCAGGAACGCGCCAGCATGGAGCTGGAAAGCGGTCAGATTGCCGTGGGTTGGTATACCAACGAGCAGGACAGCCAGTCTGTTGTACACTCTCATCCGTATTATGAGCTTGTACTGCCCCTGGTGGGCAGCAACGTGCGCTATTCTGTGGACGGCAACATTTATGATATAAACCTGGGGGAAATGATCATCTTCCCTGCCCGGTGCTATCATGCGGGCATGTTCAATATCACGGATAAGATTTCTGAACGTCTGATTGCCCAGATCAACGCCGAGCTATGGCAGGAAGCCCTGCTGGCCAGCGGGCTGGTTGCCCCCACATGGCTGGGGCAGCTGGTGATCCTGGATGCAGACGCCGTCACCGCATGGGATCTACGCGGCTTATTTGAGCGGATGGCCCAGACCGCTTACTTACACGGCAGCACCCAGCACATGGTGCAGCGGTGCGAGCTGGTGGAGCTTTTGCTGCTGATGGACCAGATTGTGGCCGAGCGCCGCACGGCACCGCCCAGCGCTACAAGTGCCCTGGTTGCCAAGGCCGTTGCTTTTTTGCAGGCCAATTATACCGACCCGAACCTAACCGTTGGCAGCCTTGCCAAATATACCTACACCAGCCGGGAGCATTTGTCCCGCGCGTTCAAAACCTACACGATGGAAAGTGTACACGGCTATTTGACCAACCTGCGCATGCAGCATTGCCGCCGTGCCATTGCAGCCGGCGCCAGCGTGCTGGATGCCTGCAACGCCAGCGGTTTTACCAATTACACCAGTTTTTTGAAAACTTTCCGCAGTTTATACGGCATTACGCCGTCCGAATATCGCAACCAGCTGCGGCGTACGCCGGAGCGGGTTCACTCTACCCCATAAACAATGTAAGCCGCCCGATATCAAGTCTTGGACAACTTTTTTCCCAAATAAATTTGAAAAAGGCACAAAAACAGGCTCATCAAAGCCAAAGCAATTTTCAATCTGTCCTTGGCTTTGATGGACCTTTATTCAAAAGAAAAGAGCCATCTCAGTTCACTGCATCTCTGCATAACACCTGAAATGGCTCTATCATCACTGTGCTATATATTCGCCCTGGCCCGCTTTGTTTTGGGCAGCTTCTGCTTACTGTCTTTCACTGCCTTTCTATAAAACCCAAAAGGCCGGGCGCTTTATTGCAGCGTCCGGCCTGAAATTGTCTATTGGGTGCGGCTGGGGCAAACCTGCCCAGCCGGTTTACAGGGTAACTTTTTTAGGTTCAACAAACGGAACGACGTGTGCCACTGCCTCCTGCAGGGTAAGGGGAGACTGGTTGTTATCCAGGTCGATCAGCTTATACTTGCGGTTGCCCATGCCAAGCTCCTGCATGTAAGAAAGCTGGCGCAGGCCATGGCGGGTCTTGATGCGCTCCACCAGGTCGTGGTGATCTTCCTCCTTCATTGCATAGATCAGGTCCACGCTGGCCTGGTCAATGGCGCAGATATCCAAAGATGCCAGGATGCCCACGTTGGGGGTAACGACCGGTGCCGCGCTGACGCCCTCGCAGTCGCAGGAGACAGACATGTTGCGCATGACGTTGATGAAGGAGATATGATCCTTAAAGTAATCCACCGTTGCCTTGGCAGATTCCGAGATACGTTCCATCAGCTCTTCCTCGCTGATGGACCACATGTTGTCAGAGCCGACAGCGGTGTGGATCTCGGCCTTGCCGATGCGGCCATCGGCGCAGCCAATGCCAATGTTCTTGTTGGAACCGCCAAAGCCGCCCATCGTGTGGCCCTTAAAGTGGGTCAGCACCAGCATGGAATCATAGTTCAGCTGGTGGGAGCCAACGTGCATTTCGGTAAACCACTTGCCGTCCTTTACCGGCAGGGCTGCCACGCCGTCCTCGTCCATAATATCCACCGGGCAGAACGTCCAGCCGTTTATTTTCAGGGTTTCGCGGTGCTGTGCGGTGGTGTAGCGGTCGCCCTCGTAATAGGTATTGGTTTCCACAATGGTGCTGTTGGGGATCTGTTCCATCAGGCTCTTGACCCAGGGACGCGGGATGATGTTGGGGCCGTTCTGCTCGCCGGTGTGCAGCTTAACAGCCACCTTGCCGGTCAGGTTGCCCTGAATGGCGGCATATGCCTTTTTCAGGCCCTCTGCCGAAAGATCACGGGTAAAAAACACAACGGATTCACCGCCGGTGCGCTCTGCATATGGCTGGTAATGCTCGCCGCCAATGCCTGCTTTAACTTCACTCATGGAAAAATTCTCCTCGCTTCAGTAGGCAACGCCGTATCATTCCCGCTTTGCACTCAGAATGATACGGGATTGCTTTTATTGTATCGTTTTCTGTATGTTTTTGCAATATTCAATGTTTGAAATTGCATGGTCAATATATTTTCGACATGCTTAATTTACCAAAGTACGCCTTGATTTCCTGCATGCGCTGCTGCTGTTTTACGTGCAAGGGGCAGCGGCTGTTGCAGTGGCCGCAGCCAATGCAGTGTGCGGTATTGCATTGCTTTGCTCCTTCTTTGGTGTGCCTCACCGTGCGGCTGCTCAATTCCGCCCGCTTTTGCTGTTTGGGATACTTCCGTTTCTGATTATAGCATACAACTTAAAGTCAGGTTTAAGTCAAGAACATTTTTTGCTGTGTTGGGGGGTACAGGGATGGTTGAACAGAGTTTATTATTGATTAGCCCCTATTATAATGTGAATCAAGAGTAGCAAACGAGAAAAAATTAATGACGGATATTTCGCAAACACAAGCAGGATGTAAGGCAAAGAGCCGCAGGAATCCTTTGTAGATTTCAAGACCTTTTAACACAAAATCCCGCCATATTTGTAGAAATAAACAATATTTTCGACATTTCAAACACACCATTTTATTATACGGGCCGCCCCCCTGTTTGCGCAAGGGCTGTGCCTATGTTATAATAAGTTTATTTAACACACGTTCAATTTTGCAGGGTAAGGGGGCAGAGCGATGCGGCCGGATGTGGAAGAGTTTTTCTGCGGCATCAGCTTTGACGCTTACCGCCTGCTGGGTTCCCACCCGGCGGGGCCGGGGCGCGGCTGGCTGTTTACCCTGTGGGCACCGCACGCCCGCCGCGTGCAGCTGCTGGGGGACTGGAACGGCTGGGATCTCTATTCCGCCGCCGAGCTCACCTTTTGTGAGGACGGCCTGTGGCGCGGGCAGGTGCCCCAGGCGCAGCTTGGGCAGCTGTACAAGTATAACATTCAGGGGCCGGACGGCAGCTGGCAGCTGCGGGCAGACCCGTTTGCCTTTGCGTTTGAAGCTCTGCCCGGCACGGCTTCCCGCCTGGCGGAGCCGAATTACCCGTTCGCCGCTCCCTTGCTGCGCGGTGCCCGCCGGGATGCTCCCGTTCTGATTTACGAACTGCACGCCGCCAGCTGGCACCGCCATTGGGACGGCCGCTATTACACCGGGCCGGAGCTGGCAAAAAGTCTGGTACCCTATCTTGTGGAGCACCACTACACCCATGTGGAGTTTTTGCCGCTGGCAGAATACCCGTTTGACGGCAGCTGGGGCTACCAGGGGTGCGGGTATTTTGCCCCCACCCAGCGCATTGGCGGGTTTGCAGGCTTTGCCGCGCTGGTGGATGCCCTGCACGCCGCAGGCATTGCCGTGCTGATGGATTTTGTGCCGGTCCATTTTGCGCCGGATGCCGACCGCCTGGCCTGTTTTGACGGTGCGCCTTTATTTGAATCCGGCCCCAGCGACTGGGGCAGCCTGAACTTTGATCTGGCCAGCCCGCCGGTGCGCAGCTTTCTGCTCAGTTCGGCGGCGTTCTGGCTGCAGGTGTGCCGGTGCGACGGCCTGCGGGTGGATGCCATCGGCAACGCGCTGTACCACTGCCCCAACGGCTGGCAGGCAGCAGAGTTTTTCAAAACGCTGACAGCTGGGCTGCACGCGCGGTTCCCCGGCTGCATGCTGGTGGCAGAGGACAGCGCCGGTTCCATGAACGCCACCTCCGATACCGCCAGCGGCGGGCTGGGCTTTGACTATGTGTGGGAGATCGGCTGGACACAGGATACGCTGGCCTATTTTGCCGCGCCGTTCGGCGGGCGCAGCGCTCTGTTCCGGCAGTTGTGCGGCAGCTTTGGCCCCTTTGGCGCGGTGCAGGGCATCAACGCGCTGAGCCACGATGAAAACCACCCCGCCAGCATTTTCACCCGCCTGTATGGCAATGTAGAAGAAAAGCTGGCCCAGATGCGGCTGCTGCTGTTATTACAGGCCGCCCGCCCCGGCAAAAGCCTGCTGTTTGCGGGGGTGGAGTTCGGCCAGCCGGATGCCTTTACCGATGGCCGGGAGCCGAACTGGGCTATGCTGGCGGACGCCGGGCACCGCGCCCTGGCTGATTACAGTAAGGCGCTGAATGCTTTCTGCCTGGCACACCCGGCGCTGTATGCGCCCCAAAGCTTTGCCTGGACCGCGCAGGATGCAAGCACCGGCGTGCTGGGCTTTACGTTGCAGGCCGGCTGTGAAACACTTTTGTGCGCCCTGAACACCGGCACACAGGTCGTACAGGGGTTTGGGCTAAAGCCGGGCTGGGGCAGCTGTGCCCTGCCGCTGTTTGCCGCGGGCTGGGTGGATCATGCTCCCCGCCCCATTGCCAACGGATGGCTGGCGCTGGACCTTGCACCGTTAAGCGGCGGAATTTGGCAGATCGAGTAGTTTTCCGCCTTGACAAACCGGCATTTCCTGCTATACTGGGAACCGGACATAAGAACAGGGGCGCTGGAGGGCATCTCCGGCTGAGATCAAAGCAACTGTGTTTTGAGCACCCTATACCTGATCCGGGTAATGCCGGCGTAGGAAGTTTTGCTGTGGTTATATACTGCTCACAACGCTTTCGGCGCCCGCTGTACCTGCGGGCGCTTTTCTTGTTTTTATGTACTATTTTTCAGGAGTGGTATGTATATGTCATCCTCTTACACCAAAACGCGCATTATGGTAGAATGCGCCCTGATGATTGCGCTGGGCACCATCCTGGCCAACATCAAAATCTATGAGCTGCCCAACGGCGGCTCCATCACGCTGTTCAGCATGGTGCCGTTCATTCTGGTATCCTTCCGCCACGGGGTCAAGTGGGGCCTGTTCACCGGCTTTGTGAACAGCCTGCTGCAGATGCTGCTGGGCTTTTATGCGCCCCCGGCGCCCGGCCTGCTGCCTTTGGTGGGCATGATCCTGCTGGATTATGTGCTGGCCTTCTCCTTTCTGGGGCTTGCCTGCGTGTTTGCCAAGCCGTTCAAAAACAAGCTGGTCGGCGTGGCCGTGGGCTCCGCCGCCGTGTGCGTGCTGCGTTTCCTGTGCAGCTTTTTGTCCGGCGTGCTGATCTGGGGCAACCTGAGCGATGGTCTGCCCGCGTGGATCTACAGCCTGACTTACAACGGCTCCTACATGCTGCCGGAAGGTATTATGACCACCATTGCCGTGGTGCTGCTGTACAAGGCTGCGCCCCAGCTGTTCAGCGCCAACAACTGATTTTGCCATTTTCAACTCCGTTTGCCTGGGGTGCCGTTTTTACGGCGTCCCAGGATTTTTTATTTCCTTTTTTCTTGATTTGCCCGTACCTGCTGCACAAAAGTTTTACCATGGCAGACATCACATTTTCCGCCCCGCCCGCCAGCCGCACCGCACGTTTTTTGCCCTGCACCAGCAGCTGCCCGTTTCAGCTGCTAACTATTACAGAAATGCGTTTTTGTACAGTTTTTTCAAATGTATTTTTGTTGCAATATTTTAGCAAAAAACGCTCACTTTATGTTATCTTTATCTATCTCTTTGTTTCGTTAAAGCGCCGGGGCACCTGTCTTTCTTTCAAGTTTCGGTCAAAATGCGTTATATTTTTAGCAATATAACCAAAGTCACCTTTGTTTTTTCGGCATTGTGCTATTTTGACAAAATACATTTGCAATTTATTGAAAATATGTTAAAATAGATTTAACAGATTGTTACACCGCAAACAATGTTCCTATTTACCACTGCATGAACGGGAATTTTGCTAACCAGAGCGGTTTTGCAATCCCCACCGGGGGCATTAGTTTCACCCCGGCAAAATACGTCCGTATTAGGAGGAATGTATCTTATGATGAAATGGCTGCAAAAGCTCGGCAAGGCATTGATGCTGCCCGTTGCCGCGCTGCCCGTCTGTGGTATTCTGATGGGTATTGGCTACGCTCTGGCTCCCGCCGTTATGGGTGCTGAAGGCGCTACTACCGGTGCTGCTTACACGATCGGCTTCCTGCTGGTCAAGGCCGGCGGCGCTCTGATCGATAACATGGCTTGGCTGTTCGCCATCGGCGCAGCTGTCGGCCTGGCAAACGACCATGACGGCACCGCCGGTCTGGCTGGTCTGGTCAGCTTTTTGATGATGCAGCAGCTGCTCAGCCCCGGTGTTGTGGGCACCATCCGCGCTGCTGTTGGTTCCACCTTGGAAGAGGGCACCGTTGATTACATTGCTTTCAGCAAGATCGCCGGCAACTCCTTCATCGGCATCCTGGCTGCTGTCATCGGTGCCACCTGCTACAACAAGTTCAAGAGCACCAAGCTGCCTGACCTTCAGCGGCAAGCGCAGCGTTGCTATTATGACCGCCCTGGTTTCCATCGTGGTTTCCGTCATCCTGCTGTTCGTCTGGCCCGTTATCTTCGGCATTCTGGTTGCTCTGGGCAACGGCATTGCCGGTTTGAGCGGCATCGGCGCAGGTATCTATGCTTTCCTGAACCGTCTGCTCATCCCCACCGGCCTGCACCACGCTTTGAACAACGTGTTCTGGTTTGACACCATCGGCCTGGGCGACCTGAAACACTTCTGGGCTGGCGAGACCAGCGCTGACGTGGGCTGGGACCTTGGCATGTACATGTCCGGCTTCTTCCCCTGCATGATGTTCGGTATCCCCGGCGCTGCACTGGCTATGGTCCGCACCGCCAAGAACAAGAAGGCTGCTATCGGTCTGGTTGTTTCCGCCGCTATCTGCGCTTTCGTCTGCGGCGTTACCGAGCCGTTTGAGTTCGGCTTCATGTTCCTGTGCTTCCCCCTGTATGTTGTTTATGCTGCTCTGTACGGCATTTTCACCATCATCACCTACTACTCCGGTTTCCGCGCTGGCTTCTGCTTCTCCGCAGGCGCAACGGACCTGGTTTTCTCCGCTTCCCTGCCCGCAGCTGCCAAGACTTGGATGATCATTCCTCTGGGCATTGCCGCTTTTCTTGTGTTCTACTTTGTCTTCTACTTCGCTATCACCAAGTTTGACCTCAAGACCCCCGGCCGTGAGGACGACGATGTGGAAGAAAGCGAAAAGAACATCAAGCTTTCCAACAACAACTACACTGCGATTGCTACCGGTGTTCTGGCTGCTGTCGGCGGCAAGGAGAACATTACCGGTGCTGACTACTGCGCAACCCGCCTGCGCCTTGAAGTGAAAGATTCTTCCGCTGTGAATGAAAAGGCTGTCAAGGCTGCCGGTGCTGCCGGTGTCATCCGCCCGTCCAAGACTTCCTGCCAGGTTGTCATCGGGCCTCAGGTTCAGTTCGTGTTCGATGAACTGAAGAAGATGCTGTAATTTAAGTAACAGCAAGGGCAAGGGTTCTGGTTCCTTTGTTCCACGCCGCAGGCTGGCCGCCATGGCCCTGCCTGCGGCTTTTTTGTTTTGGTGGGCAAAAGCTGGCGTTTAACTCTTTCTTTTCTTGCTTGATTATGTTAAAATCAGAACTATAAATGCCTCCTGCGGGTTTGCCGCAGCGGCAAAAATACACTACCCAAGGAGGTACTTTGTAACATGAACTCATTCCAACGCATCTGCCGGTCACCTGCTTTTTTGGTGCTGGCCCTGATTTTGTGCGCCGCCGTGATTGCCGGCGGCGTTGCCCTGGCCCCCGCCGCCCCCAAGGTTTGGATCGTGATCCCTGTGCTGCTGGCTGTGGCCGCGGTTATCTGCTTCTTTGTGGCGCGCTCCACCAGCAAGGCCGCGCTGCAAAAAAAGAAAGAGGCGGAAAACGAGGGTGTGGTAAAAGCCGACCTTGACCATGCCGGCATCGCCGCCAACATTCTGGCTGCGCTGGGCGGTAAGGCCAATGTGCAAAAAGCCAGCTGCTGCGCCACACGGCTGCGCTTCCAGCTGAAAGACGGCGCTAAGGTGGACGAAAAGGCACTCAAATCCGCCGGGGCTTCCGGTGTGATCCGCTCCACCCCCACGGCCTGCCAGGTCATTCTTGGCACGCAGGTCCGCTTTGTTTACGAAGAACTGCAAAAGCTGTTGTAAGGCAGCGTTCCCCATCCTGGTTCCGGCTTCCGGAGCCAGGATTTTTTGTTATATTTTCCTAAAATATTTCTTTGTTTTTTCTCTCTTTTTTCTACAATCTCTAGTTTCTTTGTGGTGTTTGTGCTATACTATAGGTAATGGCTGTCCGCGCACAAAAAAAGAATAAGGAGATGTTCCCCATGAAAATTATTCGTGCAAAAGATTATTATGATATGTCCCGCAAAGCGGCCAATATCATCTCGGCACAGGTCATCATGAAGCCCAACTGCGTGCTGGGCCTGGCAACCGGCGGCACCCCCGTTGGCACCTACAAACAGCTGGTTGAATGGTACAACAAGGGCGACCTTGATTTTGCGGAAGTAAACACCGTCAACCTGGACGAATACCGCGGTCTGCCCCGCGAGCATCCCGAAAGCTACTGGTCCTTCATGCACCGCAACCTGTTTGACCTGGTCAACATCCGCCCCGAAGCCATCCATATGCCTGCCGGCACCAACATGGATGCTGCTGCCGAGTGCTCCCACTATGATGAAATCATCCAGCATCTGGGCGGCGTGGATCTGCAGCTGCTGGGCATTGGCCACGATGGCCACATTGGCTTTAACGAGCCGGGTGCCGCTTTTGAGCTTGGCACCCACTGTGTCCACCTGACCAAAGAGACCATTGAGGCCAACAAGCGCTTCTTTGACAACAACGAAGATCTGGTCCCGAAAGAAGCCTACACCATGGGCATCAAAACCATCATGCAGGCCCGCAAGGTTCTGATGGTTGCCAACGGCGTTGGCAAGGCTGACATCATTAAGAAAGCTTTCTTCGGCCCCGTCACGCCGGAAGTTCCCGCTTCCATCCTGCAGATGCACCCGGATTTCACCCTGGTGCTGGATGCCGAAGCCGCTTCCAAGCTGGACTAAACGTATCGCTCAAGCCCTTACTGCATAACTGATAAGAGGGAATTTCTCAATGATTATCAAAAATGCAAGAATTTATACGCCGGAACATACCTTCAAAACAGGGGATCTGACCATCCGGGATGGCCGCATTGCCTTTGGTGCGCCCCCGCTGGAAGGCGAGGAAGTTCTGGATGCCAACGGTGCCTATGCTCTGCCCGGTTTGGTGGATATTCATTTTCACGGTGCTGTCGGGCATGATTTCTGCGATGCCGATGAAGCCGGTTTGCAGGCCATTGCCGATTTTGAGGCCAGCAAAGGCGTGTTGGCCATCTGCCCCGCCACCATGACGTTCAGCGAGGAGATTTTGAACGGCATTATGGATGTGGCCGCCGCCCACAAGAACGGTCAGGGTGCTGACCTGGTCGGCATCAACATGGAAGGCCCCTACATCAGCCCCAAAAAGATCGGCGCACAGAACCCCAAGTATGTGCAGGGGGCCGATGCCGCCATGTTCCGCCGGCTGCAGGCACGCAGCGGCGGGTTGATCAAGCTGGTGGACGTTGCCCCGGAAGAACCCGGCAATCTGGATTTTATCCGTGACTGCCACAACGAGGTGTGCATCTCGATTGCCCACACCTGCACGGATTATGATACCGCCAAGGCTGCGTTTGCCGCCGGTGCCAGCCACATGACCCACCTGTATAACGCCATGCCCGGCATCACCCACCGCGCCCCCGGCCCCATTATTGCCGCGCTGGAAGACGGTGCCGATGTGGAGCTGATTACCGATAATGTTCACATTCACCCCGCCGTGGTGCGCTTTACCTTTAACACCTTCGGGGATGACCATGTGATCCTGATTGCGGACAGCATGATGGCCTGCGGGCTGCCGGACGGCGCTTATAGCCTGGGCGGCCAGGCCGTTACGGTGCGCGGCCCCCGCGCCACCCTGACCGAGCACCCCGATACCATCGCCGGCAGCGCTACCTGCCTGTATGACTGCATGCGCCGTGCTGTGTGCGAGATGGGCGTTCCGCTGGAAAGTGCGGTGCGCGCCGCGACCGAAAACCCGGCCCGGAGCATTGGCGTTGATGCTGATTATGGCTCTTTGGCCGCCGGGCGCTATGGCAACGTGGTTCTGGCCGATGATGACCTGAACATCCTTGCCGTGGTGCAAAAGGGCAAAGTTATCCACGATAACCGCTGAACTTGTTGAAAATCCGGGCGCTTGCCAAAAAGCGTCCGGATTTTTTGTTTTGCTCCCTGTACGCCGCTGCTGCGGCTTTTCTGCACAGTGCTTTCTTTAGGCAACACCGCACAATTCCCGCCTGACGGCTTAAGCACCGCTCCGGCG
>ERZ773134.3165-NODE-3165-length-10756-cov-3.041491_pt1 | contig 10756 bp, 9 predicted proteins | sample MGYA00580856_ERZ773134 | MGnify/ENA primary metagenome ERZ773134 (study PRJEB29015, sample SAMEA2737823) | human gut metagenome | biome: human gut; feature: human-associated habitat; material: faeces | place: China | collected 2012 ... | reverse complement strand
CGATCACCTGCTTCATCCAATAGTAAAGTTTACCCCTCGTCTCTTCCGAGGCCTCATCGTCCTCACGCAATTTCCCGGTATGATCCTTATTCGACTCAAATCCCAGACGTTTACCAGAGACACTGAAATCCTGGCAAGGAAAACCTCCCGTGACGACATCTATATTTTTAGGGAAAACTTTTTTCCCCGCTCGATGCTCTTTCACCAAGTCTACGATACTCTTTGTATTATAAACGTTTTTATCATATCCGAATCGATCCATATATTGAAGCCAAGCGGTTTGTGCCTCTTTCAATATATCATTCGCAAAGACCGTTCGAAAACGATTCTTCTGTAAACGAACCCAGTGTTCATCGATAACCTCTTGAACCCAGGTACTTTGAGGAGATATAGACTTACGATGACATATAAAATCCCCCTCGAATCCTAAATCCATGCCCCCACATCCAGAGAACAGGGACAAGACCCGTAGTTCATTTGATGTATCAACCTCCTTTTCACTCATTTTCATATTCGATCCTTACTATAAGATATGCTTAAAGAACCACAAATTTACGAAGAATTTCAATTTTTTTGTTTTCATAGTCAATTGATTTTGATTCGGCATCCACTATTGGATAGTTTGTCAAAGATAGTTCTTAATCACGAGAGAGACAATATCGCAAACAAAAAATGCCTCAATAATTCTTGAGAATCTATATACATTATACAAGCAAAAGCCATGCATAGAATTATCTCTCTACACATGGCTCTTTTCACGTACTCTTTTCTTATAGGCAGTTATTCATCTTTGTTTTGGTTCCAAATAAAACATTATGTGTTTCTATACTTTATTATTCTATCATTTCAAAACAAAAGGAACATATACAGAGAGCATCAAATCCGAAAGATGTCCACGACGGCCATTAGCCGGTCCGTTATTGAAATGCTTCAAGGTATTGAAACAGCCATACTGATAAGAAAGGCCGAACTCACAATGCTTGCTTAAACGATATCCCACCTTCGCCATCACGGACAGGTCAAACACGGCTTGTGGCTGTACATAAAGCGTAGGAGCGATACCGACACCTAAATGGAATTTCTTGGTAAAACGCCAATTCCAACTAGCGGCTACGGAGATAGGCATCACAAACTCATCGAAAACATCAGCTTTCTTAGAAACATATATACCATCCTCTATACTTTCATAATAAGGAAAATACTTCGTCGTTTCCATCTTCTGAAATCCCATCGTAATATCCAAATCATAAAAGAATTTCTGTTCCGGAAGGAATCGAAAGCGATAACCGATCATACTATTTAACTTATAATCGTGCCGATAAGACCAATTTGATTCATCACCCCAAGTAGTTCGTTTCCAACTATCTTGTAAAGGAAATCCAACACCGGCACCTACTAATAAGCCATGCTCAATTTGGGCGAAAGTAGAAGTAGAAACCAATAACAGTAAAAATAAAATTTTTTTCATAAATTATCACCAGTCTTCTTTTAAACTTATTTTTTCAGGCATTTCATCTGACCAAATTTCCATTCGTCCAGAAAACTCAAATCGAGGAGGAGTTACGATTGTAACTGAGTTTCTTGGATTTTCACCAACATGCCCTAACATACCTCCTTGATCCTTAGCTAAAAGTTTATTATATACATCTGTATGTAAAAGAATTGTTACCCCATTTTTATTCTGATAATTTTTAATTGAAACATTATATACTTCAAAACCACTTCCTGACCCTGAAGCTGTAAGACGTAGTATAATCATTGTACGGTGTTTTTTCCATAAAACTTTCTTTTTTTGACTAAGATAATCAAAGCCCAATGACAAATAATTTTTATTTTCAATAGTTTGTAACTCTATAAATCTTGGAATAGCTCGAACCTTTACATAATCACCACCTGGTATTTGATATTTACTTTCAGCTAGGTTTATATCATTCTTTTCATTTGTAGCTTCATTATTACCATACAATGATATCCCTGATCCGAAATATTCCTCTAAAGCCTTATATACAGGAGCATATGCTACACTATCTCCTATCAAAAACACCCCCCTTCTATTCACAAAAGAACTATATGTAGAACCTTTTAATTTATAATGCGCAATAAAATCTGTAGAATCATAAGGTTCAAACATGAAAACATCATCATATTTTTGTTTGAATTTTTTGATTTGATGAGCAGGCCAAGGTTGGCTAAGATCTTTCTCATAATTGTCTACAATAAGCTCCTGTTCTTGATCTGCTTCTTGCATAAGTTGCCATTGACTTACGAAACCTACCCCCGAGAAAATATTATTTCTCTCTTCTTCTGACATATCATTCATCTCCCAAAGCATCGCATTAAAGACGGAATCATTCTTGAACTGAATACATTTATCTCCCGCATAATCTACAATTTGGAAATCTGCTTCACCAACAAAAGCCTTTGTTTGTAATCCTGTCGTTTCAGCAACATTAATCAATTCCGCATCATTACTACATGATATCATCAATAAAGTACATGCAGATGCTAAAAGCACTGTCTTTTTGTCCATACTTCTAAAATTTGAATTATTTATAAATTAAAAAAACCTTCTGCGTAGTTTTCTGAATCTGATATATAAAGTCCATAAGATCCAGAAGTACATTCATCTAATGAGATAATACTAGAAGAAACATCTTGTGTATCCACTATCTCCTCATAAACGATATTTCCATTCGCATCCACAACAGATACTCGTACCTCTCCTATATATTCTAAAAACTCCAAAGACAAAACTTTTGAAGTTTCATCTATGTCTGCTTTTATAGGTACATCCAAATTTACAGATCGCTGTTTTTTCTTAAGATGACCATGTAAAGGCACATGACCTGCAAAAGATGGAATACAAATTGAAAAAATAAACAACACTGTTAGTAGCCATTTTACATTTTTCATAATCTCTCTTTTTTTGTTATGTTTCGGTTGCAAATCTAGAGATTATATATGATCTAAAGGGGTTAAATTATGTAATCCACATAGACAAAGAAAAAAACGTAAACACTTGACAATCAAATACTATAAAAACAAATACATAGACAAACAATCGTAGAGCCCCTTAAATGAAGGTTTATTACATACTAAATATTAACAAGAGATTCATACAATCCTTGTTTACCTTCCCAATTTAATTTCTTTCGTACTCGCAAACGTGTACGATCGACGGAAGTAGGAATAATATTTAAAAGGATAGATATAGCTGTTGAATCAAGTTTAAATAATGTAAGGAAACAAAGATGCATCTCCGATGGTGACAAGCCTGCATCCTTCAGTACCTTTATAACACTAGGGTAAACTTCCATCATCAAAACTTCAATATCAATCCACATTTTTTCGGAAACGGGTGCTTCAGAATGATTAGGCTGCACAGTTTGAGATATTTTCTTTATTTTTTTAGCTAAATTACTATTGAGAATTTTAGATTCTCTTAATTCGAATAATCGAGATCTCAAGCTATCTACCTCTTTCTGTACATTTTCATATTCCACTTGCATTTTCACCGAAGAATACTGAGTATTTTGCAATTGGATTAGTTCATCACTCTTTCTCCGAAGTTCTGCATATAATTGATATATGCTTTGATTCAAAGTATTAATTTTTTCTTGTTGTTTTAAAAGTGAACGATTCTTTCTTCTTATCGTAGCTAAATAGACAATAATGAGTAAAGCACATAAAAATAACAATATCAATATAAAAGTATAATTCCTTTGCCCCTTTAATAGTAATCTTATATTTTCATTATGCAATTTCAAATGTTCATATTTTTGTTCTGTATCATATATATCGACAGATTTACTTATATTCATAAGGGAATCCTCTGCTGCTACATATTCTTCATAAAAAGACAAAGCTCTTTTATAATCATCTCTTTCTTTATTTATTTTATAATAATGATAAGCAATAGTAGCCGGTACAAAATCATTATCTATGGATACACTATTAGCCTTTTGAAGATAATTTTCCGCTTGTTCTAAATTTCCACGCTTTTGCTCAAGATCTGATAAGGTCAAATAATCCGAAGCAGTATCACTCGAATCCTCTTTTATGCTCTTCAATAAATATTTTTCAGCTAAATCATATTTTTCCAAAACATTAAATATATTACCTAGACCATTGTATACATAATTTCTAACCTCATCTACTCTCAAGGAATCTATTATCACTTCTGCTCGCTTCAATATAGTTAAAGCTAAATAATTAGAATCAACATCCATATAACTCTTTCCCTCATTCACAAACGAACGCACATAGCTTTTCATATTACCGGCCAATCGAAAATACCGTCCGCTCTCCTTATATTTTTTTGCAGCTAACACATAACGATCATCCAGTTCATACAAATCCCCCATATAACTACAAATATACCCGGCACGATTATAGTTCTTAATCGCCAACGCTACCTCCAGCGCATCGGAGTAAGCCCTCATTGCCTTCTCGTACTCCTTATCCTCCACATACGAACGCCCCAGATAAAGGCCGATCTCAGCCTCCTCTTCCCGCATCTTTTTCTTTTGATAGTATTTCAAGGCGATCTCAAGCTGGTTCGTATAAGGCATTTCGTCCTCTATTTTATCGGCGGCACGTGCGTACAACATACACCAACGGGCTATCAGACGGGGACTCATCTCTTCCGGGAGCGGAATGGAATCCAATGTAGTGATTACGCTATCCGGATAGGCATCAAACAGGCGTTCCGCCTGATTGATCAAACGGATTTCCTCAGATTCATTTTGGCATCCTACCACAAGGAAAGTCAAGGAAGTTAATAGTATATATATAAATGACTTCATCCTTTATTATAGATAAGCAAAATTAAATATTTTTAATTCATAAACAAACGATAGAACAACAAAATAACAAATACAAGAAGAAAAAACACACAATAAGTCCATGCAAAGGTATCAAGTTATATATACATGAATATCAGTGATATAAAAACATCATCATGTTTTCCGGAAAACACGTACATGTTTTTCCGAAAAGTCGTACGTGTTTTTCATAAATCACGTACGTGTTTTTCCCGGAAATCTTATAAGGAAAATAAGAACACATAAAAAATAGACAATAAGCCGGATCAGCAATAACTCATTGTACAACTTACAAATGCAACCAATCATTAATATCCAACTAGCTTATTGCTTATCTCAATTATTTTACAAACCTTTGCGAACATAATATTAAACTAAAATCTTTACTATGGAATTACAAACGATACAAAACAAGATTCACGAGATCAGAGGACAAAAAGTCATGCTGGATTTTGATCTGGCGGAAATGTATGGAATAGAGACAAGGGTACTTAAACAGGCAGTCAGGCGTAATCCTAAACGATTCGAGGGAAATGATTTTATGTTTGAATTGACCAAGGAGGAACTTTCAAGATCACAATTTGTGACCTTGAATAAAGGTAGAGGTAATAACTTTAAATATATGCCATTCGCTTTCACGGAACTAGGAGTCGCAATGCTAAGTAGTGTGCTGAACTCAGACATTGCGATCGAAATCAACAGAAACATTATGAGAGCCTTTGTCGCTATCCGGAATTATACCTTACAAGCTACCACTAGTTCCATCGAAATTAAAGAGCTACAAGAACGTATCAAATCTCTTGAAATGGCTAATGAGGAAACCCTTTGCGCTATCAATGATCTCAGTGAAGACACCCAAAAGTCTTTGGATGATATTTACATAGCTCTTTCCGAACTGGCTACAAAGAAAAAGAACAATGCTAAAAGGCCTAAAATTGGTTATATCAAATAAAGTAAACTAATAAGTTCTTATACTATGGAATTACAAGCGATACAAAACAAGATTTATGAGATCAGAGGGCAAAAAGTCATGCTGGATTTTGATCTGGCGGAAATGTATGGAACGGAAACTGCCCAATTGAAACGTGCGGTCAGACGAAACATAGAACGCTTTCCTGATGATTTTATGTTCACATTAACAATTCAAGAATTTAACAACTTGAAAAACAATATGGTATGCCAAATTGGCATCTCAAAGAAAGGAGGTAACCAATATGCTCCATTCGCTTTCACGGAGCAAGGTATAGCAATGCTTTCTTCTGTACTCAGATCCGATACAGCCATTAAAGTCAATATCTCTATCATGCGTGCTTTCGTCGGCATACGACAAATAATAAGTTCTTCCTCCCCTTTGCTTGAACTCCAACAAGAAGTAAAGGAACTCAAAGCGTATATCGAAGAAGCATTTGCCGATTACAACGACATCAACGAAGATACCCGTACGCAACTTGAGCTAATCAATCTGTCACTCGCTGAGTTACAAGCGAAAAGAACCGAGAATCAATCTCGCCCCCGGATTGGTTACGTGAAATAAACAGTTCATGTAAATAACTCATATAAAATAAATAAATTCACTAACTTTGTGGCCTTAAATAGAAAACGATACAAAAACGATAAACGATCATGGAGTACAATTTCAGAGAAATTGAGAAGAAGTGGCACGACTACTGGATTGCCGAAAAGGTTTATAAAGTCGAAAAAGACACGAATAAGCCTAAATACTATGTATTGGACATGTTCCCCTATCCTTCCGGTGCGGGATTACACGTTGGCCACCCGCTCGGTTATATAGCTTCTGATATTTATTCGCGTTTCAAACGTTTGCAAGGTTTCAACGTATTGCACCCGATGGGTTACGACGCTTACGGACTACCCGCCGAGCAATACGCCATCCAAACCGGACAACATCCGGAGATCACGACAAAGAATAATATAGCCCGTTATCGGGAGCAATTGGAAAAGATCGGTTTCTGCTACGATTGGAGCCGTGAGATCCGTACCTGTGATCCCGAATATTACAAATGGACGCAATGGGCCTTCATCCGGATGTTCAACAGCTACTACTGCAACGACGAGAAGCAAGCCCGCCCGATCAGCGAGTTGATACAAGCCTTCGAGACAAGTGGTACGGAAGGTCTGAACGTAGCTTGCGGAGAGGAACTTAGTTTCACCGCCGAGGAATGGAAAGCCAAGAGCGATAAAGAAAAACAAGAGATATTACTCAACTACCGGATCGCTTATCGTGGCGAGACCATGGTAAACTGGTGTGCCGCCTTGGGTACCGTATTAGCGAATGATGAGGTCGTGAACGGTGTTTCCGAGCGTAGAGGCTATCCGGTAGAACAAAAGATCATGCGCCAATGGTGCTTACGTGTATCCGCTTACGCGCAACGCCTGTTGGACGGATTGGATACGATCGACTGGACGGATTCCTTGAAAGAGACCCAAAAGAACTGGATCGGACGCAGCGAAGGTGCCGAGGTTCGCTTCAAGGTAAAAGACAGCGACAGGGAATTCACGATCTTTACGACCCGTGCCGATACGATGTTTGGTGTTACCTTCATGGTATTAGCTCCGGAAAGCGAATTGGTTCAACAATTAACTACGGCAGACCAAAAAGCAGAAGTAGACGCTTACCTAGATCGTACCAAGAAACGTACCGAGCGCGAGCGCATCGCCGACCGTCAGGTAACCGGTGTATTCAGTGGTTCCTATGCTATTAACCCGTTTACGGGCGAGGCAGTTCCCATCTGGATCAGCGACTATGTATTGGCCGGCTACGGTACGGGAGCGATCATGGCGGTTCCGGCGCACGATAGTCGCGACTACGCTTTCGCAAAGCATTTCGGACTGGAAATCCGCCCCTTGGTGGAAGGTTGCGACGTAAGCGAGGAAAGTTTCGATGCCAAGGAAGGTATCGTATGCAATTCTCCGAGAGCCGGCGTTACTCCTTATTGCGATCTTTCCTTGAACGGACTGACGATCAAGGAAGCGATAGCCGCTACCAAGAAATACGTAAAAGATCACGATCTGGGACGTGTGAAGATAAACTACCGCTTGCGCGACGCTATTTTCAGCCGCCAGCGTTATTGGGGCGAACCGTTCCCGGTATATTACGACGCCGATGGCATGCCTCAGATGTTGCCGGAAGAATGTCTGCCCCTGTTGCTGCCGGAAGTAGATAAATTCTTGCCTACCGAGACGGGCGAGCCTCCATTAGGACACGCCGTTAAATGGGCTTGGGACACGGTAAACCAAAAAGTCACCGAGGTATCGAAGATCGATAACCAGACGATCTTCCCGCTAGAGCTTTGTACGATGCCGGGCTTCGCCGGTTCTTCCGCTTATTATTTGCGCTATATGGACCCGCATAATGATAAAGCCTTGGTAGCTAAAGACGTGGATGAATATTGGAGAAACGTGGATTTATATATCGGTGGTACGGAACACGCTACCGGCCACTTGATTTACAGCCGTTTCTGGAATAAGTTCTTGTTCGACTTGGGTATCGTTTGCGAGGAAGAGCCGTTCAAGAAATTGATCAACCAAGGTATGATCCAAGGACGCTCGAACTTCGTGTACCGCATCAACGGAACCAATAAATTCGTTTCCTTGAACTTGAAAGACCAATACGAGGTCACCCCTATCCATGTAGACGTAAATATCGTATCTAACGATCTGTTGGATATAGAGGCTTTCAAGAACTGGCGTCCGGAATACAACGACGCGGAGTTCGTATTGGAAGATGGTAAATATATCTGCGGATGGGCGGTCGAGAAGATGTCCAAATCCATGTTCAACGTAGTGAACCCGGATATGATCGTTGAGAAATATGGTGCCGATACCCTACGTTTGTACGAGATGTTCCTAGGCCCGTTGGAGCAATCCAAGCCTTGGGATACGAACGGTATCGATGGCGTACACCGTTTCTTAAAGAAGCTTTGGGGCTTGTTCTTCGGCAATACGGATACCCTGCAAGTTACCGATGCCGAGCCTACGGCCGACGAATTGAAATCCTTGCATAAGCTGATCAAGAAAGTAACGTTCGACATCGAGCATTTCTCATACAACACGTCCATTAGCGCCTTCATGATTTGCGTGAACGAGTTAACGAGCTTAAAATGCAGCAAGCGCGCCATCTTGGAGCCGCTGATCACTTTATTGGCTCCGTTCGCTCCTCATATAGCGGAAGAGCTATGGCATCAATTAGGACATGATACGACCATCTGCGATGCCCGGTGGCCGAAACACAACGAAGAATATCTCAAGGAGAAATCCGTTGTTTACGCGATCTCATTCAATGGTAAAGCTCGCTACAACCTAGAGCTACCGGCGGATATTTCTAAGGAGGACGCCGAGAAAGCGGCTTTGAATCATGAGAACTCAGCGAAGTGGATGGAAGGCAAGGCCGTTAAGAAAGTTATTGTCGTTCCCGGCAAAATCGTTAATATCGTAGTGGGATGAACTTAAAACTCACAAAAATCTATTTTTCCGTACAGGATTATCTAATGATCCTGTTCGGAACTTTATTATACGGATTCGGATTCAACGCCTTTATCCTTTCCAACGAGATCGTGACAGGTGGGGTAAGTGGTATCTGTGCGTTGATCTTCTTTGCCTCCAATGGATTGATCCCGGTATCCGTATCTTATTTTGTCATCAACGTAGCCTTGTTGGTGGTAGCCTTAAAGATCCTTGGTCTAAAATTCTTGATAAAAACTATTTTCGGAGTTTTCTCACTCTCGGCTTCTCTCTCTCTCTTCGAGTGGCTGCTGAAAGGACAACCTATACTGCACGACCAGCCGTTTATGGCTATCATAATCGGAGCGTTTATGTGTGGTGCCGGACTAGGATTGGTATTCTCGGCGAACGGTAGTACCGGAGGTACGGATATTATCGGTGCGGTAATCAATAAATATAAGAATATATCGATCGGACGTATCCTTCTGTTTTGCGATTTCTTCATCATCAGTTCCTCTTTCTTCCTGTTCCATAACGTGGACAAGATCGTTTTCGGTTTCGTGGAGATGGTCATAAGCAATTACGTTCTCGACATGGTATTGAACGGTAACCGCCAATCCGTACAATTCCTCATCTTCTCCCAGAAGTACGACGAGATAGCGGATCGCATCATCCATGACTTAGGCCGTGGCTGTACGATACTGGACGGCGAGGGCGGTTATTCCCGCAAACCCGTCAAGGTAGTCGTACTACTCGCCAAGAAATCCGAATCCGTCTCCATCTTCCGGATCGTGAAACGGATAGACCACCAAGCGTTCATCTCCCAAAGCATTGTCCGAGGGGTATATGGTGAGGGGTTCGATCAGATAAAGACTTAAAAAAGAATATACAAACAATTTAAAGCATTTCCATACGTTATATATCTACCGTATAGAAATGCTTTCTTATTTAATAGATTACGAAATATGAAACTTGTATTCGCGACAAATAATCAACACAAACTGGACGAGGTCCGCAAGATAACCGCCGGATACGCGGAAATCATAAGTTTATCCGATATAGATTGCCATGACGATATCCCCGAGACGGCAGATACCTTAGAGGGAAATGCTTTGCTAAAAGCCCGCTATATCAAGGAGAAATTCGGATATGATTGTTTCGCTGACGACACGGGATTAGAAGTCGAGGTATTGAATAATGCTCCGGGAGTCTATTCGGCTCGTTACGCAGGAACAGGGCACGACTCGGAAGCTAATATGAACAAGCTGTTGTCCGAAATGAATCATAAAGAAAACAGAAAAGCACGTTTCCGCACGGTCATAGCTCTAGTCCTTGACGGAAAAGAATATACCTTCGACGGTATCGTGAATGGCTCTATCACTACCGAAAAACGCGGAAATAGCGGATTTGGATACGATCCTTCTTACCATAAACTTCACCTCTACAAATCCAAACTTTAATGCCGAGAAGAC
>ERZ773134.3162-NODE-3162-length-10772-cov-4.115051_pt1 | contig 10772 bp, 10 predicted proteins | sample MGYA00580856_ERZ773134 | MGnify/ENA primary metagenome ERZ773134 (study PRJEB29015, sample SAMEA2737823) | human gut metagenome | biome: human gut; feature: human-associated habitat; material: faeces | place: China | collected 2012 ... | reverse complement strand
GGGTTCGAACCCTGGACACCCTGATTAAGAGTCAGGTGCTCTGCCAGCTGAGCTAATCGCGCATTTTTAAATTGTTTGTTTTGTGTCTTTCCTTAAGACAAGAGTTATTATATAATAGGAGTATTAAAAAAGCAAGCACTTTTTTTATTTTTTTTAAATTTTTTTAAAAGCATATTTGAAAGGAACAATTTAACATGAAAGTAGAAGAAAGATTACTAAAATATGTCAGCTATTGGACAACCTCCGATGAATCCTGCAGTGACATTCCAAGCAGTGAGCGTGAGTTCACGCTTGCAAAAGCCTTAAAGCAGGAACTGGAAACTCTCGGTCTTACCAATATACTCCTCACCGATCACTGCTATGTATATGCCAAGCTTCCTGCCACACCGGGCATGGAAAACTGTAAATCCATCGGCTTTATCGCTCATATGGATACCGCCCCGGATTTTCCCGGAAAAGATGTCAAACCACAGATCATTCCCGACTATGATGGCGGGGATATCTTATTAAAAGGAAGTCAGGATGTCTTAAAGGTAAGTGATTTTCCATCCCTTGCCTCTTTAAAAGGAAGAACCCTGATCACGACAGACGGTACCACACTTCTGGGCGCTGATGACAAGGCAGGTGTTGCCGAAATCATGACAGCCGTGGAAGAACTGATTGCAGAAGGTACACCACACGGGGAACTCTGGATCGGATTTACGCCGGACGAAGAAGTCGGCGCAGGTGCGGATCTGTTTGATCTTGCTATCTTTCAGGCAGATTATGCATACACAGTGGACGGTGATTACGAAGGCGAAGTGGCTTACGAAAATTTTAATGCCGCAAGTGCCATCTTTCATATTAAAGGTGTAAATGTTCATCCGGGCGAAGCAAAAGACATTATGGTCAATGCGGCACTGGTGGGATGTGAAATTGTTTCCCGGCTTCCGGAAGCGGAAACGCCGGCACACACCAGCGGCCGGGAAGGATTCTATCATCTGACCGATATGTCCGGAGATGTGGCTTCCGCCACCCTTTCCTTTATCATTCGTGACCATGATAAAACCACATTTGAGAAACGTCTGCAGAATCTGCGTGACCTTGCACAATCCATGAATCAGAAATATGGACCGGAAACCGTCACGCTCGACATCGAACATTCGTATGAGAATATGATCTCTGTCATTGAGGATAAAATGGAGATCGTGGATCTGGCAAAACAGGCAATTGCCTCCGAAGGTCTGACACCGCTCTCCCGTCCGATCCGTGGCGGTACAGACGGCGCAAGACTGTCCTTTATGGGATTGCCGTGTCCAAATCTCGGTACCGGCGGTTATGGTTTCCACGGCCCATATGAACACATCTCTGTGGAAGGTATGCAGACCGCTGTTCGTATTTTAAAAAATATTGCCACCCATCCGATCCGTAAATAAATTTATAAAAAACCGTCCGCAGTTTTCTTTCTGCGGACGGCTTTTGTTCTATAACTTATTAAATTTTTTAATTCCCCTGCATATTTGCAGAATTTGCAAGTACGGGTTTCTGGAACATACGAAAGAGTCCAATCTGTTCTAAGGCCTTTGTGATTGCAAAAAAGATCACTGAATCAATTGGCCACATAATCAGGTTCTTCAGCGCACGTGCCGGAAGAAGCACCATAAATGCCTGTCCATATAACACATTCAGACAAAGTGTTGTCAGAATCACGTTACAGACCAGCATAACTACAAATTTAGCTGCCAGCACACGCCAGATCGTAAGCTTTTTCTTATAAAAAAAGCATCCATACAGGATTCCGGCCAGTATAACAACCAGCGTCAGCTGTGGACAAAATGGTCCAGTTGGCTTCATCATATACTTGATAATATCCAACGCACCATGGAAAATTCCTCCAACCACCGGTCCAAACAGATAATCAATGATACCATTTGGAATACTGGAAAAACCAATCCGAATAAACTGCCCATATTCAATGGAGAAAAACCCTAGAATGACAGCAACTGCAGCAAGCATTGCCATGGTAGTGATGGTTCTTACCGCTTTTAATTCACGGAAAGAATCGGTGAACAAAGTAACGAATTTTTTCATAAAAAAATTACCTCCTTTGCAGACCTCACCGTACTACAACTGGAGATAATATTATCTTCGGATGCAGCGGGATGCGACTCATGTACCGCAAGATTCTCTTTTCGTCCGGGTGACAACTCCCTGTTCATCCGGCACTTAACGCACATGTGTCTACTCTGCTTTAAACTATTAAATTGCAACGACCTAAGTATAACACAATGAAAAAGAAATGCAACTATTTTTTTTATGGCATTTTTATAGCAAAACGCCATCTGTCACACGTTTTTACGTGGAACAGATGGCATCCGTTGCCTGTTATTTTATTCTTTTCAGGTTCCCATACTTGCAAACAGGGCAGCTATCTCATCCGGGCTTAATGCCTTATTGGGATCTGCCGGTTCTTCCGGCTGAAGAGGTGCTTCTTTTACGGCTTCCGGCTCTTCAATCGGCTCCGGAATATCCTCCGGTTCCACAGTTTCCTCGGCAGGTTCCTCAACTTTATCCGCATTGTTATCGTTGCCCATATTCGCAAACAGCGCAGCTATCTCATCCGGGCTCATGGAACGGTTTGGATCGGACAGATCCGGCATCGGTGGAAGTTCTTCCTCCGGCAGGTTCTCATCATCCGCTTCATCAACAATCGCTTCCTCCGGAATCGGGTCCGGTTCTACCAGTTCCTCTGCTTCCTCAATGGCTTCTTCCGGATCCGGAGGAATAATCTCATCCGCTGCCATGATCGGAGGCTCTTCCTCCGGCTTTAAATCCTCCTCTTCCGGTATATCCGGCAGAATCTCCGGTTCCATATCTTCTTCCGGCTCCAGCGAAATCTCCGGTTCCAGGCTCTCCTCCAGATCCGGCAAAATTTCCGGTTCCGGGTTTTCTTCCAGATCCGGCGAAATCTCCGGTTCCGGGTTTTCTTCCAGATCCGGCGAAATCTCCGGTTCCGGCTTCATACTTTCTTCCGGCTCTAGTGAGATCTCCGGCTCTACCGGTGTTTCTTCCACATGATTCTGCGGTGCCGGCTGTGGCTCTACAGGTGTTGCCACAGGTACAGAAACCTGCGGCTGGGAAACAACCACTTTCTGACTGTTCATAATGGTCTGGTTCAGGCGCAGTTCCATATCTTTCATTGCAATAATGATTTCCTGCAGCTTTGCGGCTATCTCTTTATCCTGTGAATGTTCCTGTTCTTTTCCATCCTTCTGCACCGAAGAAATTTCATCCTTACAGGCTGAAAGAATCTCGTCCTTATAAGCACCCGCAACTGTACCGAACCCATCCATTCCTTTCTGGAACGTATCAAACCGGTCCAGCAGCTGTTCGTATGAATTCATCAATGCATCGGTATTCTCATGGGACCGCTTGATAATTACTTTCGCTATTCCCTTCTGTGCATTGACAATTTCCTCTGTCGGAATCTTAGATGCCTCTTCCATATATGCAAGCTTCACCGATATTTCCTCAAAATATTTTTTCAGCATGAGATATGATGCCTTTTCCGACTTGAAAATACTCTCATACTGTTCCTCTCTCCGGGCATATTTTGTCTCATATACTAAAATCACGCCTCTGATTGCAACATACAGGCATATCAGATCTGCTACAGCCAAAACAACCAGAACAATAAACATCTTCGGGAAATTGACCATGGCATACAACTCTGCCATAAAAATAAACGCAAACAAAAGTATCCCGAAAATCATCTGCATCCTTGCTTTCGAATCTTTATTCTTCATATGATACCGCTCCTTCCATGAGCCCGCTATTCTAACCACTATGCAAAATAAGCTCTAGTATGTTATATTTTACCATATTGTGTCGATTCTCACAAGGTTTGTTGTTTATTTCTGCCTTCTATAATACGTCATTTACAATCTGCTCTGCTGTCAGATGATTCTCTTTTAATACCTCATTTACATCATACCGGTCAAGGAATTCTTTTTTCAATCCGTAATTATAGACTTTCATATCACTGCTTCCATAAAATCTTGCGATTTTTTCTCCGAAACCACCATTCAGGATGCCATCTTCCAGTGTAACTACCGTGTCATGGTCTGCCTTCAGCTTCTCCAGCAGTCCTTCATCCAGTCCGGTAATATAATACGGGTTGATTACCGTTGCATGAATACCTTTTTTCTCCAGCATTTCTGCGGTCTGCAGTGCCAGGGAATAAAATGTTCCGAGTCCGATCAGTGCAATTTTGCTTCCCTTTTCCGTTACCTCATAGGTGTTGAGCTGGCTCCAGTCTTTTGTGACTTCTCTGCCATCCGAAATCATGTCTCCGCCCGGAAGTTTGATCGCAACCGGCATTTCTTTTTGCTCCACGCTCCAGTCAAGCATTGACAGATATTCTTCCTTTGTTGTCGGTGCCAGATAAACCAGTCCCGGGATATTGGAAAGCATCGGAATATCCTGCAGTCCCAGATGGGTAACATCCGTCATGCCAAATACCGATCCCGTATACACAACAATCGTTGCCGGATTCCCGTCAATACACAGATCCTGTGAAATCTGGTCATACGTCCTCTGGATAAAGCTGGAATACACACCGTATACCGGCTTTCCGCCACCTTTGGCAATTCCGGAAGCAAGTGCTACCGCTGTCTCCTCCGCGATTCCCACATCTACAAACTGCCGGCCGGCCTGTTTCCTTTTCTCCTGCGTAAATCCGAGAATCGTCGGGGTTCCGGATGTAATTGTAACAACTGTCGGATCCTTTTTCATCTTTTCAATCAGATATTCACAGGTCACCGAAGAATAATCTTCCACTTCCGGAAAATGGGATTTTCCGGTCTCAATATCAAATGGAAGATGCCAGTGCCATTCTTCCTTATGCTCTTCTGCCGGTTTATAACCTTTTCCCTTTAATGTATTAATGTGGACAACAACCGGTTTCTTACTGTCTTTTACCTGTTTGAAAGCCCCGATCAGTTCCCTGAGGTCATTTCCATGATCCACATAGACATAATCAAGTCCCATGGCTTTAAATAAATTGCACTCTGCCTGTCCGTTTGTCTCGCGGAGTAATTTCAGATTTGAATAAAGTCCTCCATGGTTTTCTGCAATTGACATATCATTGTCATTTACTACAATGATCATGTTGCTGTCTAATTCTGCTGCAAAATCCATTCCTTCTAAGGCTTCTCCTCCGCTTAAAGAACCGTCTCCGATCACTGCGATTACATTTCCAATTTCCCCACGAAGATCCCTTGCCTTTGCCAGACCGCATGCCAGACTGACGGACGTAGAGGTATGTCCGACCGTAAAATGGTCATGTTCACTTTCCTGCGGACAGCTGTATCCCGTCACGTCATCGTAATGTTCTTCATATAAATAGGCATCTTTTCGACCGGTCAGCATCTTGTGCGGATAGGTCTGATGGGAAACATCAAATACCATTTTGTCCTTTGGGGACTCAAAAACATAATGCAGTGCAATGATTGCCTCTACCATGCCAAAATTCGGGCCAAAATGCCCGCCGTGAATACTTGCCCTCTTTAATAATGCATGACGCATTTCTTCTGCGAGAGCTGTCATCTCTTCTATATTCAATTTCTTCACATCTTCCGGTCCGTTAATCTTTTCGATATACATATAATAAATTCTCCTTCCGATTTTATCTATCATAATATACCACTTAAAGTTAACTTTAAGTCAAGTATTTTTTATTTAATTTTCAACTTTTTGCTTCAAATCCTCAATTGCCTGAGCCACTATACCTGCGCTCTTAAAAAGATGTAAATAATGTAATGATAAAAGGGGCAAAAGGTATCATTTCCCACTGAAATGCAATTTTTATGTCATTCGCATTTCTTGCGATCCGCTTGTTGTTCCGATATAATTATGCTATGATTGTGCTTTGATTGGAGGAAACCATTTTGAGCGAATATTATAAGTTTTTTCAAAATAAAAAATGTGAATATTTTCCATGCCATAAAGGAATTCCGGAGGCGGACTTTAACTGTCTGTTTTGTTATTGTCCCCTCTATACACTCGGGAAATCCTGTGGTGGAAACTGTGAATATTTAAAAAATGGTATCAAATCCTGCATAAACTGTGGCTTTCCCCATCACCGAAAGAACTATGATAAGGTCACGGGCCGCTTTCAGGAAATTGCAGCCGTTATGGCAGCTTCCGATAAGGAGGATGTATCCCATGAAATGTAAACTTACTCCCGGATTATCCTCCGGTGACTGGAACGAATTTTGCAGCCGTTTCCATTTCCCTCCGGATGACCTGCCCCATATTCAGGCAATTTATACGGCACTTCTTCCCCTGGTTGAATCCTATGCGTATTACTCTCTGGATCAGGATTTAGACGGGGTTTCTCTGCCTCACTATGCCTATGGGTTTGTGACGCTTGGAAACGGAGTGGATGAACTGTCGGAATTATATCTGAACCATGAACAGATCCAGGAGGCTTACATTGTGGACTGCATCAGCCTGATGCTTTTGTCAAAGGCTTATGAAGAGTTTGCACATGTGGTAGAACGTCAGAGCCGCCTGTATCTTGCAGAATTATCTTTTCTGGGAGATACCTATTCCCTTGACCTGCTCCCACAGATTTATGGGCGGCTTGCCCCGGATGGCATCCAGCTTACCGAGGGGCAGATGCTTCGGCCGCTTAAGACAGCAACGCTGATCCTGCATCTGGATACAACAACACACGCCAATCTCAAGCAATTGTGTAATACGTGCGCAACCTGCCGGAATTTTTCCTGCCCGTCGAGAAAGGTCACGGCTCCGCATTTGCCGCATACTTATGGAGCCATGCAGATATTCCATACAAAATAATTATTTTTCAATTGATAAGTCAGCATTTTACCGCGCTTTTTTCAAAAGTTCTTCCGCTGTAATACCAAACAATTTCTTAGTTGCTCCACCCACCCGACACGGACAATCTCTGCTCTACACCTTGTGCTTCCAATATAAATGAAACCGATATGGTGAACTGATTAAAATGCTTCTGTTTTTTATAACTGATGATTGAAGAAATATAAACAAAAGCAAGGGGGTTGAGAGTAACCTCGAATCTGAAAACCTTATCTTTACAAGTTTGAGGTTTCGAATGATTATTAAGATAAAAAGATGTAAATAACATAATATTAGCAGTTGACTTTAACATTATTAAATGATAATATCAACAATATTAAAGAAAGGGGTTGGTAATGAGACGAAAAGCGCAAGAATGGATATACAATTTAAGTGATGAAGATATCACATTTATAAAAAATTTTGTTATGTCATCTGGCTCTTTAAAAGAGGTTGCAAAATTGTATCATATAACATATCCTACCGTGCGATTGAGACTTGATCGACTTATACAAAAAATGCAAATGAATGATCAAATAGAAAATGACGCTTATATTTCATTAATTAAAAAAATGGTAATAGATGATCAACTTGATTTTGACACAGCAAAAATATTGATAAAAAAATACAGAGAGCAAAAAGGAGAATAAATGAAATTTTCTACAATTTTATTCATCGTAATAATAATGGCATTAACCATTATTTGTGTACGTTTTTTAGAATCATATTTAAATAAAAAAAGAAGAACAACTACCGTATCATTAACACCAATTATTTTTCTTGTTCTTTCAATCGTATTAATTATAGTGTATCTTAATTTTGAACCAGAAAGTTTTGAACGCGTTGAGAAGCAGGGGTTATTGACACTCTCATATAGTTTCGTTTCCGAAAATCAGATGTCTATAAAGGATAAGATACATAATTGTATCATTATCTTTATACTTACAAATATTCCTACTGTTATATCAATTTATAATCGGATAAAAAGAAAAAGATATATAGTGATACTCGTTTTGCTTATACTGATCTTACTCTATAATAGATATGGATCTGGTGTCTAAAATCATTTAAGTGCACAGGTAGACAGTATTTCAATTGAGGCAGTATGAAAAACTTATCCAGCGCGAACGATTAGAAATTGTTCGCAGATAATAAAACAATTTAATAAAATATAATTAGTGCCTGCTGAGTAAGCAGACACTAATTATAAACTTCATTATTCATTTGAGTTTTACAATGGTCTGAACCTTATTTTATGCCGGTATCCAGCAAAGATCTTTAAATCATTGACAAAAAATTACGCAATGGTATTATGAAAATACAAAACGCAATACCGTGTAGGCGGTTTGCCAAAGTTAGTTTTAAGAAATAACCGGTCTTTGGTAGGGGCGGTTATTTTTTATGGTTAGAAAAGATCATTACGATCAGATTGATAATAGCAACAATCAGTATGCAAAACTGAAAATATTGTTCCCCACACATGACTTTGATTTTGTGTTTACTCCTTTACAGATTTCTTGAAAAGATGGAGAAATTAAATTTTCTTCCATATATTTTACAATATACTCATACATTTCTCTTTCTTTATCCGTAAGTTCATTGCTTAGCTTTTCTCCCATTTGCTACCTCCCTATATGCCTATATAATAAAACATGTGTTCGATTATATCAAATAAAAATTATTGCCAAACCATCCTCAACTGTCCGACCTGCTCCTCCACAATCCGCCCCAACCTCTGCTTCATGACTCTCTGCACAATCCGCCGCCTCCGGTAAAAACAATTCCGGCTGATTTGGAAAATTCCGTAGTGCACATTCACTTTATTTCTTGTGTATTTTTGTGTATTTTAGTTGACTTTTGTGTAATATTGTGTATGATATAATTAAAGGAGGTACATAATGAATCCAAGGCAACAAACGATTAAACAACTCAGTGCTTCCGGTTATGAATTGAAACGCCACGGTGCTAATCACGACATTTACTACAATCCGCAGACACACAGCACCGTACCTGTCAAACGACACGATTTCAATGAAAACGACATGAAGTACATCTTCAAGGAAGCCAATATTAGCAGGATGCATTAAATATGTTTCCTGCTTCCAAATAGGAGGGTTACTATGAAATATATTTATACAGCTTTGTTTACACCTATCGAGGACGGATCTGGATACTACGCAAAAGTCCCTGATCTTCCTGGATGCATCACTACTGGCAATAGTCTTTCTGATGCAATTGACCAAATTACCGATGCAATGAGCGCATGGCTTGTTGTTGCAGAGGATGAAGGCGAACCGATTGCTCCTCCATCACCACAGGAAAAATTAAGTGTTGATGCCGGCACAATCTGTTCCCTGATTTCCGCAGATACCATTGAATATCGTGCCCAGACAGATACTCGCGCCGTTCGAAAAAATGTTTCTCTTCCAAGTTGGATGGTCCGTCTTGCTGACAAGCGCGGAATCAACTGCTCACAAGTCCTTCAGGATGCCTTACGAACACTTCTTGATAACTCCACTATCGCACATACTCATTAACATTATCCCTTAAAAACCAGTTATCTATATGGGTAACTGGTTTTCTCATAAAACAAAAACTGCCTCTCCATCAACCATAACACGGTTATTTACTATCTTGAAATGTGGAGCATCCCTGCCTATAACCATAAATATAAAAACGAGCAGCAAAACCGGATTTACACCAGTCTGCTACTCGTTTGATGATTATAATATTTTCTTTTCTTGTGCCATTGCAACCAGTTATCGGACAAATGGCAGGAACGTAATGCTATACTTTATTTTCCAAACCGGCTGATTTCTTTCGCATATGATATTTCCGTTTTTCCTCATACATTTTCTCATCCATATGCATTAAAAAAGTTTCTGCATCATCTTCTGTCCCAAATTCCGTGTATCCCATGGAAACACTTAAATGAAACGGTTCTATCCCGGATTCATTAAACCGGGACAGATTACGGTTAATCTCCTCCATTGTCGCTAAGACACGCTCCGTATCAACACCTGACAGCAGCACAATAAACTCATCTCCCGCATACCGGATTGCCATACCATCATCCGGTATGGATCTGATGAGTATATTTCCCAACGTACAAATAGCCTTATCGCCCGTACTATGACCTAAATTGTCATTAATACACTTGAAATCGTTTACATCCATCATGATTCCATATAAGGATTTATGGCTTGCAATTTTCTTTTCCGCAAGCACCGCATTAAAATATCTCCGGTTATATAATCCGGAAAGCTCATCCATATACAAACTCTCTGCGTATGACTGCATCTGCACAAATATCAATGCGACCGCAACCAGCACCCATGATGATGTAATTCCATAAAAAAGGAACTGGAGAACTACACCTGCAAAACAAGGACCAACGAAATAGATCACCGGGAAAAAATTCAGGTTAACCCCTTGTTTTTTGGAATGATACACCAGATAGATACTGTAAGCAAAATATATGACAAGCGAAATATATCCCACCAGCACACCGGCAGTTCTCTGATATACATTCTCCCCGGATATTTTAAACATAATCCCTGTTCCAAACAGATTACATAAAACCATAATTACTTCTACCAGCCAGGGAAATATCTCCACTCCTGCTTTTTGAACCATTCTTTTATAATTTCGATAGATACGCAATTCCACGTACATACACCAAAGCATACCCATACTGACTGTCCCTATAAAGCATATGCTGTTAGAGATATAATTAATCTGCCGGCTGCCAGTAAACTGTTTTCCATCTACGAGAAAAGCAATGGTTTCAGACAATGCCCCCACTAAATTTACGATTGCTATTCCATCATATATTTTATCTCCCACATGAAGGCTCTCTGGTGCTAGAATATAAATAGTACAAGCCAAAATGAGAAATTCCAAATACACAT
>ERZ773134.3157-NODE-3157-length-10781-cov-3.438281_pt1 | contig 10781 bp, 5 predicted proteins | sample MGYA00580856_ERZ773134 | MGnify/ENA primary metagenome ERZ773134 (study PRJEB29015, sample SAMEA2737823) | human gut metagenome | biome: human gut; feature: human-associated habitat; material: faeces | place: China | collected 2012 ... | reverse complement strand
AGTGAAGCCAGCAGAAGCGTCAGTGTATTGGTCAGAAAATATCCACTCACATACACAAAAGAATATTGTCTTATAAATGTATGTATCAGAAATATATTCATGGAATGTTTTCCGAGAAACAGTAAAATCTGTCGCACTCCCGGAATAACATTAATAAATTCGCAGCAAAATGCCATAAATACAATTGGATACACACCCCAGTGGATCTCACTGTATACCTTCAGCGGCAAAGTTCTGTAGGCTTTATACAAAATAAACACCGCAAGAAGTTCCAGAAGAAATTTGAAAACATGCTTCACTCCAACATTCCATATCCTAAACCATCGGTTAAACAAATCATACTTGGCTACACACATTCCCATGAGAAATACCGGTAAAAATGCATAAATACCTGTAATTCCCATAACCTCCATGGAAATTGTCCGCGGAAATGCCGCAACAGCCACAAGAATAAATACCAGATATTCTTCCTTTATCATAAACAGCGGCACGCAGATGATAAAAATGATCGCCGCGCTCATATACCACCAGGTTCCGTTCAGAGTCGAAGTTCCGAAAAGTTTCGCCAGACCAAAAAAATCCAGCACCATTGCGCTAACACCTTTGGCAATATTTCCGTTTCCGAAATATCTGGTCACGGCATAGCCGTTATAAAGCTGTAAGATCACAACAGAAAGCCCCCATATGATCCAGAACCCTCCCATTGTTTTTATCAGTCTTTTGGCTGTCCACTTACCAGGTGTGGAATTATTTTTTCTGTAACTGAGATACAGTCCGTATCCGGAAATAAATGCATAGATCGGTACACAGATCTTAAATGTTCTGCACAGATACATGATCCGATCTGCCGAAAACGGAGTGAAAACAACATTCAGTCCCTCAAATCTGTCTTGACTCAGATACATATGATGGAACAGCATCATAACAATGGCAATGCCCTTTATCGCCTGAGAATTATATTTATCAAACTTTATTGCCTGCTTTCCTTCCAAAATCCAACCTCCATATTACCGATTCTCGATGATTCTCTCATACACACGTTTGGAACAGTTACGGTCATTAAATGCAAAGGTCTCATCCATTCGTTTCCGATATTCCTCTTTCATCTGACAGCTGTCTGCCATATATTCAATGATCCGTTCCACAGTTCCGTCCAGTGTATGTTCCACCTCTCCAAAGCCATCTCTCTCATAGTCAAAGTATCCCTCTGTGTAGGAATGCGCACCACTGAAAAAGCTGTCTCTGTCAAACTGGGAGTATACGATGGGTTTTCTCAGGTATGCAAAATCAAAGGCAACCGAAGAATAGTCCGTGATCATCAGATCTGTCTGGGCAAAAATGTCCTTGTAGGAATAAGACGAATCCATAAATTTTACCCGTGGATCATGGCGGAACATATGCAGGCCATCAATGGTATTTGGGTGAGGCATGAAGCAGATGGTATATCCGTATTTCTCTGCCGCTCCCAGAAGTTTTTCGTTGTTGAGAAGATCATCATAAAAATGGAAGTATTCGCTTTCCTGAAATTCTTTTCCAAGCTGCCATACTCCTCTGGCATCGGTTCCTGAGGAAAGGCTCTTGCGCCAGGTAGGCATCACCGTCACATACTTGCGTTCATCATGGACCAGACGGTCATAACGTGGCATTCCCGTAAGCCAGATATTTTTTTCCGGATAAAAATAGTCATAGGTAAAGGCAGAATCATACTCCGGCTTTGTGCTGACGATAAATCCGAAAAGATTACGGTTGTATTTGTTCAGCCACTTGGACTGGTTGTCTTTGGTAACACCATGCTGCAGAAATACCAGCTTTTTGTCATAGATAATATCACGGTACAGATACTCCAGCTTTCCAAAAGGATTGATCACCGGTTTGTTAGCCTGGGAGGACAGTGAAAATTCATTCAGCAGGAACAGAAGCTTATGTTTCCAGGAGAAAGGCTCCACAACCTTTCCAAGCTTCCTCATTTCCACATAATCCTGTGTATCCTTGTTGACTACAAAATAAGGCTCCACCGTAGGGTCCGGATTGGCGCAGAGATAGCGGAACATCACTTCGCCGTTGTCATCTCCACGTGTTGTACGGTCGGAGATCAGCCAGATCTGCTTTTTCTGCTTTGCCTTCTGCATCTCGTAGAGCTTACGCACGAGAACTGCCTTTTTTCCGGCCTTTCCCTGAGAGAATATTGCTTTGGTGCGTTTTTTCTTCAGCTGTTTCTCTCTGCTCTGGCTGTATGGCTCTACAGTTACTTCATACTGATGGCCCAGAACTTTTGCATCTTCCTGATCCTCTCCACGGATCATCCGGACTTTTTCGTTAAGATACAGAAGCTTATCCTCTATATGAAGGAAAAGCGGCAGCTTCTTTGTAAATGGCACATATTTTCCGTAGGAAATATTGTACATTTTATTTACATGTCCATCTGTGCCTGTACCCCAGCTGATAAACTCACTGATCTCAGAAAGCGGAATGTCCACGATATACAGCTTCTCAACGGCACTTTCTTCCCTGCACCAGCCGGTTCTTCCCAGTGTATATTTCCATCTGGCTTCATAGGTGCTGCCACCAGTCATCATATATGCGCGGTTTGTCCTGCTCACAGGCTCCACAATGGAAAATTCACAGTGCAGCTGGTCTTTTTCCGGCTGGAATATCTTGACATTAAGATTATCATATATGGGATTCAGGATCGTGTCCGCCTGATCCGGGAATTTTTTTCGGATATCCGGATAATATTTCCGGAGAAGATATACTTTGTTTGCCCTGCTGAGATGCTGATTGGACATCACGATTTCCGGAAACTCCATCTGTTTCAGGAAGCTTTCGATGCCTTCCTCATATCTGCATTTTTTCTCTTCATCAAGCTCCTCGTTATCAAATATGATATCAGCCATTTTTGCGCTGTAATACAGCAGCACATAATCTGCATTTTTTTCATGAACAGGATTTTCTTTTCTTCTGCAGTCTGCGATCTTTCGGAAAAATTCCTGGTAAAATACCTCCAGTTGCTTCGGATCCTGCAGCATATTCTTCCAGTCCTCCACCATGAGATGGTCCGCAAGGATCTGCACATAGATATCTTCCCCTGAAGTCACTCCCAGACTCCGGCAGCTTACAACGGACTGATATACCATAGTCATCACATCCAGATACCAGATCTCCGGACGGATCTCGGATACCCATTTCACCTGATCTGCTGCAAATGTATAAGCGGTATACAGCTGATGCAGAAGATATACATTGTTATCCAGCGTTGTTTTTTCGGTGAAACGGTCACAGTAGTTATTATGCTCCCGCACATGGATATTTCCTTTTCCACAGATCTTTGTTATGACAACATCTCTGTTGTCTTCCTCAAAGCAGCGTCTGACCTCTGCACTGGATTTTGGGGAAAAACAGATTCCGGCTTTTGCAAAAACGACATAGTTTCCGGCTATCTTATCCTTCAGCTCCGCCACAAGATCCCCGCATTCCAGACCGTCAATATATAAAAGATCCCTGTCATCCAGCATCTCCCGGAAACGGGAATCTTCCGGATTGAACGCTCCGTAGATCTTATCCAGCTCTTCGTCCTTGAGCTCTTTCTCCTTTTCTCCGGCTTCTTCCAACTCCCTCATGTCCCGTTCATCAGGGATATCCATATCTCCTGCTGTGCGTACTGCAAGGATCTGTACCGTTCCTTTAGGTGTGACCTCACGTACATTTTTAAAGGTTCTGTAAAGCTTTGCGGTATCTTTTGCAAAAACAACTACTGAAAATTCATACTCCCTGTTCATATTGCTCCTTTTGTATCCTTACATTAAAATTTTTTCTCTTTCAGCCTTCTTTTCAGTTTGTCCGGTATTTGAGCATTGGCTATATATTCATAGATTCGTTTGCTATTGTCATTGTCCCTGTAGGGAAGAAGCTCATCTCTCCTTCCTGAAAATTCCGGTTTTTCACGGAATCCGTTCCTCACATATTCTCCGATAAGATCCACCAGCTGGTTCTGATCCCATGCCAGATCTCCGAAAACATCTTTTTTGTAGTCCATATAGCTTCCCTGAACTTTCTCATAGGTTTCCAGATCAAAAGGATAAAATATCACCGGTTTTTCCTGATAGTAGACATCCCAGGAAACAGAAGAATAATCGGTGATCAGCATATGGCAGCTCATCAGAAGCTGATTCAGCGGCATGGTCCCAAATGGGATCAGACGGATATGCCTGTCTTCCACCTGAAAGCTCCGGATATGTTCCCGGAATTTCGGATGGATATAAAAATTCAGCGTGATATCCTCCTTTTCCAGAAGAGTCTTAAGCCTCTCATCCTGCAGAAATGCTTTATAACGCTGATAGTATTCACTTTTTTTGAACTGATCCTCGCTGATATCCTCCAGCCAGTTTCTCCATGTAGGCATCAGCAGGATCTCTTTATGAGCCGGATCTGACTTGTCCTCCAGCACATCCCACCTGGCTAGTCCGGTAATGATGATCTCTTCATTATCGTATCCGAAATAATCATGGATGATCTTCTGTTCATAACCTGAAGACACCACAAACAGTGCCATCTGATTGCCTCCGCCTTTATGGAAGGTCCTGTGGCATTGCTTGAAGCCCATCACTCCATGCTGGAGAAATACGATGTTCTTCCGTGCCTGATACAGAACCTTGTAGATGCTGTTGGGCGAATCCCAGATATAAAAATGCCGGATCGCATCAGTAGATATCAGATACCGGGCAGCGCTGAGATAGATCATGTACTTAAATGACATGAACTGGATCACATTGGCATCATACTCTTTTACAGCCTGATAATCCGGACATTTTTTATCTATTACATAAAAAATCCGACTTCTGTCCTTCTCCGGTACATGCTCCATACAGTACCGAAAAAAATAGAGGCCGTTGTCCTGTGCCATTGTACAATATTTCTCGCAGATCAGCCATAATTTCTTATGATCCCAGTAAGGTTTCAGGATAAAATAGCAGAATAATGCAAGAAATTCTTTTGCTATAAATGCATAGCTGTCATATTTCGGATCATATTTCCGATATTGAATGGTAAACTGCCTTGCTCCGTTAACAAATGGATAAACCATATGCCCATCCCCGGTTCTGGTCCATCTTGGAAAAAGAATCAGCTTAAGTTTAAGTTTTGAACTTAAGCCTCCCAGGATCGCATCCTCATAATTTCCTTTTCCTTCTTTATCCACAGATGCCACCACATCCCAGAATGCGGTTTCCATCGGATACTGATCTACATTGATCTGTGCATGATACACGATCGTATTTCCTTTTTTTGCTGTCTGCATTTCAAAAGGAAAGCTTGTATCCAGCACTGTATTTCGCTGTTTCAGCTTCAGGGAACGGATCCTTCCTCTGGATCCTTCCAGCTCAAAACTGATCTTTATGGTTCCTTTTGTCAGCGAAAATTTCCTGGTTTTTACCTTGATCTCCGCCGGAGCCTCCATTAACTGCTGCAATTTTTCACCACCTGTTACATTTCTTTGATCGCTTTGTAATTTCTTTCACAGTTCTCTGTATCCCACAGATCAAAATATTTTCCGTGTCTTTCCAGATAGATTTCTTCATTGGCAAATCCCTGTCCATGCAGACGGATCAGCCAGTCCGTTACTTCCTGTTCCGTTACACATACCGGGCCGAAGCCATCCTTCCGGAAATCAAAATACCCGATCTGATGATGACTTTGCCGGAATTTTTCATTGTCAAACTGGTAGTAGACCAGTGGTTTTTTCATGTAGGCAAAATCCATGGCCACGCTGGAAAAATCAGTCACCAGCACTGCGGACTCTTTAAGGAGTGTCTGCACATCGTACTCAGGCCAGGACGCCACTGTGATATTCGGATGATCCACATGAAAATATTTCAGGAACCGATGCATTTCCCTGTGTGGATAAAAAATGATCTGAAGATCGTTCTCCTCAATATAGCGGATCAGCCTCTCATCCTTGAGAAGTGCATCCCAGTAACGGTAATAATCGGTTTCCATGAATTTCTGTGCTTCCAGCTCGTGATCAGCAGCTGATATCTCATTGCGGATATACATACGCCATGTCGGCATGATCAGGATCTGGTTCTTTTTTATCTTCATATCATGAAGCTGGTCAAAACGGCATAGCCCCAGCTCCTGCACATAGCCTTCCGGATATCCGTACCGGTCATTGACATATTTCCACTCATCATAGGTACTGGTAACAAAAAGGCTCATTTTTGTATGCGGATAGTACAGAAAACTAAGATCTGCCGTGATGATCCCATGCTGCAGGAACGCCCGCTTGTTCCGCAGGATTCCGTAAACCTCCAGCACATAGCAGATGGCTGCGTTTGGTTTTCCCATTTTCTGGGAGCTGATATTTTTTGACGCAGCCAGATAGTATATCCAGTGGCGGAAGCTTCCATACTGGATCACCTGTCCCAGATCTTTTACCCGGGCATAATCCGGAGATTTTCTGTTGATGGCGTACACTGCATCCTCACTGGTATTTTCTCTCAGATATTTGTACAACCAGAATCCGTTATCCCGGCATTCATTCTCCGTATCACAGAGAAGCCAGAGATCCCTGCGAAAAAGTCTGTAGACCATCGCAATGGGAAATGCCAGGATAAACTTAATAATGTGAAGCAGATCCCCAGGTTTTACTCGTTTCAGTTTTTCAAGAAATGTCTGTTCCATGTTTCCCTCTGTTTACAGGATCCCGGTTTATTCCTCTGACCAGTCTCCGTTATCATCCCAGACAATCTCTCCGTCTCCGCTGTCATCTGTATCTGTACTGTTGTCAAGAGAATCGTCACCGCTTCCGCTGTTGCTGCTATCATCTACATAGTCGCCGCTATCATAGTTTCCATCATCACTGCTGTTGTCGTAACTTCCGTCATCGCTGTTGTCGTAGCTTCCGTCATCACTGTTGTCATAACTTCCATCATCACTGTTGTCATAGCTTCCATCGCTGTTGTCGGAAGAAGTATCTGTGATACCGGAAGAACTATCTGTCAGATCTGAAGCATCTGTGCTGTCTGCGGAATCACTGCTGTCTGCCTCACTGTTGTCAGTTTCCACATTGCCAATAGTGCTCTTCTCACTCTTGTCACTGAGGCTTGTATAGGTCAGATATGCTTCTCCGTTATCGATCATCAGTTTTGCCTTTTCCATATCGCTCAGCTGTACACTGTAGATCTCATAGGCATTTCCGTCTCCGTCTACGATCTTCATATCATAGATGGCATCCCTTGCAGAATCCGGGGTGTAATACATCTGCACCTGTTCCGCATCTTTGATGGTAGCTTCTGCAGGAACAAGATTTTTGCCCCATTCTTCTCCTCCTGCCGCGCGGAGATAGATCTCACGGATCTCTCCCTTCGTGCTGTTGGTAAGATAAACGAATTTTGCGGTACTTGTCTTTACACCGATCAGCTTCGGTGCAGGTGTAGATGTGGGAAGCGGTGTGGATGTAGCCGGTGCAGCCGTAGGTGCGGCTGTAGGAACCGGTGTTGGTGTCACCTCTGCTGTTTCCTTTGATGATTTTCCACATCCGGCCATACCAAGCGCCGTCACTGCTGTCAGTACGATCAAAAGCTTCTTATATTTCATAATGATTACCTCCAGATTGCAGTTTTATGCTAAAAATGTTTTTCCAACGAAGTATCCGAGCACCAGAATACCAAGGATGATCCTGTACCAGCCGAATACTTTAAAATCGTGTTTCTTGATATATCCCATCAGGAATTTGATGGCAAGAATAGATACCACAAAGGATACCACAACACCTACGATCAGGATGATCAGCTCTGTGGAGCTGAAGGCAAAACCGAATTTCACCAGTTTCAGAAGACTTGCTCCGAACATAACCGGAATTGCCAGGAAAAAGGTAAATTCTGCTGCAACCGTACGGGATGTTCCTGCAAGGATACCTCCGATAATGGTAGAACCGGAACGGGATGTTCCCGGGATCACGGAAAGCACCTGAAAGCAGCCGATGATCAGCGCTGTCTTAAAGGAAAGCTCATCCAGTCTGGTGCAGGTTGGTCTGCGGCGTTTGTTGTAGTTCTCGATAACGATAAAAAGCACACCATAAACGATCAGCATGATGGCAACGACCACATAGTTATAAAATTTCTCTTCAATAATGTCATTAAAAGGAAGAGCGATGATGATCGTCGGCAGACATGCTACCAGGATCTTGAACCAGAGGATCCACTTATCCTTATCACAGTATTTTTCTACAAAGGTAAGGACAGTTCTGGGTACTGCCGACTGTTTACGCAGCGCCATCTGTGTTTTTTTCGGGATTTTTCTTATGTAAAAGGGCCACAGCTTGTTCCAGTACAGTACAACAACTGCCAGGATCGCGCCAAGCTGGATCACCACCAGGAAAAATTCCATAAATGCCTCGGATACATTCAGTTTGATGAACTCGTCCACAAGGATCATATGTCCGGTACTGCTGATCGGAAGCCACTCGGTGATTCCCTCCACAATACCGAGAAGGATAACCTTCAGTAATTCTATAAAAATCATGTTAACTCCTTTCCAAAAGCAAGATAAGGACAGGGCCGGTATGTGAACGACGGCCCCGTCCTTATCAGTATATTACATATTTGACAATTCGTAAACTTTTAATTTTTTATTTCGCAAAATTTACAATTTTTTATCGATTGTCGATGGTAGCGATATCTACCAGAGTCAGGTGGTTCAGGTCTGTATTCTCAAGACTTGTGACCAGAGCCTCTGCAGTATCAAGGCTTGTAAGCACATTGACACCTGTCTCGATGGCATTACGACGGATCACGAAACCATCTTTCTGATGCTCAACACCCTGTGGCGGTGTGTCGATAACAACATCGATCTTGTGGCCAAGGATCAGGTCCATCAGGTTCGGAGAAGGCTGCTCCAACTTGTTGGTACGTGTTACCTTGATTCCGTTCTCAGTCAGTATGCTTGCAGTACCTCGTGTTGCAAAGATACGATAGCCCTGAGCCTCGAAACGTTTTGCGATCGGAATGATATCCTTTTTATCCTCATCTTTTACAGTGATGATCATCTGTTTGTGTTTCGGAAGGCGGATTCCTGCTCCGATGAATGCTTTGTAAAGAGCCTCGTTGAAGGTCTTTGCAATACCAAGGCACTCACCTGTGGATTTCATCTCAGGTCCAAGGCTGATATCTGCGCCTCTGATCTTCTCGAAGGAGAATACAGGCATCTTGATTGCGAAATACTCTGCCTCTTTCTGAAGTCCCGGTGTGTAGCCAAGCTCTTTAATCTTGTGTCCAAGGATGACTCTTGTTGCAAGAGGAACGATCGGGATTCCTGTTACCTTGCTGATATACGGTACTGTACGGCTGGAACGTGGGTTAACCTCGATAACATATACATCCTCGCCTACAACGATAAACTGGATATTGATCATACCGATCACATGAAGTGCCTGTGCAAGACGACGTGTGTACTCGGCAATGGTATCTTTTGCTTTCTGGCTGATGGTCTGTGCCGGATATACGGAAATACTGTCTCCGGAGTGGATACCTGCACGCTCGATGTGCTCCATGATTCCAGGGATCAGGATGTCCTCACCGTCGCATACCGCATCGACCTCGATCTCTTTACCCATGAGATATTTATCAACAAGGATCGGATGCTCCTGTGCGATCTGGTTGATGATTCCGATGTACTCTTCCACATCCTCATCGCTGACAGCGATACGCATTCCCTGTCCTCCAAGTACATAGGACGGGCGGACAAGTACCGGATAACCCAGCTCATTGGCAGCTTTTTTCGCCTCTTCTGCTGTGAATACGGTATGTCCCTTCGGTCTCGGGATCTCACATTTCTCAAGGATAGCATCAAAGAGCTCTCTGTCCTCTGCAGCATCTACGTTCTCAGCAGATGTTCCGAGGATCTTAACGCCCATCTTGATCAGTGCCTCTGTAAGCTTGATGGCTGTCTGTCCACCGAACTGAACAACGGCTCCGTCCGGTTTCTCGATATTTACAACATTCTCAACATCTTCCGGTGTCAGCGGCTCAAAATACAGCTTATCTGCAATATCGAAGTCTGTACTTACTGTCTCCGGGTTATTGTTGATGATGATCGTCTCATATCCTTCTTTCGCAAATGCCCATGTACAATGTACGGAGCAGAAGTCGAACTCGATACCCTGACCGATACGGATCGGGCCGGAACCAAGTACCAGGATCTTTTTCTTATCTTTTGTTTCTACAGCTTCATTCTCTGTCTGCTCATCGCCGTATACAGAATAATAGTATGGTGTCTCTGCCGCAAACTCTGCTGCACAGGTATCAACCATCTTGTATGCTGCACGGATACCGTACTCTTTACGCAAGTCTTTGATCTCAGCTTCTGTCTTTCCTGTCAGGTCTGCGATGATGTAGTCCGCGAACTCCAGACGTTTTGCTTCAAGAAGAAGGTCTTTGTCCAGCTTCTGAGTCTTCAGAGCCTGCTCCATCTCAACAAGGATAGCCAGCTTATCAATGAACCAGATGTCGATCTTTGTGATATCATGAAGCTTCTCCTGGGAAACATTTCGTCTCAGAGCTTCTGCGATCTTCCAGATACGGCGGTCATCCACAATGTTCAGCTCGTCCATCAGTTCTTCATCAGAAAGATGTGAGAAATCATAGGACATCAGACTGTCTACATGCTGCTCCAGGGAACGGATAGCCTTCATCAAAGCACCCTCAAAGTTATGGCAGATACTCATAACCTCACCGGTAGCTTTCATCTGAGTAGTCAGTGTTCTCTTGGCAGTGATGAATTTATCAAAT
>ERZ773134.3154-NODE-3154-length-10790-cov-2.946251_pt1 | contig 10790 bp, 7 predicted proteins | sample MGYA00580856_ERZ773134 | MGnify/ENA primary metagenome ERZ773134 (study PRJEB29015, sample SAMEA2737823) | human gut metagenome | biome: human gut; feature: human-associated habitat; material: faeces | place: China | collected 2012 ... | reverse complement strand
ATCCGATGACGAACAGCGGGCTGGAGAAGTTCCTCGCAGACCATGCACGGCTGAACGTTTGACGGAAAACAAAACCGCAGTGCTTCCGATGTAAAATAATAACAGACCTATTCCAAAAACCTCAGGGGGGGGGTATGGATATCCCCTACCGGGTGCTGAACTTGTAGACACAGACATGGCGGTAGCGCTGGCCGGAGCCGAGCACCGTCGAGGGGAAGCCGGGATGGTTGGGGCTGTCGGGGAAATGCTGGGTTTCGAGCGCCAGCGAAGCGCGGCGGCCGTAGGATTTGCCGCCCTTGCCGACTAGGGAGCCGTCGAAGAAATTACCGCCGTAGAACTGGATGCCCGGTTCGGTCGTCCAAACCTCCATATAACGCCCCGCAGCGGGTTCATAGACCGTAGCCGCCAGCTCCAGGTCATGGGTGCTCCTGCGCGACAGCACCCAATTGTGGTCGTAGCCGTGGCCGTGGCGGAGCTGTTCGAAATCGGCATCGAGGCGCGACCCGATCGGTGCCGGACGGCGGAAATCCATCGGCGTGCCTTCGACGGGCATCAGGCGACCGGTGGGGATGAGCGTCGAATCGACGGGCGTGAAGAAATCGGCTGCGATCATCAGCTCATGGTCGTTGATCGGCGGCCCGCCCGCCCCGTGCAGGTTGAAGAACGAGTGGTGCGTGAGGTTGACGACCGTACGGCGGTCGGTCGCAGCCTCGTGTGTGATGACGAAGCTGTTGTCGTCGGTCAGCTCGTAGGTCATCGTAACCTTCAGGTTCCCGGGGTATCCCTGATCGCCGTCGGGCGAGAGGCAGGCCAATACGATCTTCTGCGGCGTCACCTCGACGACATCCCACACAACCATGTCGAAGCCCTTGGCACCGCCGTGCAGGCTGTTGGGGCCGTCGTTCAGAGGCAGCGTATACTCCTTCCCGTCGAGCGTAAATCGCCCTGCGGCGATACGATTGCCGTAACGGCCGATGGTGGCGCCGAGGAACCGCTCTCCGGTTTGATCGACGTAAGCGCCGAGATTGTCGTGCCCCAGCACGATGTCCGCGAAATTGCCGTCGCGGTCGGGCACCCACAATTCGACGACGCGGCCGCCGAAATTGGTCACCGTCATCTCCAGCCCGCGGGCATTCCTCAACGTGTAAAGGTCGGTCGCCTTGCCGTCCACCGTGGAGCGGAAGGCGGCACGCGAGACCGGCGAATGCCGCTCGGAGGCGCCTCCGGAAAGCATTCCTGCCATAAAAAATACGATTAATAAGTTCTGTTTCATTTTATTCGGTTCGGGAGCCCCCGCCCGGGGCCGACGGCGCCTGCCGCCGGACAGGGTGCTGTCAGTCGGTTACGACGGGGATGCGGATCAGCGTGAACGAGTGCGCCGGGAAGGCATAGGTGAACCGGTCGCCCCGCGCCTGTGCCTCTTTGGTCACGGTTTTCACGGCCTGACGGGTCATCGAGTTCTCGGCCTTGATGTCGGGGCCGTTGACCTCGTATACCGTCGCCTTGCCGCCGAAACGTCCTGTCTGGCAGAGGATGTCGGTCGTGATGGCCTGCTCCCGGTGGCGGTTGGTGACGTTCACGATCACTTCGCCGGCCTCGTTGTCATAGGCCGCCGATACGTCGAGGTAAGGGATCCGCTCCCCGCCCAGCGCATAGGTGTCACAGTCGACGAAGGTGTCGAGCGACGTGCCGTGGCAATGCGTGGCGAAGAGCTGCAACGGGTAGAAGATCGTCTGGTACCACGAACCTTCCTTGGTGGAGAAGATCGGGGCGATGACGTTGACCAGCTGCGCCATGTTGGCCATCTTGACCACATGGGCGTTGCGGACGAAGATGTTGAGGAAAGTCGATACCACCAGCGCATCTTCGAGGTTGTAGACCTCCTCGTTGCCCTCCTCGCCCTTGGCGCGGTACCATACGTTGTACTCGTCGAAGGCGATGTAGATCGGATCCTTGCGTTCGGCCTTGGTCATCGCCTCGGCGATCAGTCCCTCGGTGATGCGGATAGCCTTCTCGGCGAAGCGCGTCGTGGCCATGAACTTGTAATAATCGTTGCTCCGGTTCTCGACGTAGTTGTGCAGGGCGATGTAGTCGGCGTGGTTCTTCAGGTACTCCAGCACGGTACGGTTCCAGTCGATCCAGTTGCCGTTGTAGTCGCTCGACCCGGCCACGACGAGTTTGATGTCCCGGTCGATCCACTTCATCAGCTTGGCCGTCTCGAGGGCGAACTTGCCGTAATCCTCGGCGTTCTTGTGCCCCATCTGCCACTGGCCGTCCATCTCGTTGCCCAGGGCCCAGTATTTCACCTTGTGGGGTTTCTCGTAGCCGTTACGGCGGCGCAGGTCAGACCAGTAGGTGCCTTTCTCGACATTGCAGTACTCGACCCAGTTGCGGGCTTCGTCCATCGTCCCCGTGCCGAGGTTCACGCAGAAATAGGGCTCGGTCGCGGCACGGCGGCACCACTCGACGAACTCATCGGTGCCGAACGCGTTGCTCTCGCGGAAGCCCCATGCCAGGTCGATGCGCGTCGGGCGCCCGGCCTGCGGGCCGATGCCGTCCTCCCAGTGGTAGCCCGAGACGAAGTTGCCGCCCGGCCAGCGCACCAGCGATGTGCGAAGCGCCCGCGTCGCTTCGAGCACGTCCCGGCGGTAGCCCTTCTCGTCCGAAAGGGGCGATCCGGGCTCGTAAAGCCCGCCGTAGATGCAGCGGCCGAGGTGCTCGACGAAGTTGCCGTAGATATTCCGGTCGATTTCGCCCTTTTGGCGTTCGATGTCGACCTTGATTCGGGCATTGCCCGTTTTCCCGCGCGCCCAAAGCCCGCCGGGGATCAGCACGGCGGCCACGAGCGCCGCCAGCATGGTTCTTTTCAGATTCATAGTCTTCGGTTTTTCAGGGTTATTCATCCAGCACCACGATCGTATAGGAATAGGGCGCTATGTCGACAGTCTGCGCAGCCCGGGCCGGCAGTTCCCGCCCGACGGGGGCGATGCGGCGCGGCTCTTCGGGGGTGTTCACCGCGTCGAGGTCGCCCGAGAGCGAAACCATGCGGGCTTGGGAAACCTTCCCCATCCCGTCCACACGCAGGCCCACACGCAGCGGCTCGGCACCCGTATTGGCGATATGGAGCACGACGCTCCCCGCCTCGCGGCTGCGGGTTGCCGTCACGTCGAGCACCCCGTCGGCGCCCTCGACCCCGCAGCCAACCGTCAGGGGACGGTGGTGTGCCGCAGCCATCTGCTGCGCATAATAGGGGGGCATCCCCCACACCTGGGACGGGGTGAAGAAAACCTGCCCCTGATCCCAGCCGTTGTCGTTTTGCCGGTAGGGTTGCAGGGCATTGGCCGCGCAGGAGGTCAGCACGAAGTCGCCCATGCGGCGCACGGCGTTCTGAAGCGTGACGTGTCCCAGCACGCGCTGCATGTCGTGGCGGTTGCCGTTCTCCTCGAAGATGGCGCATTTCATCGTGGTGGAGGGGTTCCACCTGAGGAACAGCTCGCGCATACGGCGCAGTTCGGCCTCGACCTCCCGGCCGCTGGCGAGCTGGTCGGCCCACGGATGGTAGTCCCAATAGTCGGCTTTGCCGTCCAGGGCACGGAACGTCCGTTCCATGCTCGGCGAATCGGCACGCCACCACGCCGTGGAGATCAGTTTCACCGACGGGTCTTTGCCCTTGATGGCGTCGTGCAGCAGGTTGAAGCGCTCGACATAGTGGTCGTATTCGTCGGCACGGTCGCCGTTGAAGAGCACCTCCTCGTTGCCGATGCCGATATATTTCACGCCGTAAGGCTCGGGGTGGCCGTTCTCGGCACGCCGGCGCCCCCACTCCGACGTCACCGGGCCGTTCAGGTACTCGATCATGTCGGCCATATCCTGGGGCGTCTCTTCGATATTGACCGCAAAGGCCGCCGTGAAGCCCGCCTTCTCGCAGAATTGCAGGAAATCCTCGATGCCGAAGCCGTTGGTCGACCAGCGGTACCAGTGCCCGTGGTAGGGCGGCCGCTTGTCGCGGTCGCCGATCATCTTCTTGAAGCGGTAGCCCGAAATGTTGATCATCGTACCGCCGTAACGCAGGAAGGTCAGCCCCTGGTCGACCATCGCCTGCCCGATGTCACCCCGCAGCGGCAGGCCGCGGAAGCGGTCTTCGCCCGTGGACATCAGCGTCACCTGATCGGCCTGCACCCTGCCGGGGCGGTCGAGGTAAAGGGCGAAGAGGGCATCCCCGTCCGCTGCGGCGGCAGTCAGTTCGAACGGAAATTTCTTCCAGGCCGCACCGATGCCCGTGATACGCTGCGAGGCATATTCCTTCGTGCCGTCGGCACTCTGCAACGCCACGACCACATCGCCCGACCCGCGCAGGTAGAGGCGCCCTTCGAACGTCTGCCCCTTGCGCACGGCAATGCCCCAGCGGTTCAGTCCGGCATTGGCGATGCCGACGGTTCCCGTCCCGGAGACGAATTCCACGCTCTGCGAGCAGGCGCCGTTATAGGCGTCCCCCGCCTCGTGGCGGTAGGCAGCCACGGCACCGCCCGTCGAGAAGGCGTCCCACTGCCGGCTGACCTGCACGGCCGGCGTCGTGCGGAACACAAGTTTGCGCGACGCACCGTCGGCCGTAACCTTCACGTTACGGAACCGTGCCTCGGAATTCCACGTACGCAGGGCGACCCTGCCCCTGGCCAGCACGGGATCGTCGTCCTCGGCACGGAGCACGCAAGCCCCGTTCAGGAAAACCTGCAACGTGCGGCCGTCGGTCTTGAATCCCAGCCTGTTCCATTGTGCGGGGTCGCACGACACGGCAGCATCGGCGATCGGCGTGAAATTGTTCTTATGCTTGCCCAGCACGACCTTACGGCCGTCGGCCGCAAGGCTTATCTCGTAGCCGTGGAAATTGTCGGCGCCGTTGCCCGGCTCCGAAACCCCGGCCAGCAGGCCGGCATTGTCGCCACCGCCGCCGCGGGTGAATTTCAGTTCGGTCTCGACCTCGCCCGCAGCCATCTCCAGCGGGTCATAAACCAGCTTGGCACCCGCATGAGCGGCACAGAGCAGCTCGTCGCCGGCAACCTGCCACTCCCCTTCGTAGGCCGAGCAGTCATCGAAAAGGGGGTTGGGCACGGGCTCCTCGAAACTCTCGCCGAAGATCCGCTGGTCGTAAAGGCCTCCGTAAATCTCGTGGTTGACGTCTTCGATGCAGGCCCCGTAAAGCCAGGGGGTGACGCTGCCCTCGACTTTCGACGCATCGACCGTGATCGTGGCGTCCGTTGCGCCGCCCGCACAGGCGGCGGCCATGGCGGCACACAAGGCCGCGAGGGGAATTTTTTTCAGGGAACGGTTCATATGTCCGGGTTTTTATTTTACCAGTTCTTTCTGTATCTGTTCGAGCGATTTGTCCTTGGTCTCGGGGAGCTTTATCGCAAAGATAAGGCTGCCGAGGGCAATAAGCGCGAAAAATCCGAAGATATAGGTGCCGCCAACCGAAAGGAAGACAGGGAAGAACCACGACAACAGCGCCGACCACACCCAGTGGGTCATGCTGCCCAGCACCTGCCCCTTGGCACGCACCGAATTGGGGAAGACCTCGGAAATGACCACCCAGATCGTAGCGCCCAGCGACACGGCGAAGAAGGCGATGTAGCCCATCAGGCAGACAAGCATGTAGTAACCTTCGAAGCGTTCGAGCCAGAACCCGCGCGCCACGAGCACCAGCGAGACGAACATCCCCACGGCACCTACGCCGATGAGCTTCTTCCGCCCCACCTTGTCGATGAGGAACATGCCCAGCATGGTGAACGTGAGGTTGGTGATGCCGATCATGATCGACTGCATCATCGCCCCCTCGCGGAAGACGCCCGACATCTCGAACAGGCGCGGCGCATAGTAGAGGATGGCGTTGATCCCCGTGAGCTGGTTGAACGTCGAGATGAGGAACGCCAGCAGGATGGGGATGAAATATTTTTTCCGGAAAAGCCGCTCGCCCGTATCGCCCGCCCCGGCGAGCGAGGCGCGGATCTCGGCCATTTCGGCTTCGACATTCTCGCGCGTGGTGCGTTCGAGTACACGGCGCGCCTCGGCGTCACGGCTGCGGATAAGCAGCCAGCGGGGGCTTTCGGGCACGGTCATCAGCAACAGGCCGAAGGCCAGTGCCGGGACGGCCTCGATGCCCAGCATCCACTGCCAGTCGTGGGGAATCCCCACGATCCAGTAATTGGTCAGGTAGGCGATGACGATGCCCAGCACGATGTTGAACTGGAAGAAGGCCACGAAACGCCCGCGCCAGTGCGACGGGGAGATCTCGGCGATATACATCGGCCCCACGACCGACGAGGCGCCGACGGCCAGCCCGCCCAGGAAGCGGAAGAACATGAACGAATACCAGTTGACGATCACGGCACTGCCCACGGCCGAGATCAGGTAGAGCCACGCGATCACTTTCAGCGAGCGCAGGCGCCCGTAGCGTTCGGCTGGGCCGCCGCAGACCAGGGCGCCGACGATGGTGCCGATAAGCGCCGTGGCGATCGTGAAGCCGTGCGCGAAGTCCGAGAGCGCATAGATCCCCTGGATCGCCTTTTCGGCACCGGAGATCACGGCCGTGTCGAAGCCGAACAAAAGGCCGCCGAGCGAAGCGACGAAGGCGACATAAAACATGAAGCCTTTAACGGATGTTTTCATATCAGGTCGGATTAGTTGGTTTTCAGTTTCGCTTCACGCCGGTTCAGAGGCCGAATTCGATCCGGTCGATCACATGGTTCTGGTAACATTCGTCCAGTTCGACGAAATAGCCGCTCCAGCCCCAGACGCGCACGATCAGGTTGCGGTGCCGCTCGGGATGCACCTTGGCGTCGAGCAGCTTTTCGCGGCTGACGGTATTGAGCTGCAACTGGTGGCCGCCCAGGGCGATGTAGGTCTTGACGAGCATTCCCAGTTTGCGGACGCTCTCCTCGTTGTTGAAAACCGACTGGTCGAACTCGAGGGTCAGCGGCCCGCCGTTGACCACATCCTCCAGTCGCGGTTTGGTGAAGGATTTGATGACCGATACGGGCCCGCGCTGGTCGATGAACAGGCTCGGCGAATAGTTGGCGGGGATCATCTCCCCGGCACTACGGCCGTCGGGCGTGGCACCGAGGCCTGCGGCATGAAAAACATAGTACATGGCCGTACCGGTGCCGGCGCGGTAGATGCCGCCCCGCTCGTTGCGGCGCCCTTCGAGCGCACGTGCGAACGATGCGAGCAGGTCGCGCCCGATGGAATCGGCATAGTCGTCGTCCTGCCCCATCTTGGGAGCCTCCCGCCGCAGCAGGCGTTGTAATTCGGGTGCGCCGCGGAAGTCGTCCTCCAGCGCCGAGAGCAGCGTCGGGGCATCGAAACGGCGCTCCTCGAAGTAGAATTTGCGCAGCGCCGCCAGCGAGTCGGCCGCCGTGGCAATGCCCGTGCCGTGCAGACCGTAGTTGTTGTAGCGCGAGCCGAGCGAAATGTCCTGCGCCCGTTCTATGGTGCCGTCCATCAACAGCGACATCATCGGTGCGGGGGCGATGTAGAGGTTGCGGTGCTTGCGGCAGATGGCGTCGGCCTTTTCGGCGATCTTCCGCTCTACACGGCCGTAGAAGGCCGCATAATCGGGGCATTGCTCCAGTTCGGGCAACACCTCGCGCACGCAGCCGATGAGCGACACGGCGTCGATGTTGGGGATGTCCATCGCATGGTTGGGGATGATGAACTCCCAGCAGGCGGCCACGACATAATTGCGGGCGTCCTGCTCCGAATAGCCTTTCTTCATGAGCCCCGGGACGATCACGTCGTCGTTGCTGTACTGCGGGAATCCCAGCCCCTTGCGGGTGAGCTGCGACCCCAGGAAGAAGATTTCGTCGGGCGTATCCGCGTCGACGCGGATGTTGATCTTGGGGTCGATCAGCTCCAGTTCGCAGCTGGCCCGCAGGCACATCTCCGAGAGGCGGTTGAAAAGGTAGTCGCCGTTTGCGGCGCGGCCGCCCAGCACCATGCTCTGGCCGTTGTCGCCCTGCTGCATACCGGGATAGAGGTCGCTGTCCTTGTTGCATGCGAGGAAGAACTCTTCCACCAGGTCGAACGCCTCCTCCTCGGTCAGCACACCGCTGTCGATGTCATGGCGGAAATAGGGGTACATGTACTGGTCGAAACGCCCCAGCGTATTGTGGTAATTGCCGGCCTCCCAGATCGCGAAATGGAGGATGCGCAGCAGTTGCAGCGCCTCGCGCAGCGACCGGGCGCCGCGCGTACGCACGGCCTCGAGCACTTGGGCCGTATCCGCCCGCTTCGCGGGCATGGGCGGCGTAACGCCCCGTAAGCTCCTGCACGGCCTCGATGCAGAGCGCCACCGACCCCAGGAAGATACGCTGTTCCTGGTCGAGCGAATCGTCCGCCAGGCGGGAAGCGATTTCGGCCTTCCGGGCATCGAGCCCGAGGCGGATGGTGGTTTCGTAGTCGGGCGATATGTTGCAGACCGTCCCGCGCTCGTGGATGTAGTGCGACGCCTTGATCCCGTCCCACTCCTGCGGGGTGAAGATTTCGGGCACTTCGGTAACGGTGCGGGTGAATACGATCTTTTCGCCCGGCAGGATCACGGGCTGTTCGGCACGCATCAGGGCTGCGAGCATCTCCGCCGAGCGCCTCACGGGCGGCATTCCGGCCGCTGCAAACCCGATATTGAGGTTGTCCAGCCCGAGCCGGGCCGGGGTACGGCGCAGGACATGGTGCTCTTTGCGGAGGATATAGCCGCGCAGGTTTTCGATTCTGGGATTCATTGTATGAGTGTTTTAAGATTGTAGTCGCTGAAAACGTCGTGGACACGGGGCTCCGCCCCGGTATCGAAACCGGGGGCATACGTCCGGCCGATCATGGCGTACTTCGCCCCGGCGGTCTTGTGGTAGCGCAGGATCTCGACCCGCTCCAGCCCCGGGGCATCCTTGATCAGCAGGCAGGTCTGCAACATGTTCTCCCGCGTATCGTTCACCCCGGGGATCAGCGGGATGCGGACGACGAACGGCCGGCCCGAAGTGCACAGCCATGCCAGATTGCGCAGGATGGGGGCATTGTCCACCCCTGTCCAGCGGCGATGCTGCACCGGGTCGGCGTGCTTCACGTCGAACAGCACCAGATCGGCGTGCCCCGCCACCCGGCGGAACACCTCCGGCGCGGCATAGCCGCTCGTCTCGACGGCCGTATGCACCCCCGCGGCCTGCAACGCGGCAAGCACCTCTGCCGCAAATGCGGCCTGCAGGAGCGGCTCGCCGCCCGTGAGCGTCACACCGCCGCGGTTCATGGCGTATACCGCCTTGTTGCGCAGCAGTTTGCCGGCCAGCTCCCCCGAGCAGATCGCGTACCCGCACATCGTGCGGCCGTCGCGGCGATCCATATACTGCGGCTCGGGGGAAATGCCCTCGGGATTGTGGCACCAGGCACAGCGAAGCGGGCACCCTTTCAGGAAAACGGTGGTGCGGATACCCGGCCCGTCGTGTATGGCGAACTCCTCGATGCTGAAAACGATCCCTTTCTCCATTGCGCTGTGCGATCTTTCGGGCAAATATAAACAAAATTTCGTCATACTGGTACGAACTGGTATGATTTTTTTTATTTTTCGTACCGGTTCGTACCGATATTACCCGATTTTACGTATATTTGCACGACATTGCGTGTGCAAAGCCATGAAAAACAACGAATCGAAATACAAACAGGTCGTCAACTTCGTCATCGACAGCATCGCCGAAGGGAAGCTCCAGAAGGGGGACTGGATACCCTCGATCAACGAATTCCGCGAGAATTACCACCTCTCGCGCGACACGGTCTTCGCCGGGCTGAGCGAACTCAAATCGCGCGGCATCATCGCCTCGACGCCCGGCGTGGGCTACTACATCGCCTCGGCGCGAATCCCCTCGGAACAGAATATTTTCCTGCTCTTCAACGAATTCAACGAATTCAAGGAAGACCTCTACAACTCGTTCATGGAGCACGTCGGCAAAGGCGTAAGCGTAGACCTCTATTTCCACAACTACAACCGCAGGGTCTTCGACGCGCTGGTGACCGACGCCAACGGCAAATACACCACCTATATCATCATGCCGGGCAAGTTCACCGGCATCGGGCCGCTGCTCGAAAGCCTCTCGGGGCGGGTGTTCCTGCTCGACCACTTCCACCCCGAACTGCTGGGCAGATATTCGTCCGTGGCGCAAAACTTCGAAAAGGACACCTACGAGGCGCTCTGCCACGGGCTGCGGCATATCCGCAAATACGAACGGCTGCTGATGGTGCAGCACGAAAAAAAGGAGCCGCAGGAGCGCTACGACGGACTGGTGCGCTTCTGTGCGGAACACGGGTTCGGGCACGAATACCTCGCCTCGATCCGCGACCGCGAAATCCGCGAAGGCGACCTGTTCATCCTCGTCAGCGACCGCGATCTGGTGACGCTGCTCAAGCAGGCCGAGCGGCAGCAGATGACGGCCGGCCGCGAATTCGGCATCATTTCGTACAACGACACGCCGCTCAAGGAGATCCTCGCGGGCGGGATCACCACCCTCTCGACCGACTTCCGCCAGATGGGGCTGACGCTGGCGCAGCTGATCTTCCAGAAAGGCATCCGCAACATCGAGAACCCCTGGATGCTCAACATCCGGCGCTCCCTGTAAAACGGCAGCAGGCCGCGATTCCGCCCTCCCTGCGGGCGGAGCAGCGGCCTGACGGGCTGACGAGCTTACAGACTAATGAGCCGGCGGACAGACAGACAGACAGACAGACAGACAGACAGACAGACAGACAGACAGACAGAC
>ERZ773134.3146-NODE-3146-length-10798-cov-15.916783_pt1 | contig 10798 bp, 10 predicted proteins | sample MGYA00580856_ERZ773134 | MGnify/ENA primary metagenome ERZ773134 (study PRJEB29015, sample SAMEA2737823) | human gut metagenome | biome: human gut; feature: human-associated habitat; material: faeces | place: China | collected 2012 ... | reverse complement strand
CCATTTTTTTCATTCTTTTCCTTGTAGGAGAATCTGATTTATGACGTTGCAGGATTGTATTTTCATCCGTAGGGCATCCGTTTCGGCCACTGGGAACATTAGGTGTTGACTACTGTCAACAGAGCTGTTTACTGCTGTCAACGGATCGGCCGGCTATTGTCAACCGGGCTGTTGACAGTAGTCAACAGCCGATGTTCTTCTTGAGAAAAAAGAATTCTCTCTATAGCAATACCTGATTTTCCTCTGTATGTCTTTGTTATAAGGCTGTGAGGAAAAGCGTACTGCTATAGAGAGAAAGACGTATTGCTCTGTTATATTGAATGTGGATGAATCCGGTTGCCCCGTAGATTCTACCTATTCTTGCGCTTTTTTGCGTGCAATCAGCGCAACGGCTGCCACTCCGATAACCAGCAGCGCCAATGCTCCGTAGGCGATGCCTTCCGTTACATGCAGGCTTTTGGGGTCGAAGCGCATCTCGACGGTATGCTTGCCGGCAGGGATATACAAGGCGCGCAGTACATAATCCGCACGTCCCAGTCCGGCAGGTTTCCCGTCAATGGTTACTTGCCAGCCGTTCGGGTAGTATATCTCGGAGAATACGGCGATGCCGTCTCCTGCGTTTTCCGTTTCGTAAACCAAACGGTTGGGTTCGTAACTTGTCAGGCGAATGGAGGAAAGGCTGTCTTTATGAGCCTCTGAAATCCCTTTCAGCACATCCTTGAAACGGACATCGACAACGGCGGTTTCGGTGGGAAGGATGGTTTTGAGCGCATCAATCTCCTCATTGGCATTGTTTACGTATTGCACGTTCTTCACAAACCAGGCGTTGCCGTTGGCATAAGGGTTGAGGACGGGAACGGTCTGTCCCTGCTGTCCGGCGGGGAGGATGAAGTACTTCGTGTTCAGCATGTTCAGCACGCGGAACTTGGAGGCGTCCACACTGTCCATTTCTCCGCCTGCGGCGGCTATCGCTTGATAGGCAGCCTGCATTTCGGGAGAGATGTGGCGTTCTATCAGTTCCTGATAGCGACGCAGTTTGGCGGCATGGTATCCGCCTATGTTCTTATGCCAGTAGGAAGTGTTGTTCTCATTGAAGGCATCGGTTGCAAAGTTCAGTACGCGGTAGTCCGGGCTTTTGTCCTGCAGGATGAGTTCGTCGGTCTTGGTTTTGCTGAACGTTTCCGTTTGGATGGAGCGGGGCACGAACTGCTCGTCGTGCAGGTATCGTTTGTTTACACTCCACATATCTACAAGGCAGAGAACCGTGATGCCTGCAACGGTCAGTGACCGGCGCAGCTTGCCTGCCGCGTGGAGCCAAAGCAGTGCGCATCCGATGCAGATGATGATGAAGCTCCGCAATGCGTCGGCGCTGACAAGCGCACCCCGCATTTCTGCGAGATTGGCGAGGATGCCGGACAGCTCGTTGGCGGGTATCATCTGCTGGTCGACGGCATTTTGCAGCATCTGTGCTTCTTGTGCGGGCACGAAGCCTGAGCCCAGGCTACCCGGCGCTACGGTAAGCAGCAGGGCTACACCGGCGGTCAGCGCAAGGCTGATGCCGAACGCTTTCTTGTTCGCTTTCCATATTCCGGGTTCTTCCAACACGCGCTTCAAGGCAAAGATTGCCAGCAGGGGAATGGTGAATTCCGCTATGACGAGGATGGATGATACGGCGCGGAACTTATTGTACATCGGGACGTAATCGATGAAGAAGTCCGTCAGCGGCATGAAGTTCTTGCCCCATGCCAGGACGATGGAGAAGAAGGTTGCTCCCAGCAACGCCCATTTCAGCGGTCCTTTTACGATGAAGCAGCCCAGTACGAAGAGGAACAGGACGAATGCGCCCACATAAACGGGGCCGGCGGTCCAGGGCTGGCTACCGAAGTACTGCGGGAATGAGTTGTACAGACTCCCGTACATCGGGTTGGCCTTTTCCATGGCGGTTTCGCTCTGGCTGAGGGGTGCGGAGGAAGAACCGCCTTTGAAGTTGGGAACGAGGAGCGTCCAGGTTTCGCCGATGCCATAGCTCCAGTTGGTGATGTAGTCGCGGTCCAGTCCGCTGCTGGTTTGCTTGGCGGCATCACCGGTCTGTACCAGCTCGCTCTTGCCGCGCATGGTTTCCTTGCTGTACGTATAGGTGTGATAGAGGTTGGAAAGGTTGGCGGCCACACCGATAAAGGCGGCAACCAGCAGTACGGCGCTTGCCTTGAAGAATCGGGGAAGCGTCTTGTTGCGCCACGCGTCTTCAAAGTATGCTCCTGCGATGAACAGGATGACGAACAGGAAGTAGTAGGACATCTGCACATGGTTGGACATGATTTGCAGGGCGATGAAGAAGGCTGTGAGTATGCCGCCTGCCAGCAGCTTGCCCCGGTAGGCGAGTACGATGCCCGCTATTGTGGGCGGGATGTAGGCAAGGGTGATGAACTTCCAGATGTGTCCCGCCGAAATCAGAATGAAGAAGTAGGACGAGAAGGCCCACATGATGCCGCCCAAGCCTGCCAGCCATGCCGGTATGCCGAATGCCCGCAGCAGGATGTAGAAGCCCAGCATCAGGATAAACGTCAGGTTGACGTAGGTGGGCAGGAAGAGCTGGTATATTTTCTGTGTCCATTGCAGCGGTACGGTAGAGTCGTAGGACGGGGATATCTGGTAGGTAGGCATTCCGCCGAAAAGGGAATTGGTCCAGCGGGTGCGTTCGCCTGTCTGTTCGTAATACTCTTTGGCTTCTTGTCCGGCGCCGGCGCCGGCTGCGGTGTCGTGCTGGAACAGAATACGTCCTTCTATATCCGCCGGAAAAAAGTAGGCGAAAGAAATCAGGACGAATGCCAGGATGGCAATTAAGTCGGGAAGAATCTTCTTTATCATCTTTGCTGGGTTATGGTTTATGTGGGGAGCCGAAAAGGTGAGGAGTCGACTCCCTTGACTCCTAATCTGAATTTCAGCGGCAAACTTATACATAAATATTGATTTATGCACCAGTTGGATAGATAAATCTGCTGAAATATCGTACCTTTGCCTTCCCTAAATCATATAATTCATAAATCTGAAATTTGGAAATCGGTAAGCATGACGATAGGTGTTATCAGTGCAATGGATAGCGAACACCGCCAACTGGCGGAACGTTTACAGGAGAAGAAGGTAGCGGATTACGGTAATCTGCACTATGTGGAAGGTATGCTTGGCAGCAACCGCGTGATACTTACGCAATGCGGCATCGGTAAGGTGAATGCGGCGGTTGGAGCTACGGAGCTGATACGCCGTTTTGCCCCGGACTGCATTGTGAGTACCGGTGTGGCGGGCGGCATCGACGCTTGTCTCAAGGTGACGGATGTAGTGGCGAGCGACTCTCTGGCGTACCACGATGTATGGTGCGGTGACGGTAACGAGTACGGTCAGGTGCAGGGATTGCCTGCAGTGTACAAGGGGTGCGCCCCGCTTTTGGAACATGCTTTGTCTCTGAACAAGACCGGATTGGAAAGCCGTATTCATAGCGGACTGATATGTACCGGCGACCGGTTTATCACCAACCGCACAGAGCTGGATGCCATCAAACGCCGCTTCCCGGCTGGACTGGCTGTCGATATGGAGTCCGCTGCCATTGCGCAGACCTGCTATCTGTACGGCATTCCTTTCCTCAGCTTCCGTATCATCAGCGATACGCCGGGCGTGGAAGACCACTCTTCGCAATATGCCGATTTTTGGGGTACGATGGCGGAACGTTCTTTCCTTACGACATGGACTTTCCTTTCCACCCTGCCCGACAACTTATAACTCATAACTCACAACTTATAACTTATGAAGAAAATACCCAGCTTTACCATCGATCACATCCGTTTGCTGCGCGGTATTTACGTATCGCGCAAGGATGAAGTGAACGGAGAAGTCATCACGACTTTTGATATTCGTATGAAAGAGCCCAACCGCGAACCGGCATTGGGACAAGGCGCCCTGCACACTATCGAGCATCTGGCTGCCACTTACCTGCGCAATGAACCGCAATGGCAGGACAAGATTATCTATTGGGGCCCCATGGGCTGCCTTACCGGCAATTATCTGCTGATGAAAGGCGATTTGCAGCCGCAGGACATCGTACCGCTGATGCAGGATACGTTCCGCTTTGTTGCCGGATATGAGGGCGAAGTTCCCGGTGCTGCTCCGCAGGATTGCGGCAATTACCTGCTCCACGACCTGCCCATGGCAAAATGGGAGTCTGCCAAGTATTTGCATGAAGTGCTGGAACAGATGACGGAAGAGAATATGAACTACCCCGAGAAAGCGGAGTGAGTGGTTGAATGAATGTTGAAAAATACATTTATGTTAAGAGTATCTGTCATTCAGAGCTTCTTTGCGATGCTCTGAATGACAGATAGTATAAGCTAATTCCCCATATTTACTTGGTTTACTCCTAACTGCTTAAATAATTTCTATTCCTTGCTCCTTGCAAAGTTGCAGCCCTATGTCTTTCAGCTTGAATTTCTGTATCTTGCCGCTTCCTGTCATGGGGAACTCTTTTACAAAGAAAATATATTTGGGAATCTTGTAACGGGAAATCTTGCCGATACAGAAGTCGCGTACATCCGATTCGTGCAGGTCTGCCCCCTCGTGCCGGATAATGAATGCGCCGACCGCTTCGCCGTACTTCTTGGAGGGGATGCCGGCTACCTGCACATCCTTGACGCCTTCCAGTTGATAGAGAAACTCTTCGATTTCGCGCGGATAGATATTTTCACCGCCGCGGATAATCATGTCTTTGATACGTCCGGTGATGCGGTAGTTGCCGTCCTCGTCTTTCACGCCCAAGTCTCCGGAGTGCAGGAAACCGTTCTTGTCGATGACCTCGGCTGTGGCCTGCGGATTCTTGTAATATCCTTTCATGGTGTTGTAACCGCGGTTGCACATTTCACCCTGAACGCCTACCGGACACTCTTCGCCGGTTTCCGGGTCAATGACTTTCACTTCGGTATGCTCAAAGTCGCGTCCTACGGTGTTGCAACGTACATCGAACGAATCGTCTATTCGCGTGGCGGTCATGCCGGGAGCGGCTTCCGTCAGGCCGTAAACGCTGGTTACTTTCATGTACATCTTTTCCTCTACTTGCTTCATCAGCTCGACGGGGCAGAGAGAGCCGGCCATGATACCCGTGCGCAGGCTGGACATATCGAACAGGTCGAACATCGGATGGTGCAGCTCGGCTATGAACATCGTGGGTACGCCGTAGAGTGCGGTGCATCGTTCTTTGTGGATGGATGCAAGCACCACCAACGGGTTGAAGCGTTCCACCATGACTTGTGTACAGCCGTGGGTAAGGCAGTTCATCGTGGCAAGCACCACGCCGAAGCAGTGGAACAGGGGGACGCAACAGCAGAGTTTGTCAGCGGCAGTGAATTTCATATGCTCGCCGGTGAGGAAACCGTTGTTGGTGATGTTGTAGTGGGTAAGCATTACCCCTTTCGGGAATCCGGTAGTGCCCGAAGTGTACTGCATGTTTACTACGTCGTGGCAACTTACCCGGCTTTTGAGCTCATTCAGACGGGTGTCTTCCACGTTGTCGCCTAAAAGCAGAATTTCGGAAGTGTTGTACATTCCTCTGTGCTTTTCCTGCCCTACGTAGATTACATTCTTCATATAAGGGAAGCGCTCGCTTTTCAGATGTCCGCGCTGGCAGGTTTTCAGTTCAGGCAGCATGGTGTAGGTCATCTGCACGAAGTCGCTGTCTTTCTCGCCGTTGACGATACAGAGCGTGTGCATATCCGAATTCTCGCACAGGTACTCCAGTTCGGCTTGTTTATAGTTGGTGTTTACCGTTACATAAACGGCGCCTATTTTGGCGCAGGCATACAGCAATGTCAGCCAGTCCGGTACGTTTGCCGCCCAGATGCCGACGTGTGTTCCCCGTTCCACGCCGATAGCGATAAGTCCTTTTGCCATGTCGTCCACTCTGCGGTTGAACTGGCTCCAGGTGAAGCGCAGATTACGGTCGGAGTAAACAATGTATTCTTTGTCAGGTGTAGTTGTGGCCCAATGCTCCAGCCATTGGCCAAGCGTTCTTTCGTATAACATAACGATGCTAATTAACGTATGAAGTATGAAATATAAGAGGGTATGTCAAAACTAAAATTCGCTTGCCGTTTGTTTCTTTTTAGGCACGGATTACACGGATTTCACGGAAAAAGAACAAAGAAAATCTGTGTTTCCGTAGAATCCGTGTAATCCGTGCCTAAAAGAAATCATTAAGTGTATTTTGACACACTCCCTTATGCCTTATACTTATCAGATTGGTGTATAAATTACTGCCAGTATTTTGGCTGCCTGTCCTTCATAGGCGTGTACATGGTGCGGTACGATGGAATCGTAGTAGATGCTGTCTCCTTCTTCGAGCAGGTAGGTGTGCTTGCCGTAGCTGATTTCCATGGTTCCTTCCATAACCATGATGAATTCTTCGCCTTCGTGTGAGGAAAGAACGAAATCGCTGTCGTCCGTGGGAGCTACGTCAATGATGAACGGCTCCATGTGGCGGTCTGCTTTTGATTTGGAAAGAGAGTGGTACTCCATGTGTTTGCGCGAATGGATGGCGTTGTTGGAGAAGCTGATGCTGTCCTTTGCTTCCGACTTGCGGCATACCACAGGACCGTTCTCGTCCTGGTCGTCAAGGAATGTGCCGAGACGCACGCCCAGTACGCGGGCTATTTTGATGAGCGGAGCCAATGAAGGCAGGTCGATATTGTTTTCGATGCGTTCGATTTGTTCGATGGCGAGCCCCGAACGTTGCGCCAACTCTTCCATGCTGATGGACTGGCTTTCGCGGAGTGATTTGATTTTTTCTCCTACAATCTTACTTGTATCCATAATTTGATAGTATTTTCAGTCTAAAAGGTTATGATTAATAGCTGTAAATTGCAAAAATAAGATATTCTTTTACTTGGTGCAACATTCTATGACGAAAAGTTTGCTTATGGTCTTTGCAGGTGTACAGGAGATTTTGTCTGTATGCCATCGCTATTCCGGCTTTCTCAGAGCAAGAGTGATATTCGCAGACGTATGGTTTATGATTGCATGAAGCCTGATAGAGGTTCCTTACTCTTTTATATCCAACTCTCCGGAGTATGAAATGGCTTGTCTGTTCATCGGCTGGATATGTATGTTGGCCGAACCGTCAGAATAGATAGTAAGGCTGTATTCATATTTATCTTCCTCGTTGCCGGTTTTGAAATCAATCCGGGTTTTCCCTTTTTTGAGGCTTTCTTTCCTGTATCCGGTTATCGGGGCATTAAATATCAATCCTTTCCCGCCGCCGTAAGGTACATTGTATGCCACTCCGAAGTAGGGCAGGTAAGAAAAGACGGAGTCATTCCTGATTTCGATGGAGTAGTCGGATGTCAGGGCGCGGCTGCGACCTTTCATGGGTTGCATATAGTCTACGTTGATTTTGTAGTGATCGGCATTTATCGCTTCCCTGACGTTACGTTCGGTCTGTGCTTTCTTTTCACTCCGGCTTTGTGCTGTTGCGGACTGCATGGCAAGCATTCCCGACAAACATAATAGAATTAATTTAGCTGTTTTCATCGTTGTTTGGTTTTAGGTATCAACAAAGATAAAGATAATGTTTTTGAGAAGTAAAACAGATTCAGTATTTTTGTATGAGAATAAAGATTATTAAGTATGGTATATATTGAAACTCCCCGTTTGATATTGCGCGATTGGAAAGAAGAAGACTTCGTTCCTTTTGCAGAGATGAACGGGAATCCGTCTGTCATGGAGTTCTTTCTGCATCCTTTGTCCGGGGAAGAGTCGCGCAATCTTTTTGATACTGTCAGGAACGAGTTTCTTCAGTACGGATATGGCGGATATGCCATCGAGCAGAAGTCCGATGGAGCCTTTGTGGGTTTTACGGGCTTTCATAACTTTATGTTTGATGTGGACTTTGCTCCGGGTATTGAGATACTGTGGCGATTAAGGCAGGAATATTGGGGCCGGGGATATGCTACCGAAGCAGCGAAGTCATGTCTGGCTTATGCCAAGGAGAATCTTCCGTTTTCTATGGTCCGGGCTTTTACTTCGCTGACCAATAAACGTTCGCAACGGGTGATGCAGAAGATAGGGATGGAATTTGAAAAGAATTTTATGCACCCTGCAGTGCCCGACGGGCATCTGCTGAAAGAGCACGTACTCTATAAGGTACAATTGTAATAGGCTTTTAAAACCCTTGTACAGGGAAGACTGTGATAAAAGTAAAGCGGCGGTATTCTCATTGGAAAATACCGCCGCTTTAATAAGTTTACCGCAAGTAAATTACTTACGCAAGCCGAGTTCCTGAACAATGGCACGATATCTGTTGATGTCGCGGTCTTTCAGGTAGTTCAACAGCGCGCGGCGCTTACCTACCAACATTGTCAAGGCTCTTTCTGTACTATAATCCTTTCTGTTGAGCTTCATATGCTCAGTCAGATGAGCAATACGGTATGAAAACAAAGCTATCTGGGCCTCTGCTGAGCCAGTATCAGTGTTAGACTTCCCGTATTTGCCGAAGATTTCTTGCTTTTTAGCAGCGTCTAAATACATAGTGTTTAATTAAAAAGTTGATAATTCTTTTCTCTTTCGAGCGTGCAAAGATAGATATTATCTTTTATATTGCAATGATATTCAGCAAAAAAATCTTTTCTCTGTGATGTATATACTGTAAAATTCGTACCTTTGCGGTCAAATAATAGGTATTATATGCAAAATATTAGAAACATTGCAATTATTGCCCATGTCGATCATGGGAAAACGACGCTTGTAGATAAGATGCTTCTGGCAGGAAACCTTTTCCGCAGCAACCAGAGCACAGGTGAATTAATGTTGGATAACAATGATTTGGAGCGTGAGCGAGGGATAACAATCCTTTCCAAAAACGTTTCTATCAGCTATAAAGACACGAAAATTAATATTATTGATACTCCGGGACACAGCGACTTTGGTGGCGAAGTGGAACGTGTATTGAATATGGCCGACGGATGTATCCTGTTGGTGGATGCTTTTGAAGGCCCGATGCCGCAGACCCGTTTTGTATTGCAGAAAGCTTTGCAGATCGGTTTGAAACCTATTGTTGTAGTCAACAAGGTGGACAAACCCAACTGTCGCCCCGAAGAAGTCTATGAAATGGTGTTCGACCTGATGTTCAGTCTGGAAGCTACGGAAGAGCAGTTGGACTTCCCCGTTATCTACGGTTCGGCAAAGAACAACTGGATGAGCACGGACTGGCAGAAGCAGACGGACAATATCTATCCGCTGCTGGACTGCATTCTGGAGAACATTCCCGCTCCTACACAGTTGGAAGGTACGCCGCAGATGCTGGTGACCTCATTGGACTACTCCTCTTATACCGGCCGTATCGCCGTAGGCCGTGTACATCGCGGTACTTTAAAAGAAGGTATGAACGTAACGCTTGTAAAACGCAATGGCGATATGATTATCGAAGGTGAAATCACACAATATCAGCAGCGCAACAAGAGCGTTTCAAGCGAAGGATATTCAGCTCAGACCGAACTTTCAATGACAGTCAATGTGCGTTTTACCAATAATACCAATCATAATGAGGACTTTGAACGACAGTTTACGGCTACGGCCACCTATGAAACAACGGAAAGTTTGAACTCGGTACAGGAAAGATTGGTTGAACAGATGGTGAAAGACTTGACCGAACAGATATTCAATGCTGCTGTAGCCAATTGGTAATCAACGAAATAAAGATGTTTTTCAGAGAATAATGGATATAGCTTTCTACTTCAAACATCCTGAGAATCTCAACAAAGAGACCTTGTATGATTTACGAAGTCTGCTTGCGCTGTATCCCTATTATCAGCCAGCCCGTATATTACTGTTACAGAATCTTTTCCTCCTCCACGACCCAACTTTTGACGAAGAGTTGCGCCGGGCAGCTATCTTTGTTACTGACCGCCGTACCTTGTTCAGGTTCGTCGAAGAGCCACATTATCAGTTGCGTGATGTTTCCAAGGCAAATCAGGTGGGCGGAAAGACCGCCGACGCCTCAGAATCACAACAGAAAGCATCCGAACAACAGGAAGCAGAGAAACGACAAGACAGGACGGTTTCGCTCATCGAAAACTTTTTGGAAAACATACCCAAGGAAGAGCAACCGTCTGAAGAGGCGCAGAGGATGCCTACCCCAGCTGATGCCACAGTAGATTATGTGGCTTATCTACTGGAAACAGAGAATAGCAAGAAAAAAGCTGAGACACCGGAGCTCAGAGGACAAAGCCTGATTGACGAATTTATCAACAAAGAAGGTGGAAGAATTGTCCTTCAGGATGCTACGGAATACGAGCCTGAGATGGATGAAGAGGAGGAAATGGAGGTAGAAGACACTGGTTACTTCACCGAAACATTGGCAAGAATTTACATCAAACAGGGCAGATATTCAAAGGCTTTGGAAATTATTAAGCGATTAAATTTGGTATATCCGAAAAAAAATCGTTACTTTGCAGACCAAATCCGTTTTTTGGAGAAATTGATAATAAATAATAAAAATAAAAAATCGTAAACATGTACACAGTATTGGTTGTTCTCATCGTCATTCTTGCCATTCTGATGTGTCTGGTTGTACTCATTCAGGAGTCCAAAGGTGGAGGTCTCGCTTCCAGCTTCTCCGCTTCCAATCAGATTATGGGCGTGCGCAAGACGACGGATGTGATTGAAAAAGTGACTTGGGGATTGGCTGCCGCCATGGTCGTATTGAGCGTGGTCTCGGTATTCTTCATTCCCAAGGTGGCTACGGAAGAGTCTGCCATGATGAAGG
>ERZ773134.3143-NODE-3143-length-10809-cov-2.714804_pt1 | contig 10809 bp, 5 predicted proteins | sample MGYA00580856_ERZ773134 | MGnify/ENA primary metagenome ERZ773134 (study PRJEB29015, sample SAMEA2737823) | human gut metagenome | biome: human gut; feature: human-associated habitat; material: faeces | place: China | collected 2012 ... | reverse complement strand
GAAAGGGCTCGCTTTAAAGCGAAAGATGCATGGCTGGTAAATCCGGAAGAACCGGAAGGATATAGCTATTATAAGAAACTGGTTTCAGATTTGATTACGTTATATCCGGAGATTGATAAGCTCGCTTTATGGGTACGTGGAGAAGAGAATTCTTCATGGCGAACTTTAACTCCGGCAAATATGCCTAAGAGATGGGGTAGAGAGTATGAAGAGTTTCTAAGAAATGAAGGCCGGGTTACCAATGATGTTCGTACCTCCAGTGCATTTGCTTTGGCTAAAATGGTCAAAGCTTATCAAAAAGCATTAAAAGAGCTGGGACGCGGAGATGTGGAAGTTATGCTCGGAACATGGCATTGGAAATTTGTGAATGTGGCTAATTATACAATGCCGAAAGACGTTACTTTTATTCCTTTGGACTATAGTTATGTATTGAACCAACCCTTTACCCAACATCAACTGTCCTTAATAGGTGACAGACGTAAGTTGATCCCTATAGTGTGGGCTCATCACGATGACCATCGGTATATCGGTCGTTCTTATCGTCCTTATGCAAGTTTTTTTGATGTATTAAAGACAAAAAATGCTTCCGGATTTGGTATTATTCATTGGACTAATTCACCTCATGACTTGTTTTTTAAAAATTTGTGCAGACAAATATGGAAGGATAGCCGGAATGAAAGTTTGGAAACAACGATCAAAAGTTTTGTCCGAAATGAATGGAAGGCAGATAACTTTGCATTGAATGAATATTTCTATAAATGGAGTACGGAAGCTCCGATGTTCGGACGTGAGACGGGAGCTTCTTTTTTGGGACATAATGAATTTAATTTGATAACTAAAGAATTTGGTTCATGCGATGATATCATAGAAAAAGCAAAAGAACGACTGGCCTTGTTGGAATCTGTAGATAAAAAAGTGACCAGTCAAAATCCCTCTTTGTTTGAGTATACAAAAGATATGGAACGTTTCTACATTGAAATTTTCAAAAATCAGAAACATTTTAATAGAGCATATGAATTACTCAAGCAACATAAAACTCTTGAAGCAGGTAAAGAAATGTTGCAGACAGAACCGGAGAAAGTGATTGAATCTTATGCGAAAGCTATTAAAAATGGTCCTAAAACGATAGGGGAAAAGGCTATTGTGTTCTCAATGGGAACACGTTATTATCCACATTTTTTTGATTTGAAGCAGCAAGCAGGGACGATTCCTGTGAATTTCAGATTTGGCAGAACGAAACATGATGAATTAGCTCAGGGAGCCGGATATTTGACCTGGTTTATTGATGATAAAAAGGATTTATGGCGTGTGTTGGGAAAAAAGGAAATAGGAGAAAATGTTCGTGAATCTGAAAATCATATATCTTTTGATAAAGCAATTGAGCTTAATTTGATTTCTATATTCAATCATACCTTGCCATCCGGTGAGTATGAAATATTGATTAGTACCCTTTCTTCCGAAAATCTTGTTCCACTGGATATTTTTCATATTACCGGACAAGATATTAAAACGAAACTAGAATACATTTCGGAAGTTGTGAACGGGAAAAATCAAATCCGGTTTAAAGTTAATCTGCAAGATGAAAAGTCCCGGCTTGAACTTCTACCTAAAAAAGAGATGAAGATGGAGCAGATGAGTATAGTAAAGATTAATTGAAAAATAAACGATAAAATATCAATTGAAGATGATACATTTAGGATTTGGATTGTATAGACATATGTTGAATCCTGCTTATTATTCATTTGCACGTCAGTGTGGAGCTACTCATATAATTGTTCATCTGGTCGATTATTTCGGAAATTGTAATTCCGGCACAAACCAACCTGTGGGAGATTCCTCAGGTTGGGGAGATGTTCAGTCAGATCGGAGTATATGGAGTGTAGAGTCATTACAGAAGCTGAAAGAAGAAATAGAGGAAGAAGGCCTAATCTTTTATGGAATAGAAAATTTTAATCCCTATGATTGGTATGATGTTTTATTGGACGGACCTTTGAAAAATACGCAGATGGATTTTTTGAAACAGATCGTTCGGAATATGGGAAAGGTTGGCATTCCGGTGATGGGCTATAATTTTTCTTTGGCGGGAGTTACGGGTAGAATAGAGGGACCATTTGCCCGCGGAGGTGCGATTTCCGTTGGAATGCAGGATATTGATAATAGTCCGCTTCCGGATGGTGTTGTATGGAATATGAGATATGCTGAGAATAAAGAAAATAAACAGCAGCCAGTTTGTACATCGGAAGAGTTATGGAATAGAGTAGGTTGGTTTTTGAATCAGCTTCTTCCGGTTGCGGAAGAGGCAGGTGTAAGGTTGGCTGCTCATCCGGATGATCCTCCTGTCCCTTTTTTACGGAATACTCCAAGACTGGTAATTCAACCTTCACTCTATGGGCGTTTAAGAGATATAAATCCAAGTCCGAATAATTGTTTTGAATATTGTCTAGGAACTTTAACCGAGATGACAGAAGGGAATATTTATGAATATACTGAGATGTATGCTCGTGATAATCGACTGGCATATATTCATTTAAGAAATGTAAAAGGAAAAGTGCCTATGTATCGGGAAACTTTTATTGATGAAGGTGATTTGGATGTGAAACGTATTATAAAAATATTGAATGAGATTAATTATGAGGGTGTTATTATTCCGGACCATACACCTTTAATGGCTTGTGATGCTCCCTGGCATGCAGGAATGGCTTATGCGATGGGATATTTAAAGGCTTTAATATGAAGTAGAAGAACTCTATGTGTTAGTTTGCTTATATATAGATATAAAGTAAACACTGTTGTTAATTTAGGTATTACAAAAATCGGACTGGTTTTCAATGCAATAAAACTGGTCCGATTTTATTTTTGTATCAGTGTGTCATTTTGTAGAAATCTACTAGCCAGTGGCTGACGGATAAGACGAATAATTTATTTTCTAAAAAGCTATAGAGGGTTGTGTATGTAATGTTTTTATCATAATTTTGTTATGATAAGGAGTTTGTTACGAGATATCGGATGGATTGATGGATTTTGAGAATTTTTACATAACATGGTATTCGCGTGTCAAATATTTTGCACGCGACTATGTCCTTTCTGATGAGGAGGCTGAAAATATCGCACAGGATGTTTTTTTGGAGTTCTATCAAAAGAGGGAGGAGCTGGGTTTCCATATAAACCTGGTTGCCTATTTATTTACCTCTGTGAAAAATAAATGTATCGATTATTTACGGCGGAGGTTGATGGAACAGGAAGCTGCTGTTAAAATGCAGGAGGAGTTCGATCTGTCTTTCCGTATGAAATTTGATTCATTGGAGGCTTTCAATCTGGAAGGCCTTTCTGAAGACAATATAAAAGACATCATAGAGAAAGTACTTGATACGTTACCCGAACGGTGCCGGGAGATTTTTGTAATGAGTAAAATAGAAGGGAAAAAACAGAAAGAAATAGCAGAAGAATTGAATGTGTCTGTGAAAACCATTGAAAGCCAAATGACTATAGCCTATAAGAAGTTGAGGGAGGAATTGAAAAACCACTTACCGCTACTCCTGTTCCTTTTATCTTCCTGGGAAAATTGAGATAAACAGAAAAAAGTTTGATTTTATTTAGGGGGATTATTTTTCCTGTTCGTTTACTATATAAAGAATCGTACACGATGGATGAAAAAATAATAAAATATTGTCAGGGAAATTTATCAAAAGAAGAACAGGATCAGCTTCTGAAAGAAGCCTACAAAGACCCTGTGCTGAAATCCCGGATAATAGATTATCAACATTTACATAGCTTGCTCGAATTGACTCCCGAACGGATGGACAAGGAACAGGGTCGGATAAATTATGCTTGTTTCAGAAAGCTGGTTAATGCTCAAAAGCGGAAAGTAATGCTGATATCTTTCAGCCGGTATGCTGCGATCATTGTAATTGCTTTTGTTTCTGCATGGATGCTGGCCTCTTACTATTTTTCGGGGAATCTGGCAGAACAGAAAGAATTGATCGCTTTTCAGCAGGAACTGCTTGTCCCTGCCGGGCAGCGTGCGGAACTGACGTTACCTGACGGAACGAAAGTATGGCTGAATGCCGGTTCGAAATTATCTTATCCTTCTTTTTTTGAAAAGGAACGGAAGGTTTTTTTATCGGGGGAAGGATTTTTCAATGTGGCTAAAAACGAAAAAGTACCTTTTATTGTTTCTACCGGAACGATCGATGTAAAGGCTTTGGGTACTCAGTTCAATGTGTTCTGTTACCCGGGGAGTGACTATACCGGTGTTTATCTTCAGCAAGGATCTGTGAAAGCTTATTTCCCCTCTTCAGAGTCGGAAGGAATTATACTCTCTCCAGAGCAATATTTGGTTCAGAAAGGAAAGAGATTGGAACTTTCCACCATGGACCCGGATGAATTGTTGTGGCGCCAAGGTATTTATACATTTAAAAGGCAAAAGTTAGGAAGCATCATAAAGAAACTCGAATTATATTATGATGTAAAAATAATTGTGAAAGACCCGGAAATATTAAATTATGAATATGTCGGAAAGTTCCGTCAAAGGGATGGCGTGCTGGAAATACTCCGGTTGATCCAGCGGATACATAAATTTAATATTAAAAAAGATGATGAGTTGAATCAGATCGTTCTGAGCAAGTAAAAAGAAGTATTAACCTTTAAATGTAATATGTATGAGCCCATGACAAATTAAAAAAATCGGCAGGTATTGGCGTACCTACCGATTTAGCGAAAAGCAAACCCATTTGTGATCAAAAAAAATAGTATTTACTTAACAAAACAAAGATATGAAAATAAATCCTTTGTTAACGCATTTCTTGTGTCCAAAAAACTTCAAAAAGGCATATAGAATTATGAAAATATCCTTATTTATTATGTTTGTTTGTGTGTATCAGCTGTTCGCAGCTAAAGCTGAAGCGCAAAATACCATTATTGAATTAAAATCGAATAAACTCTCTATCGAAGAGTTGTTTAAAGAGATTGAGAAACAAACGGATTATCTGGTAGTGTATAGTACGAGCGGAGTCCGTTCAAATTTTGATTTGTCACTGACAAAGAAGAAAGCTAAAGTATCGGAATACTTGGATGAAGCTCTGGAAGGACATGGTTTGAAATATGAGTTTGTAAATAATTATATCATATTGTCAAAAGCAGAAGCTACCCATGTTAAACAAAATACGAAAAAAGTGGAAGGTGTCGTGCTTGACCAGAGTGGAGAGCCTATTATTGGTGCCAACGTGGTAGAAAAAGGAACGATGAACGGGATCATCACGGATATGGACGGAAAATTTATTCTTGATGTTGCGACGGATGCTACTTTGGTGGTTTCTTATATCGGTTATACGACGATGGAAGTACCCGTAAGCAACAAACAAAATCTGTCGATTACATTGAAAGAGGATACAGAGACGCTGGAAGAAGTGGTTGTTGTGGGTTATGGAACACAAAAGAAAGTGAATTTGACAGGAGCCGTATCGCAGGTAACTTCCAAAGTTTTGGAGAATCGCCCGATAACGAATTTGGGACAAGGGCTTCAGGGAGTTGTTCCAAACCTGAATATCTCTTTTGACGGAGGCGATCCTAATGCGGAGGTAAAAATGAATATTCGCGGTCTCGCTTCTATCAGTGGGGAAGGAAGTTCACCTTTGGTAATGGTTGACGGTGTTCAGATGAATATGAATATGGTCAATCCGGAAGATGTGGAAAGTGTATCGGTTTTGAAAGACGCTTCTTCTTCGGCAATCTATGGTGCACGCGGGGCTTTCGGAGTAATTCTGATCACGACCAAGAAAGGGAAAACAGATCGTAAACCCGTGATTGAATATTCCGGGAGTATCCAACTGAATACGCATACTTATTTGCCTGATATGCTGAGTGCTCCGGATTATATGGATGCAATGAATGAGTCTTCATTCAATAATACCGGTAAGGACAAATATTCGGCGGAACAGGTGCAATGGGTGAAAGATTATTATAATGATCCGGTGAATAATCCGGTTTATCATATGATGGAAAATGGTAAAATTTTCTGGAACTCCAATAATAATAATTATAAACAAATGCTTCAGAAGTGGGCGCCCACTCATAAACATACAGTTAATATCAGCGGTGGCAGCAAAGCCATTCGTTTTTATGCTTCAGCCGGCTACATGAATCAGGAAGGTATGTTTAAAGATGCGACGGATGTATTTAAAAGATATAATTTCCTGAGTAATATATCTGCTGATTTGACATCGAATTTTCGTGTAGGCTTTAAAGCTGCTTATACGCATACGGTGTATGATGCTCCCCATGCCTATTCGACAAAAGGAACAAATTGGTGGGAACAAATGACACGTGGTGAACCGCAGATACTGTTCCCGATCACAACTCCTGATGATTCACCGGTTGGAGGTGGGATTCCGACAGAACATTTTTATAATTTTCTGACCAGCGGTTCCAGAAATGTAACAAATAATGATTTGACTCTCTTGATGGGAAATGCGGAATGGGATGTTATAAAAGGTCTGAAGATTAAAGGTGATTTTAGTTACAGGGGCACAAATGACAGGCAAAAAGATGTACAAAAGGAATTTGATTATATCCGTGATTCCTGGACTACCCAGAATAGTGCGACTTTTCAGTCCTCTATTGTTGCCCAAAACTCACGAAGCAATTATTTTGCAGCAAATATATATGGTGAGTATTTGACTTCGATCAATGAAAAACATAATATTACAGTGTTGGCCGGCTTCAATCAGGAGTGGGAAAGTTTTCGGAAAGATTACACGAAACAGGAAGAATTAGTTTCAAGTGATATTCCTTCGATCAGTTTGGGAACCGGAAAAGTGACAACAAAAGATGAAGAATATAGTTGGGCGATTCGCGGGATGTTTATGCGTTTGAAATATGACTATATGAATAAATATTTGTTTGAAATGAATGGCCGGTATGACGGAACGTCCAAATTTCCTCATAACTCCCGTTATGGTTTCTTCCCTTCATTCTCTGTAGGATGGCGTATTTCTTCGGAATCTTTTATGGAATCGACACAATCCTGGTTGAACGATTTAAAGGTAAGGGCTAACTATGGTAGTCTGGGTAATCAGAATGTAAATGGTTATTATCCCTATATTTCCACCTTCGGAGTGACTCAGCAGACTCCTTTTATCATTAACGGTTCTTTGCCTATTTCTGTGGCGGCTCCGGGGTTAGTATCTTCAGACCTGACATGGGAAACTGTGAAATCGTTGAACCTTGGAATCGATGTGACGGTTCTGGACCGTTTAAGTGCAAGCTTTGATTGGTTTAACAGGAAAACAATCAATATGCTGACAGAAGGAGATAAACTCCCCTCTGTTTTGGGAACGGATGTGCCAAGACGCAACAATGCCGATATGAAAACGACCGGTTGGGAATTGTCGATCAACTGGAGAGATCAGCTGGCAAATGGTTTTTCTTATGATTTAGGTCTTATTTTGTCTGATTACCAAAGTGAAATCACCAAATTTGATAATAATCCGAGTAAATTGTATGATGATTATTATGTAGGTAAAAAGATCGGTGAGATTTGGGGATATGAAACTGTTGGTATTTTCCAGTCGAAAGAAGAAGTTGTTGCATCAGCTAATCAGAGTAAATTGGGTAATGGTGATAAATGGGGACCTGGCGATACACATTATGCTGACTTAAATGGAGATAAAGTGATTGATTGGGGGGATAAGACGGTTGACAATCCGGGTGATACCAAGGTGATTGGTAATACAACTCCGCGTTATCAGTTTGGTATTACAGCCAATCTGGCCTGGAAAGGTTTTGACTGTAATATATTTATTCAGGGTGTAGGTAAACGTGATTTCTTTCCGATCGGTAATTACTTCTGGGGACATATCAATAATGCCAATGCTGTCGGTACGTATGAAGTGTATAAAAATGCCTGGAGAGAAGATAATCCCGGAGCTTTTTATCCGATGTGGAAAGCATCATCTATGGGATATAATGTAAGAACACAGACACGTTATTTGCAGAGTGGGGCTTATGCACGTTTGAAGAACTTCACGATTGGATATACGATCCCTACAGATATAACCAGAAAGGTTCGGCTGAATAAAGTCCGCATTTATTTTTCCGGCCAGAACTTATTCGAGATCACTAATATGAGAGGAAATTTCGATCCGGAACTTATCGGAAATGTAGATGATAAGAATTCAAGTTCGAATGTAGGGAAAGTCGGTGAGTTTTATCCGCTTCAGCGTTCAATTTTATTCGGTTTACAATTATCATTATAATTAAAACATTATGAAATCAATTAAAATATTACTTGCAGGTAGCATCATGTTGGCAACGATGGTTGCTTGTAATGATGATTTTATGGATCGTTATCCGACAACTGATATCAGTGACCAGAATTTCTGGAATTCCACCCGGGATATGGAATTGTATTGTAATGGGTTGTATACATATATTAAAGGTCATGGCACAGGTCATGAAAAAAGTCCGATGCTGTCCGGGGATAATCAAAGTGATAACATGGCCCCTCAGGATTATGACAAAGTCGCTGCCGGAGAACATATTGTGCCGGAAAGTTCTAACGATAATGAATGGAATTGGACATTCATCCGGAAGTGTAATTATTTTCTGGCTCGTTATGAACGGGCGGAGATTAATCAGGAAGAAAAAGACGCATATGCTGCTGAAGTCTATTTCTTTAAGGCCTGGGATTATTTTGAAAAAGTGAAACGGTATGGAGATGTACCCTGGTTAACAAAAGATTTGACAGCAGAGTCGGAAGAGCTGTTCGCTTCCAGGAATCCACGGGTTGAGGTGGTGGATTCGGTATTGGCTTGCATTGATTGGGCAATAGATAAGTTGCCGGCTAAACAAAAAGCTGTAGCAGGACGCATCAACAGGGATATTGCACTGATTTTAAAGACGAGGATCTGTCTGCATGAAGGAACTTTCAGAAAGTATCATCAGATTGATAACTCTGAAAAGTTTCTGAAAGAAGCTGTTGAAACTAGCCAGATTTTGATGAAAGAGGGAAATTACCGGCTCTACGATACCGGTAATCCCGAATCTGATTATCGTACGCTTTTTTGTTCTCTTGATTTGAAGGATAACCCGGAAATGATTTATTATAAAGTCTATGAAGAAGGATTATTGGGTAACAGAACAAGTAACCTTTTAGAAGGAGGGGAGTCTACGCTTGGATTTAGCGTAACAAAATCTTTAATTGATGCTTATCTCTGTGAATGCGGTAAACCTATATCTCTTTGCAAAGAACATTTTCTAGGGCATGATAGCATTCAGGCTGAAATGTTGCATCGTGATCCCCGCTTGTGTCAGACTATCTGTTATCCGGGTGAAGATTTACAAAGAGATACGAAGAAGCCGGCTATTCCGGGGTCTAATATTTCTACCTCTAACATTCCAACAGGTTACCAGATTATCAAATACTGGGTAGATGATCCGGCGGAGTATTTACGTTACCAGAACGGTATTTTGGATGCTCCGGTATTTCGTTATGCGGAAGCTCTGCTGGTTTATGCGGAGGCAAAAGCGGAGTTGGGTGAATGTACGCAGGCTGATCTGGATTTGTCTGTCAACCTGTTGCGTAAACGTGCAGGTATGCCGGATATGAAGATCGACCAGCTGGTGAAGGATCCGATGTCTGATTTTCCGTCTTTACCGGTTCTGATCGATGAGATCAGAAGAGAAAGGCGCGTGGAATTTGCTTTAGAAAATATGCGTTATGACGACCTGATGAGATGGAAAGCCGGCAAGTTGCTGGAGAAAACGGTCAGAGGAATGAAATTTGTCCAGTCCCAGTATCCGTCTGTCGTTATAGGTAAGCATATAGATGTGGATAGTGAAGGTTTTATTTTGCCTTATTGGAATATTTTACCGAACGGCAGGACTTTCAATGAAGCAAAACATTATTATTTCCCGCTTCCGACTGAAGAACTCGTCATTAATAAGAACTTAAAACAAAATCCGGGTTGGTAATTAGTATGAGAAAAGTATTTTATTCTATTGCGGCTCTGAGTTCATTAAGTTGTTCGCTGTGGGCAAAAGGGAAAGAAGCAAAAAACATTTTGTTTCTATTGGTAGATGATATGCAGAAAACCTGTATTCATGCCTATGGTAATAATCAGGTTGTTTCGCCTAATATCGATGGAATTATCGATCAGGGTGTTTCTTTTATGCATACCTATACGAATGGTTCTTTAGGAGGAGCATTGTCAATGCCTAGCCGTGCCATGATAATGACTGGCCGGGGTGTTTATCAGGTGAGCGGGGATGGTGCCGTGATCCCTGAACAACATGTGACATTACCGGAATTATTACGGAATAACGGCTATGAAACATTTGCCACGGGGAAATGGCATGCGGATAAGAAATCGTTTAACCGTTCGTTTGTTATGGGGGATAATATCTTTTTCGGAGGAATGCATTCCTACGAAACGAATGGCCATGTTTCGCCCCGTCTGAATCACTATGATCCCGAAGGTAAATATGACCAGCCGTTTACCGGAGAAAAGTTTTCTTCTGAGATGTTTGCCGATGCGGCAGTCGGGTATCTGAACAAGAGGAGTAAAAAGGATAAACCTTTCTTTGCTTTTGTCGCTTTTACTTCTCCCCATGATCCGCGTATGCAGCATCCGGATTACGGACATGATTATAAGGCGGATGATATAGAGTTGCCTGTAAATTATTTGCCGCAACATCCGTTTGATAACGGAGAGTTAAAGATTCGTGATGAGGTTTTATTGCCTTTTCCGCGGACGGAGGAAATGGTAAAGAAAGATCTGGCTGATTATTACGGAATGGTCAGTGAAGTCGATT
>ERZ773134.3137-NODE-3137-length-10827-cov-3.038247_pt1 | contig 10827 bp, 7 predicted proteins | sample MGYA00580856_ERZ773134 | MGnify/ENA primary metagenome ERZ773134 (study PRJEB29015, sample SAMEA2737823) | human gut metagenome | biome: human gut; feature: human-associated habitat; material: faeces | place: China | collected 2012 ... | reverse complement strand
GGGTCAGCTTTGATCGCTTGGTAAGCATGGAACTCACGGGGATGATCATACGCTGCCCTAAATCGCTCGAAATGATGAGGATTCGCTCTTAGTGCTTGGTCGATTACTTCTGGGTTGAAACTTCTCAAGATGGCTTCTTCCACACGGTGCTCCTTGAATTGTCCCAAGTCGATGAATGGGTTGGTTGGGGCAGGCGGAATGACTTCCTTGATCTTTTCGATACGGATACCGAAAAAGCATCCTATATTCTCTAGGCACATTCGTGTCCCGTTCGCCTTCCCGTCGGCGGAGAAACCGGCTATATGAGGAGTGGCGATCGTGGCTTCCGACAGTAATTCCCGGTCGATATCCGGTTCGTTCTCCCAGCAATCAATGATCAGTTCGCTGACCTTGCCGGTTCGTTTGGCCTGCAATAAGGCCTGCGTATCATGTACGGCACCCCGGCAACTGTTGATAAACCATGGTTTTCGTTCCAATCTGTCGAAAAAAGCATGATCGGCGAGATGGCGGGTGGCGAAACGTCCCTCTTTGGTCAACGGCACATGCAAGGTGATGATATCCGCCTCTTTCGCGATCGTGTCCAAGGATACGAATCCATCCTCACCTTCCTGCTCGGCACGGGGCGGGTCATTGCGAAGCACACGCATCCCCATGGCCTCGCATAGCATCTCCACGATACTCCCTACATGGCCTACGCCAACAATACCGATAGTCTTCCCTGCTAGTCTCTCTCCTTTGCGGAGGGCGACGGCTACCAAAGAGGATAATACATATTGCCCCACGGAAGCGGCGTTGCAACCCGGGGCGTTCTTCCACGTGATCCCTGTCTTCTCGCAATAATGGATATCGATATGGTCGTACCCGATCGTGGCTGTCGTGATGAGGCGCACCCGGCTACCTTCCAATAGCTCGCGTGTACATTTATCTATGCTACGTACGATCAAGGCATCTGCGTCTTTTATGTTCGTGGGAGTAAACTCTTTGGAGTCAAGGTAGGATACGTCCGCTATCGGCTCCAAGATCCCTTTTAGGTAAGGAACCGTGTTATCTGCTATTATTTTCATCTTATCAGCTTGATTATCGTTACGCGATATTAAGTAAAAAACAGGGGATATACAAGTGATGGGAGTTTCGCTTCTTGTGAATTTTATCATGCGCTTTTGTTTTCGGAGGAAGGATCCCGGGAAAACACGTACGACTTTTCCGGAAAACATGTACGACTTTTCGCGAAAACATGTACGTGTTTTCTGGAAAACAAGCTAATGTTTTTTCCTGTCTGAGTTGCGATGACATACTTTAAGAGAAAAAAATGACAATAAGGGCTTCTGTTTACTGTCTTACAAAAATTAGTTGATATGAAATCCGTGATGTGGGAATATCCGGACAATGCTTTATTTATAACATGATATGATTAAAAAAAATCTCTCTTTATCTACTCAAATATCTTGGAATAGTTAAATGTAAGACCTATATTTGTTGATAGGATTTAACCTATTGTTAATAAAGAGAGGAAGGTGGAAGTAAACAAAAATTTTATCATGTTATTGGCATATTTATGCCTTAGTCATATACTGACGAATATTCGGGGATACGGAGTACTATATATGCTTGATATCTCTGAGGTTGGATCGGGAAGTTATCAGTTAACTGGTAAGGGCTTTGGGAGGCTATCTTTATGGAGTTATTGAAAGATAGTTTTTATATCGAATATTTATGAACGTGCAATATGGGATGGAGTATGAGTAAGAAGTATATATTGAGGAGTAAATGGTTTTTGTCTATGGCTGTTTTTTTATTATTTGCGACAGCCAATGCGCAGGAGATTACAAAGGAAAAGAAACCGGCTCGGTTTGGTATTGGTATCGCCTATGGTTTTAAAGATCGGGTGAAGGAGCTAATACATCCGATAGAGCTTACGGTACGGTATAATCTTTCAGAAAAGCATTCATTTTATGTGAATGTGCCGTTGGGATGGAAAAGTTGGAGAGACGATTATGCTTCCGTAGATCCCGTCATACGGGGTTACTATACTCATAAAATGCGATTGTATGGCTTGGGTATTGGATATGATTATTCCATTGTGTCGTATAAGAACTTAGATCTGTTTGCGGGTGGAGGATTGGAATACCAAAGATTCTATTTTCGATATCAGGAGGTTCAAGAAGGAGAGCCTTTCCCTTTTCAACGTGATAGATTCAATGATTATTCTTTATATCCCAAAGTGGGATTGAGATATACGTGGAAATTTGTAGGTGTTGAGTTTGATTATAGATGCTATTTCTCCGTGAGAGGGTTGGATAATTATTCCGAACAATTCTCAGAACTTCCTCGTGAAGTGGATTATGATACACATATCGATCATGCTTTTCGATGTGGAGTGTATTTTTTGTTTTAAACCTTTAAATTGATTTATTATGAAACGAATGAAATTGTTGTTATCCGTTTTGGTATGTTTTTTTCAGTATAGTTAGTGCGATGGCACAGCATCCAGTGTTAAAACCAGACAAAGACGTACCAGAGTTCGTTACTCCAAAAATGGGATATTATTATGTATTGGATGCAGGGAGTAATATTGCCCGAGTAAATTGGACTGTCTCGGGTGGGTCTTTTTCCCTTGGTTCATCCCAAACCTCAATCCCCGGTGGGAATTTCTATGGTATAACCGTATATTGGGATAATGTGAAGTCTACAAATGGTAGTACTCCTCAAGGGAAATTAACGGCTGAAGTTTATTATAGTTCGGGAGTTAGCGGAGTGCAGTCAGCCCCTTGCACTCAAAAAATAAAAAGTTTGAATGGGGTGACTCCGCCTCCTCTAGTGTCAACCGCATTTTCTAATTTGGATTATGGAATCCAAAATATGACGGTGAAACTTGATCGAGAATTTAATTATCCAGGGAAAAATTCAGACGGAAAAGTAAATCCAGTATTGTTATATGAGTGGACTTTACCTGAAGGATGGAAAAGTGGTACTCAAACAGGTGTATTTACTACTTCTTCTGAATCCATCAATATTACGACAAATAATGTCGGTACAGGAACAGTCAAGGTACGTGGTGTAAATCAAGGTGCTGAATTTGATAAAAGTGGGTATTCCTCTATATCTTTCACTCGTAAATTTGGCTTTACGGCTTATCCAACTTCTGTTCCTTTTGGAAAAACTCAGACTAATACATTTACCACTCAATTAGTGAAAGGAATGACTTATGAATGGAGTACGCCCTCCGGATGGAAAATCAATAATGGAGGAAATACGAAGGAAGGGTTGGAATTGAATAGCGTAAGTATCACCTCAAGTGTGTGCCCTACAGATGGAATAGTTAAGGTCCGGTTGAAGAAAAATGGTGAAGTATCTCAATGGTATAATTGTCCTTATAAAGGAATTTCAGATCCAGCGATAACTTCTACAGCTGCTTACCAATTTGAATATAGTACGTTAGCGTTGGATGTCGCTTCTTCTTCGTTAAGCAAGGCTACATGGTCCGGAACGGGTATATATGTGGCATCAGGGCAAGGAACAGCTGCCCCTAAAGTGATATTTACGAAGTCCGGATCTGTTACGGTGCAAGCTGTTGTTAGCTTGTCGGGTTGTTCCGGTGTGCGAACTATCTCTAAGACATTTACCGTATCCCCTTTCCGTTATCTGATTTCTGGAGAATCCGTGATTTGCTATAATGGTAATTATACGATTAGTAATGTAACTGTTCCTTCTGAGGTACAATTGACTTGGAGCTATACTAATGGCAAGCTAGAGATACAGGGAGGACAGAGTACGAAAACAGTATCTGTAGGGATAGCTCCGGGTAAGTTTGGAGATGAGTGGATACGCTTGACCGCTAGTTTAGGAGGACAAAGTGCTGCGGTATCTAAAGCGATTTATGCAGGATATCCAACAGTAACTAAAGTTACCGGACCTTCGAGTGTACGCCTAAATCAAGGGGGGAGTTTTATAGCGAATCCTCTTTATGATAATAGTGTTTGTGAGTATAAATGGACCGTATCACCAAGTCAGGGAGCGAGCCAATCTCCTTCTCGTAATACAAATTATATAACATTCTCGATTCCGGGCAGTTATTATATAGCGTGTCGTGCTTATACTACTCAGTGTGGGGCGGCGGGCTCTGCGGCATCAACAACTGTATCCGTGCAAAGCTCTTATATGGTTTATTCTGATGGATCCAGTAAAATTGTGGATGTCATAGAAAATCAATTAGAGAATGACGAGTCATCTATTTTGTCTGATGTGGTTGTTTCAAATCAAGTCTCTTATCAGCTATATAATCAAGCGACAGGCCTATTAGTCGCTGAGGGGAAAATGGAACGAAGCGGGGGTACGCTTGATTTTAATCAAGTGAATTCCGGCATATATATTTTAAGGATACAAGTAAGCGATGCGATTTTTGAGGTTCATAGAGTAGCGTTCAAATAATTGAGATACTTGTAGAGCCCCTATCTCTTTTATTTAATAGGAGATAGGGGCTTTTTCATTTTAAGATAGATTAATTAGCGTATATATCCTTATCGTTCACGGGATTTTTCCCTATTTTTGTCCCTCAATTGAAATGAGAGTATTGAATGGAAGATAAATATGTGAGAAATAGTTTACGGTTCTTTATAGGGGTACTTCTGCTGGTCGTGCTGTATTCGTGCGCGAATATAGCCTCGCCGAACGGAGGGCCTTATGATGAGGCTCCGCCTAAGTTCGTAAGCAGTACGCCGTTGCCCGGCCAGATAAACTATAAGGGAAAGAAGGTGGAGATTATTTTTGATGAGTTGATCCAGATCGATAAGCCTACCGAGAACGTGATCATCACTCCACCCCAAATGGAGCAACCCGTTATCCGGGCGAACGGCCGGAAGGCGGTCATCGAGCTGATGGATACGTTGAAGGAGAATACGACCTATACGATAGACTTTACCAATTCGATCTCCGATAATAATGAGAAGAATGTATTGGAGAATTATTCCTTTGCGTTCTCTACCGGCGAATCCATCGACAGTATGGAGGTGTCCGGAGTCTTGCTGAACGCCGAGAATCTGGAGCCTATGCCGGGTATTACGATCGGCGTGCATACGAATCTGGAGGATTCCGCCTTTACGACGATCCCATTTGTCCGTACTTCCCGTACGAACGACAAGGGAGAGTTTACGATTCGTAATATGGCCCCCGGAACCTATCGGATCTATGCCTTGGAGGATGTGATGCGCTCCTACAAGTACAGCCAGCCCGGGCAGCAGATCGCTTTTTACGATTCCTTGATCGTCCCCGCGTTCGAGTTGACGACCCGTCAGGATACGATTTGGAAAGATAGCTTGACGATCGATACGGTGATGACAGTCGGTTATACCCATTTTATGCCGGACAATATCGAGTTACGCCTGTTTAAGGAGAAAGTAGAGCGTCAATATATGTTGAAGCCGGAGCGTACGGATGAGAAAATACTAACCTTGCGTTTCAATACCTCCTTGGATACTATTCCGGTACCGGTTCCTTTGAATTTCACCCCGGCGGATAGCAATTGGTATTTCTTGCAGACAGCGGAGGAAGGAAAAGCCGTGCATTACTGGTTGACCGATTCTTTGATCTGGAAGCAAGATACGCTGCAAGTGGAGGTGAATTACCTGAAAAGCGATTCCATGAATATACTTCGTTCGCAGACCGATACGGTACAATTTACCATGCGTCGCCTGTGGAGAAGAAGAAAAAGAAGAAAGACGATGAGCCGGAACCCATCGAGTTTCTGGGAATGAACGTAAACGCTTCCGGTTCGATCAACCTGTATGATACGGTCGCTGTTACGTTTAGCGAACCGGTAGCGGGGTTAACGAAAGATCATTTCTATCTGGATCAGAAAGTGGATACGCTTTGGGAAGCCGTAGACTTCGATTTCTTTCCGGATACGACGAACTCTTTGAACTTCTTCATCAAGCGCCCGTGGAAGTATGGAGAGGAATACCGTTTGGAAGTAGACTCCGCCACGATATTCAGTGCCTATGGTAAATGGAACGATGTGTATAGCGGGGAATTCAAGATCAAGAAGGAAGATGAGTACGGGCATTTATATATCAATATTGAGGGAGCGGATACCACCGCTTTCGTGGAATTATTGAATAGCAGCGACCAGCCGATCCGTAAGGTGAAGGTAAAAGATGGCGGCGTGCTTTTCATGGACTTGAAACCGGATAAATATTATGCCCGTTTAGTATTAGACGTGAATGATAACGGTGTCTGGGATACCGGTAATTACGCCGATAAACGGCAGCCGGAACTTGTCTTCTATTGCCCGAAGATATTCAATATCATGCAGAACTGGCAAGTGGAGGAGACTTGGAATATCAAGGCTACACCGATGAAACGGCAGAAACCGATCGATATCACGAAGAATAAACCGAAAGAGCTAACGAAAAAGAAAAGAGATTACAAAAATGAGGGAACACAGTCTTCGTCCAATAGGAACAGCGGTGTGGGCGGCTTGCGCTTCTAAACTGTATATATGCGTTTTCTTTTTGTGTGTAGCGAGTCTTACGTCTTTGCGGGCACAAACGTTGCCGTTATCCCATGGGGAACGGGTGGATTACGATCTTTATTTCAAATGGGGGCTGATCATGTCGAAGGCCGGATTGGCTACCCTTTCCGTGAAAGAATCGGAATACCAAGGAGCGCCGTCATGGCATTATAACCTGTTGTTCCGCTCTGCCGGCGTGATCGAGAAAGTCTTCAGGATGCGTGATACGATGGATTGCCATTACTCAAAGGAGCCTCGGCTCTTGTTCAGCTCGAAGCGCACGAACGAGGGAGACTACTATCTGGTGGATAATCTCCAGTTTGAGTATCAAGGAAGCGGTAGGATCGATATCCACTCGCATCGCCATACATTAAAGGAGACGAAGATCGACACGATGCTAATGGCGAAAGGGCGTGTATTCGATATGCTGGGAGCTACGATGTATCTCCGTTCGCTGGATTGGCGGACGATGAGTTATGGTGCGGAGTTCCCTTTCATGATCGCTATCGGCCGGGAGCTCGTGAACGCTCGTTTCCGCTATACGGGACAACAGATCGTCGAGCATAAGGAGGCGAAATTCCGTACCCGTCATTTCTATATCGATATCTACGATGAGGCATTTTCCCAAGCCAAGGAAGCGGCGGAGGTTTGGATCGGTGATGACGAGAACCATATCCCGGTAAAGATCCGGGCGAAACTGAAGATCGGGGCGGCCGAGGTCTATTATAAAGACTCCTATAACCTGCGTGCCCCGCTTACTTGCCGTATCGTGGTGCAGAAGAAATGAAAGCTTTTTAGATAGGCTTGTGTTTCTCGCACCCAGCTCATCACGGAGCTGGGGCGAGAGCTTTTTATAGAATTTCTTTTTTAAACCAACGGAGTGAAGGGTAATTCCGTGTCTTTGCGGTAACCTGTACCATTAAAAGTCGCGATTAATTCTTCGGCTTCATTGGTGATACGGACTTCGCAATTCGCCAGTCTCTTATGGCTGAACGCTTCTTTCGCTTCCGCATATAAGTATCCCTTACTCTCCGCCTTAAAGAAATTGATGTTTGAGGTAATGGATAATGTCAGGCGTGCGTGGCTATTAGTCGCCGCGGCGAAAGCCAGATCCGCCAACGTGAAGATCGCCCCACCTTGACATACGCCTCCACCATTTAAATGTTCGGGCTTGATGAGCATACGCGCCTTGGCGTAACCGTTGCCCGTTTCTAATAATTCAACGCCCGCAAGCAAGGCGAATTTATCGCCTTGAAGAAATTCATGGATTGTCATAACCTCTTACTATTCGCTTGGTGGATTATTTGCTTAGTTTCCATTCCGCACCATCCTTGGTATCCTTTATCTCGAATCCCATCGCGGTTAATTCGTTACGGATCTTGTCGGAGGTGGCCCAGTCTTTATTCGCCTTGGCTTGCTGGCGGATGGATAATAATAAGTCTACGGCCTTGCCAAAAGTCTCATAGCTGTTACCACCGGCGGAAGCCTCGTCTTTCATACCTAGGATGTCGAACAAGAACAAGTGGAATACCTCTTGTAATTCTTTCAGGTCCTCCTCGGTTATGGTAGCCTTGCCGTCTTTTATCGAATTGATCGCACGGGCGGCATCGAATAGATGAGAAATCACGATTGGTGAGTTCAAATCGTCATTCATGGCCTCGAAACATTTCTCACGAAGACCTTTCGTGTCTACGGTAGAGGTAGCGGACGGCTGCAACTTCATCAAATGTCCGTATGCCTCCATCAAGCGTGACAAGCCCTTCTCGGCAGCCTGTAAAGCCTCGTTGCTGAAATCGACCGTGCTACGGTAATGCGCTTGCAGGATGAAGAAACGGATGGTCATGGCGGAATACGCTTGTTGCAAGGAGGGATGATCACCCGTGAAGAATTGCTCCAGCGTGATGAAATTACCTAATGATTTACCCATCTTCTGGCCGTTGATGGTGATCATATTGTTGTGCATCCAATAATGAACCATATCATCTCCTTGGGAAGCCACGGCTTGTGCGATCTCGCATTCATGGTGCGGGAAGATCAAGTCCATGCCACCCCCGTGGATGTCGAAATGCTCCCCGAGGTATTTCTTGCCCATAGCGGTACATTCGCAGTGCCAACCGGGGAAGCCGTCGCTCCACGGAGACGGCCAACGCATGATATGCTCCGGCTGGGCGCATTTCCAAAGGGCGAAGTCGATGGCGTTATGCTTCTCGTCCTGCCCGTCCAACGCACGGGTCGTATTCAACATATCCTCGATATTGCGACCCGAGAGGATGCCGTATTTATGATCTTTATTATATTTCTCTACGTCGAAATAGACGGAGCCTTGGCTTTCGTAAGCGTAGCCGTTATCCAGAATCTTCTTGACTAACTCGATTTGTTCGATAATATGTCCGGAAGCGTGCGGCTCGATGCTGGGAGGAAGTACGTTCAGCGCATCCATCGCTTGATGATAACGATTGAGGTAATATTGAACCACTTCCATCGGCTCCAACTGTTCTAGCCGTGCCTTCTTGGCGATCTTATCCTCCCCATCATCGGCGTCGTGCTCCAGATGCCCTACATCCGTTATATTACGTACATAACGCACTTTATATCCTAGGTGGGTAAGGTAACGGAATAGCAAGTCGAACGTGATCGCCGGACGTGCGTGTCCCAAGTGGGCGTCACCATAAACCGTGGGGCCACATACGTACATACCTACATGCGGCTCGTGCAGGGGTATGAATTGCTCCTTCTTTCTCGTAAGCGTGTTGTAAATATTCAATGGATGTTCCATATTCTATTATATATTTAGGAATCGCGAACTTACATAAAATCCTTGGTATTATCAAGCTGATCGTGAATAGTCTGTAGTTTTCATAGGCATTCATTGACTCTTGATGACTTCCGACGGATTCTCATTGGCTGCCTTACATACCTGTTCACGTATCGTACCTAGAACCATGCTGGTAATGGTGATGAATATTCCCACCAACCACCAGATCTGGATTTGGATGCGATAGGCGTAGCCTTGCAACCAGTAGTTCATGACGAGATAGCTGATCGGGAAAGCGATGATTCCGGCGATGACAATTAATCGCATGTATTCCTTGAAGAACAAGAAAATGATCTCGGAGGCTTTCGAGCCTACTACTTTCCGGATAGCGATCTCTTTACGCCGCCGTTTCGTGGAGGCTGTAGCGACGGCGTAGATGCCGAACAAGGAGATTAGCAAACAAGCGAAAGCGAGGAACGAGAAGATCTTCAGCCCGACGATCTCGGATTGGTTCAGTTGATCGTAAAGCGTTCCGATCGGGGTGAGTTGGGTGTCCGCTAATGTCGGGTCAATCTTGGGCAGTAGCTCCGTGATACGGTGGGTGACGTTTCCTTCCTCACCCGCTACGACCCGGATATACAAATTATTCACCAGTCCGCCCGAAGGAATGAATAGCATCGGATGAATGCTCTCCCGGAAGGATAGCGCATGGAAATCGTTGACGACACCGACGATTTCGTATTCTTTGATCACACTGAAATCAGACCACCACGGCATACGGATGATACTGCCGACCGGGTCTTGTAAGCCCATGGCTCGAACCGCCGACTCATTGAGCACGACACTAAGTTCGTTGCCTTCTGTCCACCACCGGCCCATTAACATCTTTAGGTCGAAGGTCTCACCGAACCGGTGATCGGTTCCATAGAGGTGGAAGTCCACCTTTGTGTCCAGCGGTTTTCCCTCCCATTCCACATTCGTGAAGATCGCCATGGGATCGACATGATGTTGAGGCTTAAAGTTCGTGTCGGTGAAACTTTTGACCTGCGGCAGGGCACTTAACTCTTGCATCAACGTGGATTCTATTTTCCCGGATACGTCTACGAAGCCGGATAGTTGGATAAGGCCTTTTGGATCGAAACCTAAATCTTTTTGATTTACGAATCGCATTTGCTCCATGACAACCAGTGATGCTACGATGAACAGGATACTGATCATCAATTGTAAGGTCACGGCCATGCGGCGTAACAAAAGGGGTTTGACTGTCTCTTTGGGAACGAGCGAGGTGGTTGCCGTATGGCTGAACTGTCCGAAGAATACTAATCCTGCACATTGGAGGATGAGGAATGTACCTATACCTACCCCTGCGAAAAGAAACAGGAACCGGCCCATCTCCAAATCAATCTCCAGCCATCGGGCGAAAAGCGGCTTGACTTGGACTATGAAGATCAAGGCTACCAACAAGGATGCAAGTACGGAACAGCCTAGTTCGACAGACATTTGTTCGATCAATTGCTTTATGTGCAGAAGATTGAAGCAGGTATGATTAAACTCCGAATTTCGAAAG
>ERZ773134.3133-NODE-3133-length-10839-cov-5.098386_pt1 | contig 10839 bp, 9 predicted proteins | sample MGYA00580856_ERZ773134 | MGnify/ENA primary metagenome ERZ773134 (study PRJEB29015, sample SAMEA2737823) | human gut metagenome | biome: human gut; feature: human-associated habitat; material: faeces | place: China | collected 2012 ... | reverse complement strand
GCTGCCGCCGGAGACGAGGTGCTGGGCATCTTTTTGTCCGATGCGCTGTCCGGCACCGGTCAGTGCGCCAGACTTGCTGCCGACCTTGCCAACGTGGATAATGTGGTGTTCGTGAACACCGAGAACGTCTGTCTGGGGCAGTCCTTGCTGGTGCGGCTGGCTGTGCAGCTGCGGGACGCCGGCAAGACGATCACCCAGATCGCCGCCGATCTGGAAAAGGCCAAGCAGCACCTGCATCTGGTAGCTGCCGTGGACGATCTGAAGTATCTGCGCAAGGGCGGCAGACTGTCCGCCGCCGCAGCTGTGGCGGGCGGTATGCTGGGCATCAAGCCCATCCTCGCCGTCATGGAGGGCAAGGTGGCGCTGGCCGGTAAGGCACGCGGTCTGCCCGGCGTGTATGTGGCGCTGTTCAAGAAGATCGACGAGATGGGCGGCATCCACCCGGGCTACACCCCGCTGCTGGGCTACACCGTCAACCACCGGGAGCTGCAGCCGCTGCTGACCTACCTGCAGGACAACCTGCATCTGGACGCACCGCTGGTGCGCCAGATCGGCTGCGTCATTGGCACCCACACCGGCCCCGGCGCATTCGGCATCGCGTTCTTTGATAAAGAGCTGGCGCTGGAATAAAACCTATTAGCAAAAACAAGTCGGACAGCCCGCGGGCTGCCCGACTTTATTTTTACCCGTGAAAAAGTAGTTTCGAAACGCCCGCAGGCGTTTCGGAACTACAAATAAAATATTCTTTCCGCTGATTATGGCCAGAGCAAAGCGGAGACCATTCCAAATCGTCCCGCCTTGCCCTTACAGCACCGCGTCCGAGATCAGCTTGCCCAGCAGCAGAACCAGCACCACCAGCATCATGGGGCGGATGAAGCGGGCACCCTTTTTCAGCGCGAAGTGCGAGCCCAGCAGGTTGCCCAGAATATTGCTGACTGCACAGGGGATGCCGATGTGGAACACCACCAGACCGTTCATCAGATAGGTGAACAGGCTGGCGTAGTTGCTGGCAAGATTCAGCACCTTGCCGTTGCCGTTGGCGGTGCGCAGGTCAAAGCCCATCAGGGTGGTAAAGGCAATGATGGCAAAGGTGCCGGTGCCCGGGCCCACGATGCCGTCGTACAGGCCGATGCCCAAGCCGATGCCCAGCGCCAGCAGGATCTTTTTCAGGTTCAGGGTTCCGTCGTCCCGGTTCTGGTCCGGCAGGTCGCGCTGCCACAAAATGACCACTGCCGCCACCGGCAGGATGAGGAACATCATGGTGCGCAGCAGTTCATCGCTGAGCAGCAGCACGATATGTGCCCCCAGTGCACTGCCCGCAAAGCTGCCAATGGCTGCAAGGATGCCCACCTTCAGGTTCATTGCACCGTTTTTGAAAAAGTTGGCTGTGGCAAAAGTGGTGCCGCAGGCGGCGCTGAATTTGTTGGTAGCATAGGTGTAGTGGGGCGGCAGCCCGGCAAACAGATAGGCCGGCAGGCTGATAAGACCGCCGCCTCCGGCTGCCGAATCCACAAAGCCTGCAAAGCCCGTCATCAGAACGAGAAACGCCATCATCCATGGCGAGAGCGTGATACCCATTGTTATAATTCCTTTTATTTTTCCAATTTTGTTCTTTGGGAGAACGTGCGTCTCAGGACAGGGACAGTCGGCCCTCACAGGCCAGCACCTGATCCAGGATCATCCGCGAGACGCGGGCACCGTACACCATGGCGGGGTGTTCATTGTACTCGATGATATCGTGAAAGTCCTTGTTCATCAGCACGATGACATACTCGCCGTAGGGGGTGTGGACGATGCCGCCGTCGTTGCGGCAGGCATTCATGCTGCCGCTCTTGCTGGCCACCCAGATCAGCTCCGGCGCTCCGGTCTCCTCGCAGTCGAGGTAATACTGCGGGAAGTCGTGGGTCAGCATGGTGTTGTAGTGCTGCTGGCGCAGGATGGAAAGCATCTCCGCGCTGGCTTCCCGGCTGACAAGCTCCCCTTTTGCAATGCGGGCGAACAGCGCCGCGTAGTCGCGCGGCGTGGTGGTGCCAAGCCGGCGGTAGCGGTCAAAGTGCAGCGGATTGTGCAGCACAGTATGCGCAAAGCCCAGCTCCCGGATGCAGGCGTTGATGGTATCCAGTCCCAGATAGTCGATGAGCATATTGGTGGCGATGTTGTCCGAGCAAATGATCATCATGGTGGCGGTGTCCTTCACCTTGAGCTTTGCGCCCACGCCCAGCGCGCGCAGCATACCGCTGCCGTCCACGAACTGGCTCTGCTCATAGGTGATCTCTTCGGCAAGGTCTGCTTTGCCGCGCTGCGCCTGCAAATACAATGCAGCGAGAATGAACGCCTTGATGGTGGATGCCGTCTCAAATTCTTCGTCCGCGCCAACCTCCACGGTATGGCCCTGCAGGTCGTCCACGAACACGCTCATTTTGCCCTGATAGCAGTACAGCTCCGCAGCAATGCGCTTTTCCAGCGTCATGTTTTTATCCATATCGGCATATTCTCCGTTGTTATTACAGGTTCTCCTCAAAAAAGCGCATGGCATTGCGGTAGTAGATGCCTTCCACCTCGTCCTCGGTAAAGCCCTCTTTGCGCAGGGCATCCGCCAGCAGCGGCAGGAAGGCAGCATTTTCCAGCTGGTGGGGGCCATCGATGCCATCAAAATCGCTGCCAAGGGCAATCATCTGTGCACCGCCCACCTGTTTGTAGTGGGCCGCATGCTTCGCGATCAGCTCCACCGTGCTGCGGCAGTTTTCCGGGTGGGTGGGGTCGGTGTCCAGAAAGGGCGCATAGTAGTTCAGGCCCGCAATGCCGCCGCGCTCCGAAAGGGCGCGGATCATCTCATCGGTCAGGTTGCGGGTGTGGGGTGCCAGTGCGCGGCAGTTGGAGTGGCTGGCCGCAAAAGGCCGGGTGCCGTGCTCCACGATATCCCAGAAGCCCTTGTCCGAAAGGTGGCTCACATCCACGATCATGTGCATCCGTTCCATCTCGGCCAGAAATTCAAAGCCCTTCCCGGTCAGGCCCTTTTCGGTCTGGGGCACCAGCACCCCGCCGGGGTTCCGCTGCGGGCTTGCCAGCTCGTTTTCGTGGTTCCATGTCAGGGTCATCATGCGCACGCCCAGCTCATACATCCGGCGCAGCACCCCCACGCTGCCCTTGCAGCAGGCGCCTTCCTCGATGGTGAGCATCCCGCTGATCTTTCCCGCCGCAGCATTCCGGCGGATGTCCGCCGCCGTGTACACCGGAGCAATTTTTTCCGGGTATGCCGCCATGATGCGCTTGAACTGGTCGATCTCTTCCAGCGCTGTCACCAGCGGGTCCGCTCCGGGCGTCTTATCACCCAGATTGACGAATGCTGCAAAGCACTGCAGCAGATAGTCGCCTTTCTGTAATTTTTCAAGGTCGATATGCAGATCGTTCTGCGCGAAGCTCTTGGGCCGGCCCGCATGTTCGGCTTTGCGCAGCTCGCTGAGGGTATCGCAGTGCAGATCCCAGACTTTCATGATGTTTTCTCCTCTTTATTCCTCTTGCAGCAGCTGCAGCAATTCCTCTGGTTTCATGGACAGGATCGCTCCGTCTGCCGAGCCGGTGACCGTCTCGGCAAGGTCCTGCTTTGCCTCGTCCCGCTGGGCCTCGAGGGCCTCAGTGTTCTCGGCGAGGGTGGGCAGTTGCTCCTGCGCGGCCTGAGCGGCGGCTTCGGCGGCGGCTTTACGATGGAGGATATTTTCAGTAATTTCGGCGATATTTTCGGCGGGCATTTCGGCGGCGGTTTCAGCGGCGGCGGCTTTAACAGCGGCGGCGGGCGCAACCGGGTGAATCGCGGTTCGGATCTTCGGATCAAGGTGAAACTGACCCTCAAAGAGATCGTTAACGGGACGACCAAGAAGCTGAAAATCAATAAACAGATCGCTTGCGATCAGTGTGGGGGAACCGGAGCGAAGGACAAGGATTCGTATGCTACGTGTACGACGTGTAACGGTTCGGGTTATGTGACGCAGGTGGTCAACACCTTTTTCGGCCGTACGCAGACTTCGCAGCCGTGTCCGACCTGTCACGGCGAGGGCAAGATCATTACCACGCCGTGTTCGAAGTGTCACGGCGAAGGGGTCGTTCGCGGCGAGGAGGTGATCGAAATCAAAATTCCGGCCGGAGTGGGCGAGGGGATGCAGCTTTCGGTCAGCGGCAAAGGCAATGCCGCGCGTCACGGCGGCGTGAACGGCGACCTGCTCGTGCTGATCGAAGAGGAACCCGACAAGGATCTCGTTCGCGACGGGAACGATTTGATTTACAATCTGAATATTACCTTCCCGCAGGCTGCGCTCGGCGCTTCGGTGGAGGTGCCGACGGTTGACGCGAAGGCCAAAATTAAAATCGAACCGGGCACGCAGGCCGGCAAAGTGCTGCGACTGCGCGGAAAAGGCGTTCCGGATGTGAACGGTTACGGACGCGGCGACCTGCTGGTGGTCGTGAATATCCATGTGCCCGCCTCGGTGAACGCTTCCGAAAAACAACTGCTCGAAAAGCTGGCCGAGAACGACCATTTCAAAAAGGCGGAACAGAGCCGGGATATGAATATTTTCGACCGAATGCGCAGTTTCTTCCGTTAACGGAGAGCCGGGCGCGGGGGTGCCGGACAGCGTGCATGAGGAAAACCTTCGGACGGTTTTCCGGGACACAATATAAAGATAAATGGAGAACGATAAGATCAGAGTGCTGCCTGACGGGGTTGCCAACCAGATCGCTGCGGGCGAGGTGGTAGGCCGCCCCGCTTCTGTCGTAAAGGAGTTGATGGAGAATTCGGTCGACGCCGGTAGCAGGACGATCACGGTGAACTACAAGGACGGCGGGCGTTCGCTGATCCAGGTGGTCGACGACGGATGCGGCATGAGCGAGACCGATGCGCGGCTCGCTTTCGAACGTCATGCGACGTCGAAAATACGCCGTGCCGAAGACCTTTATCAGCTAGCATCGTTCGGTTTTCGCGGCGAGGCGTTGCCGTCGGTCGCTTCGGTGGCGGAAGTCGAACTCCGTACCCGGACTGCCGATCGGGAGATCGGCACGCAGGTCGTGATTCACGGAGGGCGGTTTGTTTCCCAAGAGCCGGTGCAGACGGCCGTCGGCACGCAGTTTCTGGTAAAAAATCTGTTCTACAATACGCCGGCCCGGCGCCGGTTTCTCAAGGAGGCCAACGTCGAGGGAAGACACATCCGTTCCGAATTCTTGCGGGTGGCCCTCTGTAATCCGGAAGTGGCTTTTTCACTGTACGACAACGATGTGCTGATCGCTACGTTGCCCGCTTCGAACCTTCGCCAGCGGATCGTTTCGGCGATCGGCGGCAAGGATATCGCTAAAAATTTGCTCGAAGTAGGCGCCGATACTTCGATCGTCAGGATCGAAGGATTCGTCGGCCGTCCTTCGGCCGCCAAAAAAACGAACCGGGAGCAGTACCTGTTCGTCAACGGCCGTTATTTCAGTTCGCCCTATTTCCGCAAGGCGATCCTGCAGGCTTACGAGAAACTGATCGCTCCCGATACGCAACCGTCCTACTTTTTGTATCTGACGATCGATCCGCAGCGGATCGACGTGAATGTGCATCCGCAAAAGACCGAGATCAAGTTCGACGACGAACAGGCCGTCTGGCAGATTTTCAACGCTGCCGTGCGGGAGTCGCTCGGCAGACTGGGAGTCGTGCCGATGATGGATTTCGAGATGGACAGTTCGATCGACATTCCCGTATTCCGGGAGGATGCCGCTTTCAGGATTCCCGATCTGGGGATCAATCCGGACTTCAATCCGTTCCGGGAGGAGAAGACGGCGGCGCCGCATGTTTCTCGGGCGTCCGACAACCGGGCCCCGAAACATTGGGAGAACCTTTATCCGGTGCGGGAAGACGATGCGACGGAACCGGGTTTTCCGGAACAGCGTTTCAAAGAATACGACAGCGCCGAACTGGAATTTATCGACGGGAGCGATTCGGGAACGGTGCAGCAGACGCTGGAGTTGGATGCGGAACGCCCTTTTTCGGGAGTATTGCCGTTCGGGAAGCGCTATTGCGTCGCCCGGTTGCGCGAAGGATTGGCGGTCGTCGATCTGCGCAGGGCGTTCGAGCGGGTGCTTTTCGAACGTTACCGGGGGCTACTGGGCAACAATGCTTCGGTGACCCAGCAATTGCTTTTCCCCGAACAAGTCGCGCTGACCCGTGAGGAGCAGGCGTTGATCGCGGAGAGCGGCGGGGAGATCGAAGCGATGGGCTTCGATTTCAGAACGGAACGGGACGGCGTGTCGGTGTTCGGTATCCCGGCCGACCTACCCGACGCGCAGATCGCCGGTACGTTGCGCGAACTGTTGGCCGAGCTGCGGGAGACCGGGGCGTGCACCGATGAGAAACGGCATGAGCGGATGGCGGCGATACTCGCGCGGAGGGGAGCCCTTTCGCTGGGCGAGGCAGCCGACGCCGACGCTGCCGGGCGGTTGCTCGGGGAGTTGTTCGCATGCGGTTCGTTCAATTACACGCCGGACGGGGCTTCTGTGCTGATTTATATAACGGACGAAGAGATCGCCGGAAGATTTAACGCGTAACCCGGAAGATCCGTCCGGGATAATTATTGACGAAGATTTGGTAAATAGACGATGATGAGATTTCAAACGGCTTATTCGACCCCTCCGGTGGTCAAAAACCTGATTATCCTGAACGGCCTGTTTTTCCTGGCCGAAATCGTGCTGCCCGGACGGATGGGCGACTGGCTGATCGAGCGGCTGGGGCTGTTTTTCTGGGAGAGCGGTAATTTTCAGATTTACCAGCTCGTGACCAGCATGTTCCTGCATGCCAATTTCATGCATCTGTTCATGAATATGTTCGCTTTGTGGATGTTCGGCCGGACGTTGGAGTACGAGATGGGCAGCAAGCGTTTTTTGCTTTACTACATGGTGACGGGGATCGGCGCCGGACTGCTGCAATTGGGCGTGACCTGGATCGAGGTGAGTTCGCTGCATTCGGCCGTCGCCGCAGGGACGGCGAGTCCGTATGAGTTGGCCGCCCGCATCGGATCGGTTACGATCGGCGCTTCGGGAGCGGTGTTCGGCGTGTTGCTGGCATTCGGGATGATGCATCCCAATGCGATGTTGATGTTGCTGATTCCGCCGATCCCGATCAAAGCCAAATATTTCGTGATCGGATACGGACTGATCGAACTTTTTCTCGGCGTGTCCGGGGCCCAAAGCGGCGTCGCTCATTTCGCGCACGTCGGCGGTATGCTGTGGGGTTTCTTCCTGTTGCGTTACTGGAAAAAGAAAGGAGATATTTACTATTGACGTCGAACTGAATCGCAGGATTTCGGAATGAAAAAACGAACGTTGTGTTGGATGGCTGCCGTTATGCTGGCGGCCGGCGTCGCGGAAGCCCGGTCTCCCGTGCATCCGTTTAACGGAAAGAACCTGAAAGGGTGGGTCGGTTATGTCGGGGACTCCACGCTCGATGCGGCTGAAGAGTTCGGCGTCGTGGACGGGATGCTGCGGGTAAGCGGAGCGCTGGGTTATATCCGGACGACGCGCGCTTATTCGGATTACCGGCTGACGCTACAATACCGCTGGGAAGGCGAGCCTACCAACAGCGGAATCTTCATGCATATCCAGCCCGGCGAAGACCGGTTATGGCCGAAGTGTTACGAGTGCCAGTTGTGGGCCGGGCATGCCGGCGACGTGAACGATGCGGGGGATTCGCAGAGCGACGAATTCCGCAGGATCGGCGCCGCGACCGTTCCGAAGTTGCAGCCCGCCAGCGAAAGGCCTGCGGGGGAATGGAACGACGTCGAAGTCGTGTGCGACGGAAACTCCATGACCATATTCATCAACGGCGTACTCCAGAACAAGCTGACACGTATGAATAACGACCGCGGGTATATTGCCCTCGAAGGGGAGGGAAGCCCGATCTTGTTCCGTAACATCGAGGTCGCGCCGCTGAAACGAAAACGATAACTTATGTCCGGCAAACAAAAAGAACACAGACGGCACGGTATCCTGCTCGGAGTGGCCGACGGGGTGGTTTTCCTGATTTCGGTCGCGTTGGCCGTGCTGCTGATGCTGGCCTATGCGGCTCCCCGGGTAGATCCCCACGATTCGCTGTGGTTCGCTTATCTCGGTCTTGCGGCTCCTTTTCTCTACCTGGCCAATCTGGTGTTGATGCTCTATTGGACGGTGCGTTGGAAATGGATCGCGGTCGGTCTGGCGGCAGTCGCCGTGATCGGACTCGGACACGTATCCAAATTTTTCAGGCCGGCTTTCGGGAAAGCTTACGAACAGGTGCGGCAGCCGGGGTCGTTCCGGGTGCTGAGCTATAACGTAGAGGGCTTTTTCGGCAGGGATTCGCTCGGGAAACGCGAAAATCAGGTTGCCGAGATCGCCCGGTTTATCCGGGAATCCGAGCCGGATATCATCTGTATGCAGGAGTTCGAACTGAATCGGATCAATCCTCGCGTGAAGTTCGATTCGCTGCTGGAAGCGTGGAAATACAGCGCTTTTTTCTTTACGTCGGGCAGTCCCGACCAGAACGGGCGCGGACTGGCCATATACAGCAAGTATCCGGTCGTCCGGCGCGGCGGGATACATTATCCCGAATCGAACAACGCCTCGATGTGGGCGGACGTGATTATGCACCGCGATACGTTGCGCGTCTATAACAACCATATGCAGAGCACCCAGGTCAACGAGAGCGACCGCGAATACCTGTCGGGGACGGGCCTGTCCGCGGACTCGCTCGGAGACGAGCGGCTGAAAGACATTCTCCGCAAATTGGGCCGCAACTTCAGGGTGCGTGCCGCGCAGGCCGATTCGATCGCCGGGATTATCCACGACGGGACGCCTCGGGTGATCGTTTGCGGGGATTTCAACGACACGCCGATGTCCTATACTTACCGGCAGTTGCGGGGCGACCTGAAAGACGCTTTTTGCGAAAAGGGACGCGGGATCATTTTTACGTACCGCGGGCTGCTCGGGGTTTTCCGGATCGATTACCTGTTCCATTCGAACGACTTGGCGACCGTCGGATACGATTCCGAGCAGCCGCAGTGGAGCGATCATAATCCGGTGCTGGTCGATTTGAAACTGCGGTAATATCCCGTCCGTCATGATTGCCCCGATCCCGGATGCCCGGGCCGGAAAAGAACCGAAACCGTTCGCGGCGTTGTCGGAATCCGCTTCGCGGGCCTACCCAAAAAAACGTCTCCGCAAAATACTTTGCGGAGACATTCCACTTTACTTGTTGGCTTACAAAAATGGGATTGGAACTCTTATTATTCCTGACACAAAGATCGGGATCCGTACCTGTTCCGGCAATACCTGAACCGCGTTAAAAAAGGGGCGGCGTATCCTCATTTCGAGGGATGGCGCTATTTGCCGGCGTTCTGTCCGCGCGGTTGCTGCGCTGCGGGCGGCGTTCCGACTTTCGGCACCGGGAATTTGTACCGGGCGTAGGTGATCATCACCAGGATGATGCCGACGAAAATCAGCGCGGCGGCGACGATGTTGTCGTAACCGACCGTCACTTGGTTGCGGTAGATGCCCAGTACGGTCGCGGCCACCGGTTGCAGATAAGAGTACAGGCCCGTATGCACAGAGGTAAGCTTTTCGGTACCGTAGTAGAGCAGGTAGTTCGGCAGCATGGTTCCCAGGATCAGAATGTAGGCGATCTCGGCGACCCCGATGGCCGGCAGGGAGCTGAAATCGAAATCGACCAGCTTTTTGCCGAAAAACGGCGCGGCGATCAGCACGCCGATGATGTAGTACCATCCGGTGACGGTCATCGTGCCGAATTTCATCAGTTCCGGTTTGATGAAGACCGTGTTGGTCGCGGCGGCGAATACGCTGATCAGGATCAGCAGGTTGCCGATCTCTTCGCTCTTCTGTTGCGGCCAGCCGTTGCCGAGAATCAGTACGGCGCTTCCGGCAACGCCCAGGATGATCCCGATGATTTTCGCCCGGTGGATCTTTTCGCGCATCAGCAGGGCCGATACGCTGAGCGTTACGATCGGAGCCATCGTGGCCAGCGTGGAGGCGTCGACCGGGTTGGTATACTTGGCGCCCCACAGCATCAGGAATTCGTGCCCGTAAATCACCAGTACCGTCGGGATCAGAATCCAGATGAAGTCGCGGAACGGAATCCGGAACCGTTTGAAAAGAATGGCCCACGGAACGAACCAGACCGCCGAGACGACTACCCGCAGGAAAAAAAGGGTTTCGAAAGGCATGTAGCGCCGGATGATGGAGATAAAGAACGAGAAGTTCATCCCCAGCAGAATGTTGGCGAAAATCAGCGCCATGTGTGCGATTACATGTTCTTTGTGCGTATGCGGCTTGTCGGTCATAACGTGCGGGTAGGGACAGCCCGGGGGCCGTTTGAAAAAAGCGGTCCCGGAAAGGAGAATGTTCATTGCGGAAAACATTCCCGAATCCGGAGCCGCTTTTCGTGACTGAAGTGCCGGATTTAACCGAATAGGTTTAATCCCAGTTTGTTGGTGATGTACTTGATGGCGTTTTGCGCCCGTACCGAGTTACCCGATCCGTCGAGTTTCGGCGAAAAGGCCGCGATGCCCATCACTCCGGGCAGCACGCCGACGATTCCGCCGCCGACGCCTGTTTTGGCCGGAATGCCGGAGGTGAAGATCCAGTCGCCGGTGTGTTCGTAGAAACCGACAGCAGTGATCAGGGAAATGATATGGGGCATCAGGGATTCATCGAATACCTGTTTACCGGTTACCGGATTTTTACCTTTGTTAGCTATCGTACAACCTGCTATCGCTAACTGTTTGGTCGTTACTCCCATAGAGCAATGTCGGGTATAGAGATCCAGCGACA
>ERZ773134.3126-NODE-3126-length-10852-cov-2.770121_pt1 | contig 10852 bp, 5 predicted proteins | sample MGYA00580856_ERZ773134 | MGnify/ENA primary metagenome ERZ773134 (study PRJEB29015, sample SAMEA2737823) | human gut metagenome | biome: human gut; feature: human-associated habitat; material: faeces | place: China | collected 2012 ... | reverse complement strand
AAAAAATATAAGATATATTAATTTTACTAATGATATTTCCTATGATACTATAAAGGAAGCAATAGTTCAAGCAGCAGACTCACTGGAGTCGGGTTGCAAGATGCTTTAAAAGCATTTTTTCAACAATGCATACATAAGAAAGGAGTTTCTATGAGTAACGTAAGACGTGTCTATGTAGAAAAGAAACCGGCCTTCGCTGTACAGGCAAAGGAATTAAAACATGAGGTCAGCAGCTATCTGGGAATTAAATCCGTAACAGCAGTACGTGTGCTGATCCGCTATGATGTAGAAAATATTTCTGATGAAGTTTTTGATAAAGCATGCAAAACTGTTTTTGCAGAGCCACCTGTAGACGATTTATATCTGGAGAATTTTGAGGCAGCAGAAGGCTCCCGCATCTTCTCTGTAGAATTTTTACCGGGACAGTTTGACCAGAGAGCAGATTCTGCTGTTCAGTGTGTACAGTTCCTGGATGAGAATGCACAGCCTATCATTCGTTCCGCAACTACTTATGTAATTGAAGGAACTATTTCAGATGAAGAATTTGATGCTATCAAGCATCACTGCATCAACCCTGTAGATTCCCGTGAGACAGGTCTGCAGAAACCGGAAACACTGGTAACTGTTTTCCCGGAACCGGAAGATGTAAAAATCTTTGACGGATTTAAGGAAATGCCGGAAGCAGAATTAAAGGAACTTTATGATTCTTTAAATCTTGCTATGACATTCAAGGATTTCCAGCATATCCAGCATTATTTCAAAGAAGAAGAGAAACGTGACCCGTCCATGACAGAAATCCGTGTACTTGATACATACTGGTCTGATCATTGCCGTCACACAACCTTCTCCACAGAACTGACAGATGTAAAATTTGACGAAGGTGATTACAAAGCACCGATCGTAGATACTTACAAGAAATATCTTGCTGACAGAGAAGAACTTTACAAAGGCCGTAAGGACAAATTTGTCTGCCTGATGGACCTGGCTCTGATGGCTATGAAGAAACTGAAAGCAGAAGGAAAGCTTGCTGATCAGGAAGAATCTGATGAGATCAATGCCTGCAGTATTGTAGTTCCTGTAGATGTTGACGGTAAAGAAGAGGAATGGCTGATCAACTTCAAGAATGAGACACATAACCATCCTACTGAGATCGAGCCATTCGGTGGTGCAGCTACCTGCCTTGGCGGTGCAATCCGTGACCCGCTTTCCGGCAGAACCTATGTATATCAGGCAATGCGTGTGACCGGAGCCGCAGATCCGACCCGTCCGCAGAGCGAGACACTCGAAGGAAAACTTCCGCAGAAAAAACTCGTAAGAGAAGCAGCACACGGCTACAGCTCCTATGGAAACCAGATCGGTCTTGCAACCGGCTATGTCAAAGAAGTTTACCATCCGGACTACGTGGCAAAACGTATGGAGATCGGAGCCGTCCTTGGAGCAGCACCGCGCCGTGCCGTTGTCCGTGAAAATTCCGATCCGGGCGATATCATCATCCTGCTCGGCGGCCGTACTGGAAGAGACGGCTGCGGCGGTGCAACCGGTTCCTCCAAAGTACATACGACAGAATCCATCGAGACCTGCGGTGCAGAGGTACAGAAAGGAAACGCACCGACTGAGCGTAAACTGCAGCGCCTGTTCCGCAGAGAAGAAGTCAGCAAGCTGATCAAAAAATGTAACGACTTCGGTGCAGGCGGAGTATCCGTTGCTATCGGAGAACTTGCAGACGGACTTCAGATCGATCTTGATAAAGTGCCTAAGAAATATGCCGGTCTTGACGGAACAGAGATCGCAATCTCTGAATCACAGGAACGTATGGCAGTTGTTGTAGATCCAAAAGATGTAGATGAATTCATGAAATATGCATCCGAAGAGAACCTGGAGGCAACAAAAGTAGCAGTTGTAACAGAAGATCCAAGACTGGTCCTTTCATGGAGAGGAAAAGAGATCGTTAATATCTCAAGAGCTTTCCTTGATACAAACGGAGCACATCAGGAAACAGAAGTATTTGTAGAGATCCCTCACCGTGTAGAATCTTACTTTAACCGCAAAGACGAGACAGGTACATTTGAAGAAGTGTGCAAGAATACATTATCTGATCTTAATGTATGTTCACAGAAAGGTCTCGTAGAGAGATTCGACAGCTCTATCGGAGCAGCAACAGTTACAATGCCATATGGTGGAAAATACCAGATGACACCAATTCAGACAATGGTCGCAAAACTTCCAGTATTGAAAGGAGAATGCGATACAGTCACAATGATGAGTTATGGATTTGATCCATATCTGTCCAAATGGAGCCCATTCCATGGAGCAGTTTATGCGATCACAGAATCTATCGCGAAGATCGTGGCTACTGGTGGAGATTATAGAAATATCCGCCTGACATTCCAGGAATACTTTAAACGTCTTGGAGAAGATAAGACACGCTGGGGACAGCCGGTTGCAGCACTACTTGGTGCATATCAGGCACAGATGGGATTTGGACTTGCATCGATTGGTGGAAAGGACAGTATGTCTGGAACATTCAATGACATTGATGTACCACCAACACTGGTATCTTTTGCAGTCGATGTAGCGAAGACAACAGATGTTATCACACCAGAACTTAAGAAAGCAGGAAACCGTCTGATCCGTATCTGTATCCCAACAGATGCATACAATCTTCCAATCTATTCTGAAGTGAAGAAAGTATACAAACGTATTACAAAACTGATCAAAGATGGAATTATCAAATCTGCATATGCAATTGGCGGCGGAGGAGCTTTAGAAGCAGTTGCCAAGATGGCATTTGGTAATAAATTAGGTGTGATCTTTGATGAAGAAGTAGAATTAAAAGACTTAACAGATCCTAAGTTTGGATCATTTGTTGTTGAAATGAGCACAAGAGATGTTCATAAACTTGCGATTCCAGGATTAATGTTAGGTGAGATTACAGACAAACATGAATTTGTATTTGGTGACGAAGTTGTAACATTAGAAGAAGCAATCGATACATGGAAGAAACCATTAGAGAAAGTATTCCCAACAAGATCTGAAGGAGATCAGAGCATCGTTGATACAACAAGACACTATATAAAAGGAAATATTTACGTATGCAAGAATAAAGTTGCAAAACCAAATGTATTTATTCCAGTATTCCCAGGAACAAACTGTGAATACGACTCAGCTAGAGCTTTTGAAGATGCTGGAGCAAAAGCTAGCATAAAAGTATTTAGAAACTTAAATTATGCTAATATAGAAGATTCAATTGAAACTATGGTTAAAGAAATAGAATCTTCACAAATAGTTATGATACCAGGTGGATTCAGTGCTGGTGACGAACCAGATGGTTCTGCAAAATTCATAGCAACAGTATTTAGAAATCCAAGAATAGCAGAAGCAGTAAATGACTTATTAACTAACAGAGATGGTTTAATGTTAGGTATCTGTAATGGATTCCAAGCATTAATCAAATTAGGATTAGTTCCATATGGTGAAATAAAACCAGTTACTGCAGAGGATGCTCCAACTATAACTTACAACAACATCGGTCGCCATCAAGCAAAAGTTGTAACTACTAGAATAGCATCAAATAAATCTCCATGGTTAGCAGGTACACAAGTAGGAGACTTACACAGTATTTCAATTTCTCATGGTGAAGGTAAATTCGTAGCAAATAAAGAAACATTTGACCAATTAGTAGCAAATGGACAAATAGCAACTCAATACGTTGACTTAGATGGAAATGCTACTTACGATATAGACTACAACCCTAATGGTTCATTCTATGCAGTTGAAGGTATAACAAGTGCAGACGGTAGAATATTAGGTAAAATGGGTCACTCTGAAAGAATTGGTAAATACACTCTTAAAAATATACATGGTGAAAAAGATCAAAAAATATTTGAAAGTGGTGTAAATTACTTTAAATAAGATTTAAATAATATAAAATATACGAGAAAAATCCCAGTTAATTAAATTTGCTGGGATTTTTTATTTTAAAATGATGTATTTTGAAAATTTATTGTAGTTTTTGTAGACAAAAAGTTATTAAGAATTATTTAAATAATAAGAAAACTAACTTAATTATGCTATAATTAAGATAATCATACAAAAGAGGAGGGAATATATAATGCCAAAACAATTTAAAAAAGCCGCATGTTTTTTAACTGTTTTAGGATTACTAACATCTTTTGCATTTGGTGCAAATAGTTCTTATGCAATGTCAAAACAAAAAGATGCTAAACAAGCTACAAAAGTATTATCAAATTCTGAATTAAATATTTTAAATTTAGAGGGAGTAGAAGATGTCGATGATTTAGAGAATCTATTATTAGATATCGATTGGGGATTTGATTTTGATGATGATTGGGATGATTTAGAACAAGATGGAATTTTTTATGTAGTAAATGATAATGATGAGGCGATAATAACTGGTTATGCTGAGTCAGTAGACAAATCAACAATATCCATTCCAAGTAAAATAGATGGACATCCTGTTACAATGATATATGAATTTGCATTTTGTGGTTTAGAAAAAACTAAAACTATAAATATACCAAACAGTGTTAAAGTTATAGGAGCAGAAGCATTTGCATGGTGTGAAAATTTACAAACTATAAATATACCAAATAGTGTAACAACTATAGATGTTGCAGCATTTGCTGGAAATGATAAATTACAAAGTATTACTATACCAAATAGTGTAACTGAATTAGGTGCTGCTGCATTTATATTAAATGAAAATTTAACTAGTGTTACTTTACCAAATACAATTAGTTCAATACCATATGCAACTTTTGCTGGTTGTGTTTCACTAAAGAAAATAGATATACCAAGCAGTGTTAAAGCTATAGAAAAAGAAGCATTTTCTATGACTGGATTTACTGAGTTTACAGTTCCAGATACTGTAACAACTATCGGATACCAAGTATTTTCTGATTGCGAAAATTTAGTTAAGGTTACAATACCAAAATCAGTAACAACAATTGGAAAGGCTATATTTGAAGGTTGTTCAGATGATGTAACAATTTATGGTGAAAAAGGTTCATATGCAGAAACTTATGCAAATAAATTTGGTATACCATTTAAAGCTATCAGTACAGGACAAGAAGATCCAAGCGATATATTAACAGGAAAAACAACTGCTAAACTAAATGTTAGAAAAGGTCCAGGAACAAAATATGCTAAAATGGGGACTTTAAGCAAGGGTGCAAAAGTAGAAGTAATAACTAAACTCCCAAGCGGTTGGTATAAAATAAAATATAAAGGCACATATGGCTATGTATTAGGAAAATACGTTAAATTAAATATACCACAACAAGACGAAAAAGTAATAGCAACAGGAAAAACAACAGCACAATTAAATGTTAGAAAAGGATCAAGTACAAAATATGCTAAAATAGGTTCTTTAAGCAAAGGTGCAAAAGTAGAAATAGTATCTAAGCTTTCAAACGGTTGGTATAAGATAAAATATAATGGTACATATGGATATGTATCAGGAGCATATGTCAAATTAGATTCAGAACAACCAAAGCCAGGTGAAGATGAAAAGATAATAGCAACAGGAAAAACAACTGTAAGTTCATTAAATGTGAGAAGTGGACCATCTTCAAACTATAGCAAATTAGGTATATTAACTAAAGGAACAAAAGTAGAAATAGTAACTAAATTATCAAACGGTTGGTATAAAATAAAATTTAATAGCTCATATGGCTATGTATCAGGCGACTATGTTAAGTTAATTTAGTTTTGATATAAAAATATAAAAGCAGGACCTCATAAATTTTTATGGGGTTCTTTTTTGTTTCTGAAATAATATAAATATAGATGATATTAAATTGCAAATGATATTGATTTTTAAAAATAGGAGTGCTACTATAAAATAAAATGTAAGAAATTTAATCAAAGGATATTTAACGTTTAGAGGGGGAAATATCATGTATTTGAAGGTTGAAAATATAAAGAAATATTATGGCCAAGGAGAAAATAAAATAGAAGTTTTGAGAGGAATTGATTGTGGCGTTGAAAAGGGTGAAATGTGTGTTATGTTAGGCCCTTCTGGTTCTGGAAAATCAACACTTCTGAATTTAATTGGAGGAATAGAACATATAGATGGAGGACATATTTTAGTTGGGGATACTGATTTAAGTAAACTTTCTAGAAAAGAATTAGCACTTTATAGAAGAAATACATTAGGTTTTATTTTTCAATTTTATCATCTAGTACCCAATTTAACAGTAAAGGAAAATATAGAATCAGGAGCATATCTAAGCAAAAATCCAATTTCAGTAGAAGAATTAATGGAGACTTTAGGGTTAACAGAGCATCAAAATAAATATCCAAATCAATTATCTGGAGGACAACAACAACGTACTGCAATTGGTAGAGCGCTGGCCAAAAATCCATCACTACTATTATGCGATGAACCAACAGGAGCATTAGACTACAAGACATCTAAAGATATTCTCGAATTATTAGAAAGAATTAATGATAAATATAAAACTACCATTATTATAGTAACTCATAATGATGCTATAAAAAATATGGCTCATAGAGTTATGAAACTTAGAGATGGAAAAATAACGAAGATAGAAACTAATTCATTTCGTATAAAAGCAAAAGATTTAGAGTGGTAGGTGAGATTAAATGAGAAATCCATTAAATAGAAGTTTGTGGAGAGAGTTTAAACAAAATTTAGCTAGATATCTTGCAATTATGGTTGTAATGGTGTTGATGATAAGCGTTGTATCTGGATTTTTAAGTGTAGTATACAGTTCTAAAGATTTGCTTTATAAAAATCAAGATGAATGTAATGTTGAGAATGGACAGTTTGCAGTTACACAGACTTTAAACAAGGATACAAAAGACAAAATTGAAGATTTAAATTTAAGTTTATACGAAAATTTCTATAGTGAGCAAGATGTAAATGATGACACAATGGTCAGAGTTTATAAAACTAGAAAAAATGTAAATATACAATCAATATACGAAGGACGACTTCCTAATAAGGAAAATGAAATTGCACTTGATAGATTATTTGCAGAAAAAAATAATTATAAAATAGGAGATACAATTAAGTTAAATAAAAAGAATATAAAAATAGTAGGAACTATTGCAGTTCCTGATTATACTTCATTAATTGAAAAAAATAGTGATTTAATGATGGATGCAATTCACTTTGGGGTTGCTATAGTAAATCAAGATACGTTTGATAACTTTAAAAAGGATAATGTAACTTATAATTACAGTTATGTTTTAGATGAAAAGGATGTTAACGACAAACAAAATTACGATAAATTGAACGATATAAGAGATATATGTACTGAAAATGGATATATGCTAACAAATATGATGACTGCTGAAATGAATCAATGCATATCTTTCTTGCCAAATGATATGGGTGGGGATATTCCGATGATAGAAACATTGTTTTATATAATTTTAGTAATTTTAGCATTTATATTTGTTGTAATTAGCGAAACTATAATAGAAGATCAATCAACAGTAATAGGAACACTTTTAGCTAGGGGATATAAAAAAAATGAATTAACTAGACACTATATGGCATTGCCGATTATAATAACATTTTTAAGTGCAGTAATAGGTAATATAGCTGGTTATACACTTTTACCAACATATTTTACAAATTTATATTACGGAAGTTATTGTCTTCCACCATTAGAAATTAAATTTATACCATCTGCATTTATTTCAACTACAATAGTACCTCTTATTTTTATGATAGTTATAAATTATTTAATGTTAAGCAGAAAGCTAAAAATGGCACCGATACGTTTCTTAAGAAGAGATACACATAAAAATAAAGTTAGAAAACATATAAATTTAAAACGTGGTTCATTTTTTAGACGTTTTCAAATTCGCGTTATTCTACAAAATAAGGGAAGTTATTTTACCTTATTTGTGGGAATTATTTTTGCCAGTTTTATATTTGTATTTGGATTGATTATGCAACCTACTATTGATAAATACATGGAAATCACAAAAGATAGTGTAAAGACTGAGTATCAATATGTATTAAAGGCACCCGTTGAACTTAAAAAATCACAAAGGGCAGAAAAATTGACGTTTACAAGCTTAGAAACTTATTATGAACCTGCAAATATGAACTTGGATATATCTTTCTATGGATTAGAAAATGACTCAAAATATTATGGTGATGTATCTTTGCCGAAAGATAAGGATGAAGTAACAATATCATATGATTTTGCTCAAAAAATGGGGCTTAAAAAAGGTGATACAGTAACATTTACAAACACATATACAGAAAAGGACTATAAATTTAAAGTATATGATATTTATGATTATAGAGCAGGATTTTCTGCATATCTAACTAGAGAAAATTTAAATAAAATATTAAAAGAAGATGAAAATTACTATAATGGATATCTTTCTAATAAAAAATTAGATATAGATGAAGAATATATTCAATCAAAAATAACGAAGAATGATGTTGCTAAAATAGGTGAGCAAATGACAGAATCTTTTGGTCAGATGATTCCTATAATGACATCAGTATCAATTATAATCTATTTAGTTGTTATGTATATATTAACTAAGCTCGTAATCGATAGGAATTCTGGAAATATGTCATTTTTAAAGGTTATGGGTTATGATGATAAAGAAATCAAAAAGTTATATTTAAATGCTACGACTATAGTCGTTTTGGTCAGTCTGATTGTAAGTGCTCCATTGAGCTATTTTACAATGGATAGATTGATGAAATTTGCATTTATGAGATTTGCAGGATATATTGAAATATATATGCCGTATTATCTATATGCACTTGTACTTGTATTAGGATTATTAGTTTACTCTATAGTTAGTTTCATAATAAATAAGACAATACAAAGAATAGATTTAGGAGAAGCGTTAAAAGATACAGAATAAATCTACTCAAATAAAAACTAAGAGGCATCTCAATGAAGTGAGATGCCTTTTTATATGAAAAAAATAAATTAATGTAAATGAAAATCATTATTGATAAAATTGTAAAAAACTGCTATCATAATATTGTAGAAATTAAGAAAACGTATAATCTAAAATTAAATATTAATAAACACAATAACTTTAGCGTGTTGGGGTAAATTGGAGGAGTAAATGAAGCGCATAAAAAAATATTTATCAATAAGTTTAATGGTGTTTTGTATTTTTTTAGTTGGTTGCAAATCATCTGCAGTGGAAAAATCCTCAGACAATCAAAATGCATACAGCTATACAGGTTTTGCAATGGGAACTACAATATCAGAACAAATTTATGGAAAGAGTGATTTAACAAAAGATATATTTTCTGAGTTGCAATCACTAGAGGATAATTTGATTTCATGGAGAGTAGAAAATTCAGAAATTTCAAATTTAAATAAATCTGCAGGCTCAGGAAAAAGAACAAAACTATCATCGTCTACTGAAAACTATTTAAAAAAAGTATTACAACTGTCTAAAGATAGTGATGGTGCATTAGATCCGACAATAGGAGAAATAGCTAGACTTTGGGATATAGGTGGAGATAACCCAAGAGTGCCAGAACAGGAAGAAATCGATGAATTATTGCCTTATGTAGGATATAAAAACTTAGATGTAAATGATGACGGTGCAGTAATACCAGAAGGATTCAAAATAGATTTAGGGGCAGTTGGAAAGGGAATAGGCTGTGATATATCAAAAGAAATTTTAGATGAAAATGATGTAGATGGAGCAGTAATTTCGGTTGGTGGAAGCATATTAGTATATGGACAAAAACCAGATAAATCACCTTGGAAAATTGCAATTACAGATCCTAGGGGTGAAGATGAATCATCGATTTTAGGAGGATTAACCATAGATAAAGATTGTTATATTTCAACATCAGGTGATTATGAAAAATACATAATGAAAGATGGGGTCAGATATCATCATATATTAGATCCATCAACAGGTTATCCAGCAGATAGTGGTTTAATTTCTGTTACAATCGTATGTGACAATGGACTTTTAAGTGACGGTCTTTCAACAGCTTGTTTTATTTTAGGATTAGAAAAAAGCCAAAGTTTACTTGAAAAATACAATGCTGAGGCAGTATTTGTAGATAAAGACAAAAATGTTTATATGACAGATGGAATGAAGGATATGTTTGAATTAACAAATGATAATTATAAAATAGTGAACAATTAAATTAAAATATTATAAATTTTAAATTTATTTAAATAGGATAGAAAGGGGGTTAAATTTTTAATAATAAATAATATTTTAATCTATTCAAATAAAAATGCTTTATAGCAACAAAGGGGGATAATATGAGAAATATAAAGAAAAAATTATTATCATTAGGATTAACAGCAGCAATGGTAGCTTCATATACTCCAGCAACTATTTTTGCTGATGAGGTTGGAAATCAAGGAAATATAATAGAAGTTTCTACCTACCAAGAATTGAAAGAAGCTCTTGGTTATAATAAATACGATGCAGAAAAAGGCGCTTTTGTTGCAACAGAAGGAACAGCAAAAGAAGGAGATACAATTAAATTAACTGCTGATCTAATAGCAGAGACTGATAAAGCAAATCCAAAAGGAAATAAAAGAACAGGAGATTCAGCAACTGATGCAAGATTTGACTCAACTACAGGGGCAACAGTTACTGTAGCTACTAATAATGTAACTATTGATGGTAATGGTCACACTATAGATGGAGATGGTTACCCAACTTTCGATTTTGATGGTGTAAAAGGTGCTGAACTAAAAAATATAACAGTAGAAGATGGTGCTTACACTGCTAAAATAGGTGGAGCAATATTTGTTGAATATGGGGCAGAAGTATCTATGGATAACATAACTGTAAAAGATAGTTCTGCAAATGCAACATCGGCATTTAATGGCGG
>ERZ773134.3120-NODE-3120-length-10864-cov-6.291794_pt1 | contig 10864 bp, 8 predicted proteins | sample MGYA00580856_ERZ773134 | MGnify/ENA primary metagenome ERZ773134 (study PRJEB29015, sample SAMEA2737823) | human gut metagenome | biome: human gut; feature: human-associated habitat; material: faeces | place: China | collected 2012 ... | reverse complement strand
CAGCACGTCGATCATCTGGTAGAAGTGGATGAAATCGGGAATTTCGCCGCGTTTGTGCGCCGTCTGGAACTGGGCCTGGAATTTGTTCATCGACACGTAGAGCACTTGCAGCTCGGGATGACGCTGCAACACTTCGTGGCCGATCGATTGTGCGATGTGGGTCTTTCCCAATCCCGAATCGCCGTATATATACAAGGGGTTGAACGGCGTCGTGCCGGGATTCACCGCCACCGACATGCCGGCCGACCGCGCCAGCCGGTTGCACTCCCCCTCGATGAAGGTCGAGAAGGTGTAGTTCGGATTGAGCTGCGGGTCGATTCGCACCCTTTTGAGGCCGGGAATGATGAAAGGATTTTTTATATTTGCCGTATCGTTCTGCGTAGCGAAGCGCGAGATGGCCGTCGAATCGGTTTCAGTGTCCAGTTTCGGCGCCTCGGCTTTGGGCACGGCGTAGTGGAGCCGCGTCTGCTGGCCGTAGAGCTGCGAGATGATCGGACGCAGGAACGGGATGTAGTTTTTCTCGATCTGGTAGACGTAGCTGGCGTTGGGCACGCGCAGACGCAGCGTCGTTCCGTCGAATTCGAGCGGGACGATGGGCTGGAACCATTTGGCGAACTCCTCGGCGGAGGTCTGCTCCTTGATCCGGTTTAGGCAAAGCTGCCATATATCGCTGTATGTCTGCGAGTTATTGAACATGCGCCAATGCGAGTCTTTTTTGTCTGATTGAATTTTTGCCTGAGGAACGAATCGGAGACCCGTACTTTTTGGCCTTACAAAGGTGTGAATAAATTTGTGAAAATATCTTCTGTTTTCGGTTGCTTTTTCGGATTTTTTATATATAGCAAAATAAGGGTTTTCGGAGCCTCGTTTTTTAACTGGTTGATAGTGAATATTCGGAATTTTTTGTGTATATTTGCGTATAGTATTAAAATGATGAATCGTTGTTTTTTATAAATAAAACTAATAATTTATGGCAAACGAATTAGAGCAGCTGGTCCTGTCGAAAGCGCAGAAATGGCTCGACGGCGACTACGACGAAGCGACCAAAAAGCAAGTGCGCTATCTGATGGATCACGATAGGAAGGAGTTGACCGAGAGCTTTTACAAGGATCTGGAATTCGGTACGGGCGGCCTGCGCGGCATCATGGGCGTGGGTTCCAACCGCATGAATGTCTATACGGTGGGCGCCGCCACGCAGGGTCTTTCGAACTACCTGAAGAAGAACTTCGCGGGCGAGCGGGTGCGTGTGGCCGTGGCCCACGACAGCCGCAACAATTCGCGCATGTTCGCCGAGCGTGTGGCCGATATTTTCGCCTCGAACGGGTTTCAGGTTTTTCTGTTCGACGCGCTCCGGCCGACGCCGGAATTGAGCTTCGCCATCCGTGAACTGAAGTGCCATTCGGGCGTGGTCGTCACGGCCTCGCACAACCCCAAGGAGTACAACGGTTACAAGGCCTACTGGACCGACGGGGCGCAGGTCACCGAGCCGCACGACAAGAACATCATCGCCGAGGTTGCGAAGATCACCGACGTGGATATGATCGAGACGGGCAAAAATCCCGAAAATATCACCATCCTCGACGAGAAGTTCGATGAAATCTATTTAAATAAGGTGCACGAACTCACGCTTTCGCCCGAAAGCGTGAAGAAGCACCACGACATGAAGATCGTCTATTCGCCGATGCACGGTGCGGGCGTGCGGCTGGTTCCGGCGTCGCTGAAGAAATTCGGCTTCACGAACGTGATCATGGTGAAGGAGCAGGCTGTCATCGACGGCGACTTCCCCACCGTCGAGTCTCCCAACCCCGAGGAGCGCAAGACGATGGCGATGGCCATTGATCTGGCTGCGAAGGAGGGCGCCGACCTGGTTCTGGCCACCGACCCCGATTCGGACCGCATCGGCGTGGCGCTGCGCAACAAGAAGGGCGAATACGTGCTGCTGAACGGCAACCAGACCCTCGTGCTGCTGTTGAGCTACCAGCTGACCCGCTGGGCCGAGCGCGGCGAGTTGGACGGCAACCAGTATGTCGTGAAGACCATCGTCACCTCGCAGATGGCCAACGCCGTGGCCGAGCATTTCAAGGTGAAGTGCTACGACTGCCTCACGGGCTTCAAGTATATCGCCAAGATCATCCGCGAGAACGAGGGCAAAGCCAAGTACATCGGCGGCGGCGAAGAGTCGTTCGGTTACCTGGCGGGCGACTACGTGCGTGACAAGGACGCCGTGTCGGCCTGCTCGCTGGCCGCCGAGGCCGCCGCATGGGCGATGGATACGATGGGCCTGACGCTCTACGAGTGGTTGCAGGAACTCTACGTGAAATACGGTTTCTACCGCGAGGGCCTCGTTTCGGTGGTCCGCAAGGGCAAGGAGGGCGCCGAGCTGATCCAGAAGATGATGGTCGACTTCCGCGCCAATCCGCCCAAGGCGATCCTCGGTTCCGAGGTGGTGAAGATCAACGATTTCCAGACGCTCGAAACGCTCGACGTGAAGACCGGCGCGAAGACCGCCATCGAGCAGGACCGCAGCAACGTGCTGCAATGGTTCACCGCCGACGGCACGGCCGTTTCGGTGCGTCCCTCGGGCACGGAGCCTAAAATCAAGTTCTACTTCGGCGTGAAGGCGCCGCTGGCTTCGGTCGCCGATTTCGACAAGACGCTGGCTGAACTCGACGCCAAGATCGAAGGCATCAAGAAAGACCTCAAGCTGGAGTAGCCCCCTGCTTTCGGGGCGGTTCTGTTCCGCCGATACCTCCGAACGATTCCGTTCGGAGGTATTTTTTTGCTCTGGGGCGTTCCGGGGCGTTTGCACGGCCCCGAAAAGGGCTGGCTCCGCGGGCGGACCGGCGGGACCATCGGTCCGCCCGCATGCAACGCCCTGCATCCGGACCGGCCGCTACCCCGCTTCCATGCCCCTGCGGAGCTGATTTTTGTGTTTCGGCGTAAATAACTAATTATTTAGTTGTGTAATTAAAATATTAGTTGTATGTTTGTGTACGGATAAACTAAATTTATAGTTATGGCAGAGATCGTGAAGAACCGCCCGCAGGAGCTGACCCGGGCCGAGCTGGAAATCATGCAGGCGCTGTGGACCCGGGGGGCCGCAGTCGTGCATGGCATCCTCGACGAAATGGAGGAGCCGAAACCCGCTTACAACACCGTGTCGACCATTGTCCGCATTCTGGAAAAGAAGGGGTTCGTCGGCCACAAGGCCTATGGCAAAACCCATGAATATTATCCCCTGATCTCGAAGGACGCCTATGCGCGCCGCTATATGGATACGGTGCTGCATAATTTCTTCGGAGGTTCCGTGAGCCGCCTGGTTTCGTTTTTCTCGGAGAACAAGGCGATTTCGGTCGAGGAGACCGACGCCATCCTCGAAATGCTGCGCGAACGCAAATAGAAACGACCATGAAATCGCCTTTGCTCTATATCCTCGAAGTGCTCTTTTGCAGCGGACTGCTCCTGGCGTTCTACCGCCTGCTGCTGGTCCGCAAGGTTTCATTCAGGGCCTGCCGCCGCTATCTGGTCGCTGCCGTATTTCTCTCGGCGGTCATCCCGGCGCTCGACATTCCGCTCTACCCTGCCCGGACGGTGGTCTATCCGCTGCCGCTGATTGCCGCGCCCCCGGCTGAAAATTTCGTGCAGACGACCGGGGAGCTTCCTGTTGCCGTTCCGGTCGTCCCATCCGGCTGGCGGCGCATATTGCGCCCGGTGGCTGTGGGTGGCTATCTGACGGCGGTGTTTCTGTCGCTTGGGTTTCTTGCGGTCCGCATGGTCGGAATTCGCCGTCTGCGGCGACGGTCGCGTCTGACCGATTGCGGGGCGTACACCCTTGCCGAGCATCCGCAGATCGCCACTCCCTTTTCGTTCCTGCGCACGGTTTTCCTGGGCGGAGGATACGAAGGTCGCCGGCGCATGATCGTTCTTTGCCATGAAGCGGGGCATGTCCGTCACCGCCATTCGGCGGAACGCATCGCCGTCGAGCTGGTCCGCAGTCTCTTTTGGTTCAATCCGTTCGTCTGGATTGCCGGGCGGTGGTTGCAGGAGGTGCACGAATGGGAGGCCGACCGCGACGTGCTCGACGCCGGTTACGACCTTACCGAATACAGAACAGTTATTTTTCACCAACTCTTCGGCCATAATCCGGATATAGCCTGCGGGTTGAATCATTCACTCACCAAAAAACGATTTGCCATGATGACCCAATTCAGAAAACGCCGTTTCGCCGTGCTGCGGCTCGGTGCCGCCATTCCCGTGGTGGCAGCAATGATGATGCTTTGCAGTTTTACCGTCAAAACTCCTCTTCCGGCAGCCGGGGATCCGGACCGGCCGACCGTTACGGTACATATTTCCTCCGGCGGAAAGATTCTCTTCAACGGCCGTCCTGTGACGGTCGGGGATCTGGAGCGGCTGATCGCCGCCGAACGCGAAAAACTCTCCGAAGCCGACCGTGCGCAGATGGAGGTGGTTCTGCGGGCCGACAAAGATGCTCCTATGGCCGATCTGGCCGACGTGATGGACGCGTCGCGCCGTGCGCATGCCTTTCGTCTCAAACTGACTGCGGAAGCTTCCGATCCCGGCATCGTGCGGATGCTTCCGCCCGACCCCCTGCGCCTGCCTGCCGACAGCGCGGATTATGCTTTGCCCGCGACGAACCGCAACGACAGGTAATTGCCCGCGCCGTGCCGTTGAAACTGACCGAACCGAGACGCTGATCCCTCCCCTGATGCCATAAGCGGGAAATGCCCCATACGACGGCCAAAGCCGCCGCATGGGGCGTTTTTACGGCTTCGGGCCGGGGCTTTGCCGCGGTCGGCGGCGTTTTATAACTTGGGGTTGCCGCGGTGACGCTCCTTGTCGCGGGCGGTCTTTTTGGCGAAATTGGCCTCGACGGCCGCCGTGAGGTCCACGCCCGTCTGGTTGGCCAGGCACACCAGCACCCACAGCACGTCGGCCATTTCGTCGGCGAGGTTCTCCTTTTCGCCCGCCTTGAACGACTGGTCGCCGTATTTGCGGGCCATCACGCGGGCCAGCTCCCCCACCTCTTCGGTCAGGCAGGCCATGTTGGTCAGTTCCGAGAAGTAGCGCACGCCGTATTCCCGGATCCAGGCGTCTACGCGCTCCTGCAATTCCTTGATTTCCATCTTATTTTACTCTTATCAGATTCAGCCCGTCGCGCAGCGGGACGATGACGTTCTCCACCCGTGCGTCTTCGACGACCATGCGGTTGAATTCGAGGAGCGCCTGCGTGTGGCGGTCGTTGTGCGCCACGGGCTGCACGACCTTCCCCGACCAGAGGATGTTGTCGGCGATCAGCACCGATCCGCTGTGAACAAGCGCCTTACTGCCGTCGTCGCCCATCAGCATCCGGTAATAGGCCGGATATTCGCGTTTGTCGCCGTCGATGAACACGAGGTCGAATTCGCCGCCCAGTTTCGGGGCGATGTCGAGCGCCGAGCCGATGTGCAGACGGATTTTGCCGCCGTGGGGGCTGCGGTCGAAATACGATCGGATGAACTCTTCCAGCTCGTCGTCCACCTCGACGGTGTGAAGTTCGGCCCCTTCCTCCAGCCCCGCGGCCATCGAGAGCGCCGAGTAACCCGTGAAGGTCCCGATTTCGAGTGCCCGCCGGGGCCGCAGCATCCGTACGAGCATCTCCAGCAGACGGCCCTGAATGTGCCCCGAGATCATTCGCGGCGCCACGGCCCGCAGGTTGGTCTCGCGGTCGAGTTCGTGCAGCAGCTCCTCCTCGGGTTCCGAAAAATCGTGGACGTATTTTTCGAGAGCGTCCATCTATTCCTGATAAAATCCGTGTTTGTTGAAGGCGTACGATGCGGCGATTTGCTCCGGCGTGTCGGCTTCGAGCGCGAGCAGGCATTCGCGCGTGAATTCCAGATACCCCGAGCCGTTGGCCGTCACGAGGTTGCCGTCGCGCACGGCCTGCCGCTCCTGATAGAGTTTCTCGCCCGTGTAGTTCGCGCCGCCCCATTCGCGAAGCATTTCGAGGCCGTTTCCGGTGTGTCTTACGCCGTTCAGGAATCCGTGGGCCGCGAGGAACGATGCGGCGTTGCAGATCGCACCGACGAGAATCCCGTGCGACAGGGCCTCCCTTACCAGCGGGACGATCCGTTCGGCTTCGGGCGTCGCCCAGCTCATGCCGCCGACGAGGATCAGCCCGGCGCAGTCGTCCGGCAGCGTCTCCGTATCGCAGTCGGGGGTGAGGGTCATGCCGCCGATCGAGCGTACGGGAACTCCCCCGGGCGTTGCATACCGCACGGCGTGGCGTCCCGGGCGTCCCGGCATAACGCCGCCGCGAAGCGCCGGGGCGAGGAATGCCGACTCCCAGTCGGCGAATTGGTCGAGTAATACGAACAATACGGTTTTCATCTTATTTGTAGATTAATCGTGACATATCCGAAAAAACCTCCTCGGCCACCTCCGTGAGCTGCCGGGCCGTCAGGGCGCGGACCTTGGCGTAGACCTGCTCCATGGTGTCGATGCCGTCGTGGACGAGCAGGCTTTTGCCCGCCCCGAGCATGTAGCTTTCGTTGCTTTCGCTCGATATGGCCAGCTGGGCGATGAACTGTTTCTTGGCCATCGACAGCTGGCGCGCCGTCAGCGGCACGGTGCGCAGTTTGTGCAACTGTCCTTCGATCAGCTCGATGCACTGCTCCGCGTTGCTGTGGTCCGAACTGAAATAGATGGCCACGATGCCCGTGTCGCCGTAGGGCGTGTAGCTGGCTTCGATGTTGTACGAAAGTCCGTTCTTCTCGCGCACCACGACGTTGAGCAGCGAGTTGGCGCACGGACCTCCGAGAATGTTCGTCACGAGGGCCAGCGGCAGCCGCCGATCCTCCGAGATGCCGAATGCCCGGCTGCCGATGATGCAGTGGGTCTGGTGCGTGTGCTTCGAGACCGTCTTTTCGAAGGCCCGGTAAGGCGCGGGCGTCGCGCGCACGAAACCGCGCTGCGAGGCGGGTTGCAAGGCGAAATAGCGTGCCGCGACGGCTTCGGCGGTCTTGGCCGAGAAGTTGCCGATCGACGAGAATACCATCTGGTCGGTGGTGTGCGTGCGTGCCGTGAAGGCGCGGATCGCCTGGCCGTCGTAGCGCATCAGCGACGCCTTGCGGCCCAGGATGTTGTGGCCCAGTTCCGAACCTTCGAACAGCATGTCCTCGAAGGTGTCGTAGATCAGGTCGGCGGGCGAATCCTTGTAGGTGTTGATCTCGTCGACGATCACCTCCTTTTCGCGCTCCAGCTCCCGGTCGGGGAACGTCGAGCGGAAAGCGATGTCGGCGATCAGCTCCGCGGCCTTCGCGAAGTCGCCCTTCAGCGTCGTGGCGTGAATCGTCGTGTCCTCCTTGGTGGTGAAGGCGTTCAGCTCCCCGCCGAGGTTTTCCAGGCGGCAGTTGACCTGCCATGCCTTGCGTCGCTCGGTCCCCTTGAAAAAGGCGTGCTCCGTCAGGTGCGCCAGTCCGTACTCCGCGGGATGCTCGTCGCGGCTCCCGGCGCCGATCACCAGCGCGCAGTGCGCCACGGTGTTTCGCACCTGACGGTGAATGCCGCGGATGCCGTTGGGGAGTGTATAGGTAGAGAATTCCATTCAATTGAAAATTAAAGATTAAAAATGAAAAATTGGGCTGCGCGGCTATTTTTGCACATGTGTACGACAATTCTTAATTTTTCATTTTTCATTCTTCATTATTTTTGCGCGCATGCGCAAAAATTTGCCCGTATGGCTTTCGGTGCACTTTTCCAGTTCGCGCGGCGTGCCTTCGAACACGACCCGTCCGCCCGCCGTGCCCGCCTCGGGGCCGAGGTCCACGATCCAGTCGGCGCATTTGATGATGTCCATGTTGTGCTCGACGACGACGATCGTGTGTCCGCGCTGGATCAGGGCGTTGAACGCCGCGAGCAGTTTCGAGATGTCGTGGAAGTGCAGCCCCGTCGTCGGCTCGTCGAAGATGAACATGACGCCTCCCTGCGCCGAATCCTTCGTCAGGAACGAAGCCAGCTTCACGCGCTGGCTCTCGCCGCCCGAGAGGGTCGACGACGACTGTCCTAACTTGATGTATCCCAGACCCACGTCCTGCAACGGTTGCAGCCGTTCGACGATGCGCCGGCAGGTGGCGTTCTTCTTGCTTTCCTCGCCGAAGAAGGCGATGGCGTCGTCCACGGTCATCTCCAGTACGTCGTAGATCGACTTGCCGCGGTATTTCACTTCGAGCACCTCGTCGCGGAAACGCCGCCCGCCGCACGCCTCGCAGACCAGTTCCACGTCGGCCATGAACTGCATCGAGACCTTGATCATGCCCTCGCCCTGGCACTCCTCGCAACGGCCTCCGGCGATGTTGAACGAGAAGGCCGAAGCGCCCAGCCCGTTGTGCTGGGCATAGGGCTGGTCCGAGAAGAGTTTCCGGATTTCGTCGTAGGCCTTGATGTAGGTCACGGGATTCGAACGCGACGACTTGCCGATGGGGTTCTGGTCGATCATCTCGACCGATTTGAGCAGCTGCACGTCGCCGACGATGCCGTCGAAGTCGCCGGGCTTGACGCCCGTGTCGAAGAGCATGCGCCGCAGCGCCGGATAGAGTATTCCCTTGGCCAGCGACGATTTGCCGCTGCCGCTGACTCCCGTGATGCAGGTCATCACGCCCAGCGGAATCCGCACGTCGATATTGCGCAGGTTGTTCTCGCGGGCGCCTTTTATGACGATCGAACTGCTCCATCCGCGTTCCGCGGCAGGCGGGGCGATCGCGCGGCGGCCCGTCAGGTAATCCGCCGTCAGGCTTTTTTTGTTTTTCAGAAGCTGCGGCAGCGTACCGCTGAAAACCACTTCGCCGCCGTTGTAACCCGCCTTGGGACCTATGTCCACGATGTAGTCGGCGGCGCGGATCACCTCTTCCTCGTGCTCGACGACGATCACCGTGTTGCCCAGATCGCGCAGTTGCCTGAGCACCTTGATAAGCCGGTTCGTGTCGCGCGGATGCAGGCCGATCGAGGGTTCGTCGAGGATGTAGAGCGAGCCGGTGAGGTTGCTGCCCAGCGAGGTCGAGAGGTTGATGCGCTGGCTCTCGCCGCCCGACAGGGTCGATGAAAGCCGGTCGAGCGTCAGATAGCCCAGTCCCACGTCGGCGAGGTATTGCAGGCGGCTGCGGATTTCGATCAGGATTCGGGCCGCGGTTTTCGTGTCGTGTTCGTCGAGCTGCAGTCCGTTGAAGAATACGATCAGCTCGTCCACCGGCATCACCACGAGGTCGGCGATGTTCCGGCCGCCGATGCGGACATAAAGCGCCTCTTTGCGCAGGCGGCTGCCCCCGCATTCGGGACAGGTCGTCTTGCCCGTATAGCGCGCCTTCATCACGCGGAACTGGATTTTCCGCCGCTCCGAGTCGATGTAGGCGAAGAACTCGTCCAGACCGTGGAAATATTGGTTGCCGCGCCACAACAGCCGTTTCTGCTCCTGCGTCAGCTCGTGAAACGGCGTATGGATCGGGAAATCGAACTTATAGGCGTTCTCCACCAGCTTTTCCTTCCATTTGCGCATGGTCTCGCCCCGCCAGCAGGCGATGGCGTCTTCGTAGATGGTCTTGCCCTTGTCGGGAATCACCAGATCCTCGTCGATGCCGATCACCTTGCCGTATCCCTCGCAGCGGGGACATGCCCCCAGCGGGTTGTTGAAGCTGAAAAGGTGTTCCGACGGATGTTCGAATTCGATGCCGTCCGCCTCGAAGCGCGACGAGAATTCGGCCGCGCCCTTGTCCGAGATGACGGTGCAGATGCCGTCGCCGTAGGAGAAGGCGCGCGCCACGGAGTCGCGGATGCGGGTTTGCGTGTCGTCGTCCGGCGCGATGCGCATGCGGTCGATCACGACCTGAATATCCGCGGCTCCGGTCGTTTCGTCGATCGAGGGGAGTATCTCCTCGATCAGGCGCGTCTGACCGTCGGTGTAGACTCTCATCAGGCCGTCGGAGAGCAGCAGCGTCAGTTTTTCGATGATTCCCTGCCCTTCGGCCAGCACGAGCGGCGCGGCGATGACGGCGCGGCTCCCCTCGCCCAGTTCCTGAATGTATGTCGCCACGTCGTCCACGCTGTAGCAGCGCACCTCCTGTCCCGATACGGGCGAAAAGGTGTGTCCGATGCGGGCGAACAGCAGTTTCAGGTAGTCGTATATCTCGGTCGTCGTGCCCACCGTCGAACGGGGGTTGCGCGTATTGACCTTCTGTTCGATGGCGATGGCCGGCGCGATGCCCGTGATGATGTTCACGTCAGGTTTGTTGATTTTGCCCAGAAACTGCCGGGCATAGGCCGAAAGGCTCTCGACGTAGCGGCGCTGTCCCTCGGCGAAGATGGTGTCGAAGGCCAGCGTCGATTTTCCCGAACCCGAAAGGCCCGTTACGACGACCAGTTTGTCGTGCGGAATCTCGACCTCGATGTTCTTGAGGTTGTGGACCCGCGCGCCTTTGATATAGATGGATTTTTCGTGTGTCATTTCGTATCGCTGAAACCGCGGAATGCGGCGGACCGCATTTCCGGTTTTCGATTTTTAACTTTCGATTCTCAAATGTCCTCGCCGGCGATGCTTCCTCCGGCTTTTTTCAGTTTTTCGGTCAGCTCCCCGGCGCGGCTTTCGCGGATTGTGAGCACCATCGTGCAGAGGTTGTCGAACTCCTGCGATGCGATTTTAGGCTGCTGCTCCTTGATGACGCGCATGATGTCGTTCATGGCGATGTAGGGGAAATCGACGCGGATCGTGCGGTCTACGGTGCGTTCGACGATTCGGGCCGCCGCGATCGCCTCCGCCGCCGATTCCCTGTATGCGGCGATCAGCCCCGGAACCCCCAGTTTCGTGCCGCCGAAGTAG
>ERZ773134.3113-NODE-3113-length-10893-cov-3.391032_pt1 | contig 10893 bp, 10 predicted proteins | sample MGYA00580856_ERZ773134 | MGnify/ENA primary metagenome ERZ773134 (study PRJEB29015, sample SAMEA2737823) | human gut metagenome | biome: human gut; feature: human-associated habitat; material: faeces | place: China | collected 2012 ... | reverse complement strand
CAAACGCAGCAGGCTGTACTCCTTGTAGGTCAGGTCTACATTGACGCCGCTGACCGTCACGCTGTGGCGGGCGTTGTCCAGCAGGATCTCCACGACCTGCCGCAGCTGTGCGGCATTGCCGCGCACACGGATACCGTCCTCCACGCGGGCCGTCAGCGTGTGCCCGGCCTCGAACAGCACCGGCTCGAACGGCAGCAGGGCGTCGTTCACGAGGGCGCTCAGGTCCAGCTCCGTCTGCGCATCCTGCGCGCGCCCGGCATCCACGCGGGCCAGCTCCAGCAGGCTCTCCACAAGGCCGCGCATCTGCTGCGACATCGCGAGGATGCTCCCGGCAAAGCGGGAGCGGGCCGGGGCGTCGTAGCCCGGCGCCTGCAGCAGCTCTGCATTCGTCAGAATGACGGTCAGGGGCGTTTTCAGCTCATGCGAGGCGTCCGCCACGAACTGCCGCTGCTGGTCCCACGCCCTGGCAACGGGCCGCACCAGCCAGCGTGCCAGCAGCAGGCTCATGACGAAGAACACCGCAAGAGCCGCCGCGCTCGCAATGGCCAGCGTGCGGATGAGGCTGTGCAGCGTCGTCGTCTCGGCTGAGGTATCGGCAAAAACGACGCGCCAGCTCGTGCGCGTGACGACGCGGTAGAACCGCAGGCCGTAATCCGGCACCTCACCGATGTCGTCCTCGGAATTCACGGCGATGTCGATGAGCTTCTGCAGCTTTTCGCGGTCGCTCAGGTCAAAATAGCCGCCGCGCGTCGTGATGATGTCGCCGCGCGCATTGATCTCCAGCGCGAAATACGGCACGCGCGTGCCGTCGTCCAAACCGGGGCTGGAGGCCGTCTGCCAGTTGTTTGCCAGCGCCTCGAGCGTGCGCAGGCTCTCGGCCTCAAGGCTCTGCTGCGTAAAATGCAGCACAAGGCCGAACGTGACGCCCAGCATCACGGTCAGCAGGGCCATGAGGATGCACACGAGCTTGACGCGGAGCTTCCGGATCATACCTCCGCCACCTCCAGATGATAGCCCAGCCGCCGGATGGCCTCGATGCGGACGTTCGAGCCGATGCTCGCGAGCTTTTTCCGCAGGAAGCCGGCGTAGACCTCCACATGATTCTCCACGGCGTTGGAGTCAAAGCCCCAGACGCGCTCGAGCAGCGTCTCCTTCGAGACGTTACCGCCCTTCGCCTGCAGCAGGATGCGCATGACGTCAAATTCCCGCGCGGACAGGCGCACGCTTTTGCTGCCACAGCGCAGCATCCCGGCCGAGAGGTCGAGTACCGTGTTGCCGAACGTCAGCTCGTCGACCTGCTCCCCCTGCCTGCGCAGCAGCGCGCCGACGCAGGCCAGCAGCTCGCGGGAATCAAACGGCTTTGTCAGATAATAATCCGCCCCGGCGTTCAGCCCGGCCACGCGGTCCATAAGATCGGACTTTGCCGTCAGCATCAGGATGGGCACGGCATGGTGCTCCGCGCGCAGGCGGCTGGCGACGGTATAGCCGTCGAGCCCCGGCATCATGACGTCGAGGATCACGAGATCGTAGACGTCCGTTTTTGCATATTCCAGGCCGGTCAGGCCGTCGTTCGCCGTATCGACGGAAAAGCCCCGGCCCGTCAGCAGCGTCTGCAGCGAATCAGCCAGCAGGCGCTCGTCTTCTACCACAAGAATTTTCATCATCACAGCACCTGCAGGATACAGCCCTTGAGATACATGGAGTGCTCCTCGCCCAGCGTGGCCGGATGGTCGCGCGACTGCATGAGGCGCTCGAGCAGGCGGACCTGCCGCCCCGCGCCCTTCGCGGCCTCCGTGAGCATCTGCTCAAACAGCGGCTGCGTCATGAACTGGCTGCACGAGCACGTCACAAGGAAGCCGCCCGGCTCCGTCAGCTGCATGCAGCGGCGGTTCAGCTCGCGATAGCCCCGATACGCGCCGTCGAGGGCGCTGCGGCTCTTGGCAAAGGCGGGCGGGTCGCAGATGACAAGGCCGAACTGTCTGCCCTCCTCGCAGTCCTGCCGCACAAGATCGAACACATTGGCGCAGACGGTCTCGACACGGTCGGCCACGCCGTTGCGCGCAGCGTTCCCGCGCACCATGGCAAGGGCCGTCTCCGAAACGTCCACGGCCTGCACATGGGCTGCGCCGTACAGCGCCGCGTGGATGGAAAAGCCGCCCGTGTGGCAGCACAGATCCAGCACCGTCCGCCCGGCGGAGTACGGCCGCAGATGGCCGCGGTTTTCCTGCTGGTCGAGGAAGTGGCCGGTCTTCTGGCCGTTTTCGATGTCCACGGCCATGAGGGCATCATGCTCGCGGATGATGAGCTCCGGCGGCACCGCGCCATAGACGCAGCCCTTGCGCTGCTCCATGCCCTCCTTTTCCCGCACAGCGAGATCGTCGCGCTCATAGATGCACTGCGGGCGGAACACCTCAGCCAGAATGGCGAGAATATCATCCCGCATGCGCTCCATACCGAGCGAGACGATCTGGAACGACAGACAGTCGCCGAATTTGTCCACCGTCAGGCCGGGCAGGCCGTCCGGCTCACCGAAAATGACGCGGCATGCGTTCGAAAAACCCAGTGCCTGCCGGTTTTCCCATGCCGCACGGATGCGGCGCTCCCAGAAGGCGCGGTCGATGGTCTCGCCGCGCTCGCGCGAGACGAGCCGCACCGTGATCTTGGAGCGGCGGTTGAAAAAGCCCGTGCCCTGATAGCGCATGCGGCTGTCGAGCACCTCGACAAGGCCGCCGTCCTCGCAGGTGTCGTCCGCCCAGTCGATTTCATTGTCATAGATCCAGCAGCAGCCGGCGGCAAGCGTCTCGCCGCGCCGCAGGCAGACCTGTCCCGAGATCATGCTCATTCCTCCATTTGGTACGGCAGTCCCGCGCGGGACTGCCTGTTTATTTTCTGTTTATTATACGCTCTGGCGTGATTATCAATATTGTACCACAGGCGGGCGCGCATTGCAATTGCCCGGCGGGCGTGGTATAATGCGGCAAAAGGGGGAATATCCATGAAGACCTTATCGGAGGACCGCCGCGCGCTGCACCGCATCCCGGAGACGGGCTGCCGCCTGCCGGAGACGGCAGCCTATCTGCGCGGGGCGCTGGCCGAAATGCCCTGCACCCTGCTTGCCCCGTGGGAGGACGCCGTGTGCGCCTATTTTGACCTTGGAAAGGACGAGACCGTCGCCGTCCGCAGCGACATGGATGCCCTGCCCGTGACGGAGCGGACCGGTCTGCCGTTTGCATCCGCCCATCCGGGCCGCATGCACGCCTGCGGGCATGACGGTCATATGGCCATGGTGCTCGGGCTGGCGCGCCGCCTGGCAGCGGGCGAGGTCCGGCCTCAGCGGAACGTCCTTCTGATCTTTGAGCCCGCCGAGGAGACGACGGGCGGCGCCGCGCCCATCTGCGCGACGGGCCTGCTGGAGCGGTATCATGTAACGCGCGTGTTCGGCATGCATCTCTGGCCGGAGCTGCCCGCGGGCGTCATCGCCTCGCGCGCCGGAGCGATGATGTCGCGCTCGTGCGAGCTGACGGTGGAGATCACGGGCCGGTCCGTCCATCTGGCCCGCTTTGCCGAGGGCTGCGACGCGCTGGACGCCGCCGCCCGTCTGCTGACACGGCTGTATGCACTGGCCGAGGGCAAGCCCTGCCTGCTGCGCTTCGGCAAAATGGAAAGCGGCAGCGCCCGCAACGCCGTGAGCGACCACACGCATCTTGAGGGCTCGCTGCGCTGCCTGGACGACGGGCTGTATGCCGCGCTCTGGGAGCAGGCGCAGGCCATCGGCCGGGCCGTCGGCGAGGAGACGGGCTGCACCGTGACCATGACGTGCAGCTCCGGTTATCCGCCCGTGACGAACGACGCGGCCCTGCTGGCCGAGGTGCGGGAGCGCTTCCCGATCGCCGAGGCGGAGACGACGTGCATCACGGAGGACTTTTCGGAATATCAGCGCCATGCGCCCGGCGTGTTCTTCTTCCTCGGCACCGGCGGCATCGAGCTGCATGCACCGACGTTCACCTTCCCGGAGGAAATTCTGGACAGGGGTGAAGCGCTCCTGTGCGGGCTCGTATAAAGTGCAGGCCGATCGCCCGGTATAGCCGCTTTTGTAATTGGGAAAACTGAAAGCATCATTGTCTGCCTGTTGCGAAAATGTCCCGAATAATATATAATATTCGGGACAAAAAAGGAGGCGAGCATCGTGGCAAACGGATTCTCAAAGCAAATACAAGAGAGAATTGGGGCCGCAGTCGATGGCACAATTTTTGTGAACTCCGATTTCGCGGATATTGCTGATCAGGAAACGGTCAGACGAACTCTGAACAGATTGACACAGGCTGGTATGCTCCGCAGAATACGAAAAGGCGTCTATGAAAAGCCGAAGTACAGCAAGCTGCTTCATGAATATGTAGCGGCCGACCCGGACGCTGTTGCAAAGGCATTGGCGCGGAACTACCACTGGACCATTGCCCCATGCGGAAATACGGCCCTGAATTTGCTGGGCCTCTCTACACAGGTAACGGCGGTCTGGTCCTATATCAGCGACGGCCCGTATAAGACCTATGAGTGGAATTCCACCAAGCTGGAATTTAAGCATCGGACCAACAAGGAAATCACCGGTCTGTCTTACATGACGAGCTTGGTGATCCAGGCGCTGAAAACTCTGGGGAGGGCCAATGTGACGCCGGAGATCATACAGACGCTTTCTGAAAAGCTGTCCGAAGACGAAAAGCAAGCCTGTCTGAAAGAGGCAACAGAAGCCACGGACTGGGTTTATGATACGATACGGAAAATGTGTGGAGGCGACACACAATGAGAAATGTAGCACGCTTGCCGGAAAGTGACCGACGCGAATTGTTCCGAAATACCGCAGATAAGATGGGCTTAAATGATGCCATCGTAGAAAAAGATTTTTGGGTATGCTTTACGCTGGATTATCTGTTCCACCGCTGCCCCTGGAAAGATGCTATTACCTTCAAAGGCGGCACCAGCCTTTCCAAGGCTTTCAACCTGATCAGCCGCTTTTCCGAAGATATTGACCTGATCTTGGACTGGCGGGTGCTGGGATACGGTGGGGACGAGCCATGGGGAAAGCGCTCCAACACCAAGCAGGATGCGTTCAACAAAGAGGCCAATGCACGGGCGGAAGTTTTCCTTGCGGAGCAGTTTGGCCCCACCATTCAGGCAGAGCTCTCTCGGGAACTTGGCTGTGAGGCAAACATTTACATAGATGAAAAGGACAAGCAGACCGTTATCTTTGCCTATCCGCACCTGTTTACGAATTCTGCTACCTTGCAGGTCATTCGTTTGGAGATCGGTGCGCTGGCCGCTTGGACGCCCGCAAAAATGGCTCAAATCGAGCCCTATGCCGCAACCTATTATCCGAAAGTCTTTGCGCAAAAGAATACGGCCGTTCTGACCGTTGCACCGGAGCGGACTTTCTGGGAAAAGGCAACGATCCTACACCACGAGGCGAACAGACCCGAGAGTTTGGAAATGCCGCAGCGTTATTCCCGGCATTACTATGACCTGTATCGCATGTCTATGACACCTGTGAAAGAGGCTGCCTTTGCCCGGGTGGAATTGCTGAAAACGGTGGCGGACTTCAAAATAAAGTTCTATCCGAGGTCTTGGGCAAAGTATCAGGAGGCTGTTCCCGGCACTTTGAAACTGGTTCCCCCGAAGTATCGCTTTGCAGCCTTGGCCGCAGATTACGAAGCAATGAAGGACATGCTCTATGGTGATGTTCCGATGTTTGAGACAGTCATAAGCGCAATTGGGGAACTGGAACAGGAGATCCATACAGCTTGGTGAAATTGTTCCGCTGGCCCTTTTCGCCAAGCTGGTTCCAAGCACGCTCTTTCCTCCAAATGATCGGCTGTACCGTTTTTCGGCAGTCTGGACACGCCTTCGTTCTGAAAAAAATTTTTGAGAATATTTATGCCTCTCCCAGATTCTGCGGGAGGGGCATTTTTTCGGAAAAACCGGACTTTGGAAAACAGTGGAAAAACACGGTGCCGGGAGCTGCAAAAATTTATCCGCATTTTGTTGGATTTCTTGCATGGAAATCCGGAGAACGGAAAGAATTGCGGCAGAAAAAGAATTGCGTTTCGAAAAAAATCGTGATACACTAAGCAAAATCAAAGGCAAACTCAAAAATTTTTGATAAGAGGAGCGATCCGCATGGCCATTGATGTGAGAAGCGAAGTCCGCCCGCTGAAGAAAGTCCTGCTGCAGCGCCCCGGCCGGGAGCTGGAGCAGCTCGTCCCCAATTCGATGGAGCGCCTTCTGTTTGACGACATTCCCTACCTGCGCGGCGCGCAGACGGAGCATGACCGCTTTGCGCAGGTGCTGCGCGACAGCGGCGTGGAGGTCGTCTATCTTACCGATCTGGCCGCGGAGACGCTGGCCCTGAGCGACAGCCTGCGCCGCCGCTTCGTTGAGGACTTTATCCGCAGCAGCGGCTGCGTGGCCGCCAGCTACCGCGAGGCCCTCACGGAGCTTCTGCTGGCCTGCCCCAACACGCGCGAGCTCATCCGCAAGACCATGACGGGCGTCCGCTTCGACGAGCTGCCCCTGCACCAGAACCACTCGCTGGCCTCCCTGCGCAATGACCGCACGCACTTCGTGCTTGAGCCGATCCCGAACCTCTATTTCACGCGCGACCCCTTCGCGTCCATCGGCCGCGGCGTCGCCCTGCACCACATGTACTCCGTCACACGCAACCGCGAGACGATCTACGGAAACTATATCCTGCACTATCACCCCGATTATGCGGGCAAGGTGCCGTTTTACTACACGCCGGACGAGCCGTACACCCTCGAGGGCGGCGATATCCTGAACCTCAGCGCCGACACGATCGCCGTCGGCATCTCCCAGCGCACCATGCCGGAGGCCGTTGAGCGGCTGGCCTATAATATTTTCCAGGACGAGGCGGGCGAGGTGCGCCGCGTGCTGGCGCTGGATATCCCCAGCACCCGCGCCTTCATGCATCTGGACACCGTGCTGACGCAGATCGACACGGACAAGTTTCTCATCCACCCCTCCATTCTCGACGAGCTGGAGATGTTCGAGCTGACGCCCGGCCGCGGCGGCGCGCCCGTTGCGCGGCGGCTGGACATGCCGCTCGAGGAGGCACTGGCCTCTGCACTCGGCGTCGAGCGCGTCACGCTGCTGCGCTGCGGCGGCGGTGACCAGATCGCGGCCCAGCGTGAGCAGTGGAACGACGGCTCGAACACGCTGTGCGTCAGCCCCGGCCGCGTCGTGGCCTATGACCGCAACTATGTCACCAACGGCCTGCTCGAGGAGCACGGTATCGAGGTGCTGCGCATCCCGAGCGGCGAGCTCTCCCGCGGCCGCGGCGGCCCGCGCTGCATGAGCATGCCGCTTTGTAGAGACTGCTGAGTAACCGGAGCAGGTCGTTCCGCAACGGAATCACAGAAAAGCCCGGAATTTTCGTACAAAATTCAAAACTTCCGGTTGACTTTCTACCGGGTGCTGCGATATAATATCAATTGCGCATCCATGCTTGCTTATTGCATCCATGCCTGCGCATGATGATTTTCGATTGCTGCGGCCGGAGTCCGGCTGTTGAGCATAATCTAACAGGAGGTGTACACGAAGATGCTGCGTACCTATCAGCCCAGAAAGCGTCACCGCGCAAAGGTCCATGGTTTCCGCAAGAGAATGGCTACTGCAAACGGCCGCAAGGTTCTTGCCCGCCGTCGTGCAAAAGGCAGAGCCGTCCTGTCCGCCTGAGGAGCCGAGACCGCACCGTCTGCTTGAATTGTAACGTGAAGGGCGAACAGTCTCTGTTCGCCCTTTTGCTTTGCCGGGAGGTTCCGACTTGCTGCATACTGTTTCTCTGAAGGAAAACCATGTTTTCCGCCGCCTGTATCACCGCGGCGCCACGGCGGGCAACCGTCTGCTCGTGGTCTACTGCCTGCGCAACGGCACCGGTCACAGCCGCCTCGGCCTGACCGTCAGCGCCAAGCTCGGCCACGCCGTCGAGCGCAACCGCATGCGCCGCCGCCTGCGCGAGGTCTACCGCCTGCACGAGGCGGAGCTCCTGCCGGGCTATGACATCGTGATCGTCGCGCGCAGCCGCGCGATGGAGGCGGATTTCGCAGAGCTGACGCGGGCGTTTCTGACGCTCGCCGGGCGGACGGGCCTGATGCAGGAGGCCGCGCAATGAAGCGCGTTCTGCTGGCGCTCATCCGCTTTTATCGGAAGTATATCTCTCCCGCCTTTCCGGGCAAGTGCCGGTTCATCCCGACCTGCTCGGAATATGGCCTTGAGGCCATCGAAAAATACGGCGCCCTTCGGGGCGGCTGGCTCACGTTCAAGCGCCTGCTGCGGTGCAACCCCTTCAACCACGGCGATTTTTACGATCCCGTGCCGTGATCACCCGGCGGATCTCCGCCCACCCGTTCCGTCCGGCCGCCGTGCGCGGCCAAGAGGAGGCCTTTCATGGATTTTATCCGCGTTCCCTTTGGCTATGTGCTGGAATTCTTCTATGGATTCCTGAATAACTACGGCCTTGCGCTCATTCTGTTCTCGTTCGTTGTCAAGCTGATCCTTCTGCCGTTCAGCGCCAAGAGCAAGAAGAGCATGATGAAGATGTCCCGCCTGCAGCCGCAGCTCAAGCAGCTGGAGCTTGCCTGCGGAGACGACAAGCAGAAATATCAGCAGGAGGTCATGGCCCTCTATAAGTCCGAGGGCGTCAGCATGTACGGCGGCTGCCTGTGGTCGTTCCTGCCGCTGCTGTTCCTTCTGCCGCTGTACACTGTCATCCGTGAACCGCTGCACTACCTGATGCACCTGAACACGGAGACCGTCGATGCCCTCAAGGCCATCGTGGCCACGGAGCAGGGCGTCGAGGTCAGCAAGCTCGGCTACTACTGGCAGTATGGCCCGGCTGCCGATCTGCAGAAATATGCTCTGCAGCTCACCGACGCCTCCATGCGCGAAGCCGTCATGGGCGTCTCGTCCATCAATTTTTCCTTCCTCGGCATCAACCTCGGCCAGATCCCGAGCTGGAAGGTCTGGCAGGCCAAGGGCTGGAGCGATATCGGCGGCTTTATCGTCCCGCTGCTCTCCGGCGGCCTGAACTATCTGTCGATGTTCATCAGCCAGAAGATGAACGGCTCCGTTATCTCCAACGCCAACGGTGAGAAGGACGAAGCCGCCGCCAAGTCTGCCCAGACCGGCAAGATGATGAATATCCTCATGCCGCTCATGTCCATCTGGTTCGGCTTTATCGTCCCGCTCGGCCTGTCGATCTACTGGCTGACGCAGTCGCTGTTCGGCATCGTGCAGGATGTGTTCCTCACGAAGCACTACCGCAAGATCTATGACGCAGAGGACGTCGTCCGCCGCGAGAAGGCTGCGCAGCGCGCCGCTGAGGAAGCGGAGAAGGAGCGCATCCGCGCCGCCCGCCGTGCCGCCAATCCCGAGGGCATCACGGAAAACACCAGCAAGAAGAAGCAGCAGCTCCGGGAGCGCCAGGGGCGCGAGGCCGCTGCCAAGGATTTTGAAGCCAAAAAGCGCGCTGCTGCCGGGCTTGCGCCCGAGGAAGCTGCCGAAGTGCTCAGCGGCGATCCCGAGCGTCCCTTCAGCCGCGGCCGCGCCTATTCCTCCGAGCATTACACGAAGAATGAGGAGAACGAATAATCATGGAAAAGTTTATCGTCACGACCGGTAAGACCATCGATCTTGCCGTTACGGCGGCGCTGCAGCAGCTCGGCATGGACCGCGACAGCGTGTCCGTCGAGGTGCTGGAAAATGCGAAGTCCGGTTTCCTCGGCATCGGCGCATCGCCCGCCAAGGTCAAGGTGACCTATGAGGTCCCGGACGAGCCCAAGAAGCCCGAAGCTCCGATGAGCGTGCTCTCGTCCGCCTCCCGCTCGAAGCCGAAGGAGCGCCCCGAGATCACCTCGGGCATCATCTCCCGCCCCGGCAAGAAGATCGAGCCGGAGGAGCAGCAGCCTGCCCGCCGTGAGCGCCGTCCGCGTCAGGAGCGCCGCAAACCGCAGAACGCCGAAACCCCGAAGCAGCAGGAAAAGCCCGCCGAAAAGCCCGCCCGCCCCGAGAAGCAGGAGCGCCCGCAGGCCCCGAAGCAGGAAAAGCCGCGCGCCCCGCGCCCCGAAAAGCCGCAGCAGCCCGCCCCTGCCGCGCCGAAGGAATATGCCCCCGCCCCCGAGGGCTCCATGGAGGAAAAGATCGAGAAGTTCCTCACCGGCCTGCTGACCCACATGAATTCCACCGCCGTGCCCCATGCCTATCGCACGGAGGAGGGCAGCTACCGCGCTGAGCTGGTCGGCGGCGACGTCGGCATGCTCATCGGCCGCCGCGGTGAAACGCTCGACGCCATCCAGTATCTGACGAGCTACGCCATCAACCGCGACAACGAGACGCGCGTGCGCGTCAGCGTCGACGCGGGCGACTACCGCCTCAAGCGCGAGGAAGCGCTGCAGCATCTGGCCGCCAAGATGGCGGGCAAGGCCGTGAAGTATCACCGCAACTTCACCCTCGAGCCAATGAATGCCTATGAGCGCCATGTCATCCATGCCGCCCTGCAGGATTATCCCGAGGTCACGACCTTCTCCACCGGCTCCGAGCCGCACCGCCGCATCGTGGTAGCTTACGCCAAGGAAAAATAATAAGAAGCGTCCCTGCCGGTCGACCCGGTGGGGACGCTTGGTATATATGGGGCTATGTTAGAGCTGCCGGTTCGTACAGGCTGCCGTTAAATGATATGCACCACCGCTGAATGCACACGCCATTGTAGGGGAGCGGCATGCCGCTCCCGGCGCAGCGCTGCCGACACGAACAGGCTGCCGATAAAATGGCACGCACCGATTGCGTCTGTAGCGGCGGTCACTGCGCAGCCGTTGGCGGCTTTGCCGC
>ERZ773134.3111-NODE-3111-length-10897-cov-63.448257_pt1 | contig 10897 bp, 5 predicted proteins | sample MGYA00580856_ERZ773134 | MGnify/ENA primary metagenome ERZ773134 (study PRJEB29015, sample SAMEA2737823) | human gut metagenome | biome: human gut; feature: human-associated habitat; material: faeces | place: China | collected 2012 ... | reverse complement strand
CCGTCCGGGTAACCGGCCAGAATTCCGGCCGCAGTCGCCACGGCGACGGCCTCCTTCGCATAGTCCTGGATGCTCGCGGCATCCGCATAGGTCAGCTCGCCGCCCTCGGGGAGCGTGAGCGCCTTCCAGCCCGCAAAGCGGACCAGCAGGGTCATGGCGTCCTCACGGGAAACGGCCTTGTCGGGGGCAAACGTGCCGTCCGGATAGCCGAGCACGATGCCGTTTTCCGCCGCCCAGCTCACGGAAGCGGAATACCACTGACCGGCCGGGACATCGGAGAAGCTGGTCTGCTCCGTGAGCGTGTCGCCGCTCAGGCGGGCAAGGACCGTGACGAACATGGCGCGCGTCATGGCATCCTCCGGCGCGAAGTTCTTATCGTCCACGCCGTTCATGATGCCCTTTTCCGTGACGTCTTCAATATAGGGATGCGCCCAATGGGTGTCGAGCACATCGGCATAGCTGCTTCCCGCCGCAAAGACGCCCGGGCAAAGCCCAAGCACGAGCGCGACCGCCAGAAGCAGGGATAACATCCGCTTTTTCATGCAGATTTCCTTCCTTTCAGAATCGTTCGGGGGCGCTCCCGCCGCCGGAAGACGGCGGGAGCCTGCGGTCTCGGGATCAGTTCAGCTTCAGGTAGTTGACGAGCACCAGAGCGACCTGCGCGCGCGTTGCGCCGTCGGCCGGGTTCAGCGTCGTGGGCGTCATGCCGACGATGATGCCGGACTGCACCGTCCAGCTCATGGCCTCCAGTGCCCAATCGGCGACCTCACCGCGGTCCTGATAGCCCGCAAGGACATCGTCCTTCGCGGTATACTTGCCGCCCTGCAGCTTCCAGTAGCGATAGAGCATCGTGGCCATTTCCTGACGGGTGATCGGGGCCTCCGGGCGGAACGTGCCGTCGGGATAGCCGTTGACCACGCCCTGCTCGGCCGCCCAGTTGACGGCGTCGGTGTACCACTGGCCCTCGGCAATGTCCGTGAAGGACGCCATGCCCTTCGCGGCAGGCTCGCCCGCCTCACGATAGAGAACGGTCGCAAGCGTCGCACGGTCCAGCGTGGCGTTCGGCGCGAAATAGTCTCTGCCGACGCCGTTCATCAGGCCTGCGTCCCAGGCGGCGTAAACGGCATCGTAATACCAGGCGTTCTCGTCCAGGACATCGTTAAAGCGATAGTCGAAGGGCAGCATGGACTTACTCTGCCAGCCGGTCTCCGTATCGATCACGTTCCAAAAATAGGTCTTGCCGTGCTGGCCGCGGAACGTGAGGCGCAGGACCGGCGTTCCATCCTTCTGCGCGGTGTAGGCCGCCCATGCGAAGTGCACCGTGCCGGGCTTCGAGGCGTCGAGGTCGGTGATGCCGTTCTCGGCATCCAGCGTGCTGTGGGCGGAAACGAGCGTCAGTTCCTCGGGGTACGTCAGCTCCAGCCGGCCGTTCTTCATACCTTCCCAGGTAAGCAGGTCGACCGTCAGGCTGTTCGTTGTGCTGCTGTTCGCTATACTGATGACATAGCCAGCGCCCTCAGGCTCGGCGGCCAGGGCCGTCGCACCGGCGCCCAGCAGCATTACGGCTGCAAGAAGCAGCGCAAAGAGTTTTTTCATCATAACAGGAAGTCTCCTTTCCGTTCCGCGCTCACTGCAGAGCCGGGAGAGGCTGGGCCGTCAGCGTCTCCGCTGCGGCGGGCTCCAGAGCCTGCATACCGGTCTGGCGCTCCGCCCACGGGGCAAGCGCCGCTGCGTCGTCCGCAACCGCATTCTGCATTGCGGAGTACAGGGCGACGGGCGCCGCGCTGATCTGCCCGATCGAAATGGGCCAGAAGATGTCGGCCGTCAGGTCCACATAGCTGAGCTTGGAGGCCGACGTGGTCAGCACACTGATGTACAGGCGGTTATCCGCATAGTACAGCGCAGAACCGGCGGCGTAGTTCGCCATCACGTCCGGCACGTTGCCGAGCAGCGAGCGGGAGTACAGGCCATAGGTCTTGCGGCCGTAGGCATTCGTGTAGTAAGCCATGGAGAAGAGATAGACGCTGCCGTCGCTGCACAGCATGGCGAAATCATCGCAGGTACCGTACTCGTCGGTTTCCTCCGGGCCGACATAGGTCATGCCGACGATGTAGACACCTCTGCCGATCACGGAGGCAAAGCTGCCGAGGCTCGTCATCGTGCCTGTCGCGGTGTCGACACGCAGGAGGTTGTAGCCGTAGCCCGCCAGCAGCGTACCTCCGTTCAGGCTCGGCAGATAGGTCATGGAGGTGTAGGCCGCCGTGCTGCGCTTGCCGATGGCCACCGCAGAGTAGTCCGTCTCGTCCACGGCGTAGAGCGTCGAGACGAGGTTCTTGGAATCATCCAGCTCATTGCTGGCCAGCAGGAGCTTGCCCTCCGGGCCTCTCGTGACGGAAAGGACAGATGCGGGCAGGGGATTGTTTTCGTTCAGGGCCTTGATGCTGCTCTTGTCCTCGGTGTTCAGCTCGAGGAAGAGGGTCGTGTCATCCGTGCCGGGAACGGCCGCACGGAGCGTGGCGTTGGCAGCAGGCTGCTCAACATTGCCGCCGAAGCTCGTCTGATAGGCGGTGACATTGCAGGCGTAGTCATAGACCGCGACGAGCAGGTCGTTGGTGTAGATGCCGTCGAGCGGGAATTCCAGCGTCGTCTCTGTGCCGGGCTCCGTCTGGTTGACGGCCTGACGCGCGAGGATCTGCTTGCCGTTGCGGCTGAGCAGGAGGACGGCCGCGACATAGCGGTTATCCTGCACCGTGACGCTCAGGGAGCGCTTGCCGGTGGCAGCGCTGCTGTGCAGCACGATGTCGTTGGCCTGCGGGGCGGTGTTGTCCAGCACGAAGCGGGTCGTCCAGAAGGCGCTCTCCGGCAGGTTCTCTTCGCCGCCGATGACCGTCTCCGTCTCGCGATCCCAGTAGTATTCCGGGACGGCGCGGGTGACGACCTCGATGGGCGTTCCCTCGGGCAGGAGCGTCTTGTTATCCGCCGCGGTGCCGCGCCAGCTCAGGTTGACCTGCGTGCCGGTCGCGGACCACGCGGCGGAGGAGGCGGAGTAATATGCGCCGGTCGCCGTGCCGTAGTCAACGGTCTTATAGACCTCGCCGGTCTCGGCATTGCGGATCGTGACCTTCAGATCGGACGCATTGCGGATCATGGTCGGAACGGCCGCATAGATCGTATTGCCGCTCTCATTGGCGAAGGACGCGCGGTCCGCGATGGCCTCGTCATCCTCGGCATAGAGGTTGCCGCCGAAGTAGTAGCCGGACGTGGAGCCTGCCATGCGCTGCACGAGGAAGTTCGTGCGCTGGGCAACGTAGCCCGTTGCGCCCTCGGTGCACATATCCTCGAGATATACGGACTTGTCATACATGCTCGGCTCGGCCCAGCTGCCGTAGAAGCCCAGCATCGGGACGGAGAGCTGGCGGCCGTCGCCGTCGCAGGAATCGGCATAGAGGAAGCCCTCGATATAGGAGCCGTTCGGATAATGCCCGTTCAGCCACGCCTTGTCGCCGTCGGTCAGGCGGACGGTGAAGCTGACGTTCATGCTGCCGTTTGCGGGGACCTCGTAGGTCACGGCGTAGACGTCCACGACGCTCTTATCGCCCTTGACCGCCGCAAGATAGAGCTGCGCATCGGCCGTGGTGATGGTGCCGTCGGCATCGAGGTCGTACTTCTGCACGGTCTCGGCGTCGAGCGCGTCATGCGTACCGTTTGCGGCCTGCAGCAGGACGAGCGCATCCTGCTCGTCGACCTTGTCGTCGCCGTTAAGGTCATAGACATAGACGCTCTTGCCGTCGGCGGAGAACGTCACGTTCGCATCCAGCGCATAGGCGCTGTCGCTCATGTAATCCTCGCCCTCGATCTCCTCGACGGCCATGGTCGTGACCTTGCCGCTGAGTGCATAGTGCAGCGGAGAATCGGACAGGTTCTGGACGGAGAAGCTGCCGGTGTAGACGCCGGTGCGCTCCGCATCGTCGCCGAAGGTCAGCTTGACCTTACCGTCGTTGCCTTCCTTCTCACCGACGAGCAGATAGGCCGGAGATGTCACGGCCTCCTGCAGCTGCATCAGGCCGGAGCCCTGCTGGCGCGGGGAATAGGTCACGCCGGTGTCCGGGTCGGTCAGCGGCTCGGACGTGCTCATCATGAGCGCCATGGCCAGCGCACGGACCGTGAGGCCCTCCTGCTTGCTGAGCTTGTGTTCCTTGATGTACTGCGCCATGATCGCTGCGCCGCCCGCTGCGGACGGAGCCGCCATGGACGTGCCGCTCATCATGCCGTAGCTGCTGTGGTTCAGCGTGGAATAGATGTTTCCGCCGGGCGTCATAAGCTCGGGCTTCAGGTCGAGATTTTCCGTCGTGCCCCAGGAGGAGAAGGAGCTGGGCTTGTAGCCGTCGGCCACGCCGTGCAGCGTCTCGGCCTTGGCGGAGACGGTCATCTTGCCGCCCCAGAGGCCGGTCGTCTCATCCTGCGTCGAAGCCGCGAGGATCTCCTTGGCCTTGGCCTGCTCGATCATAACGGCAGGATTCGGGAAGTTATAGTCCGACAGGTTCATGTTGATGGAGCCGGGCGCGTTGTTGTAGATGACGGCCGCCGCAGCACCTGCCTGAATGGCCGCGTTGGCCTTGTCCGAAAACGAAGAATTGCCGCGGGAGATCAGGACGACCTTGCCCTTCACGTCGACGTTTGCATAGTTCTCGGGCAGGCCGTAGATGCCCTCGCCCTTGACGGGATCGCCGAGGAAGACATAATCATACGTCGTGCCGCTCTGGTCCTCGCTCGTGTCGAGCGTGGAGAAATTTTTAGCACCGTAGGTCTCGCCGGTGTCGCCGGGGATCGCGGCAACGCCGTTGAACTTGCCCATCACGCCGCTCATGCTCGTGTTCGTCACGGAGGCGATCGTGAAGGAGTTCGTATAGGAGCCGGGGCTGCCGCCGGTGTGCATGCGCAAATCCGTCGTATAGGTCATGCCGGTTCCGGTCAGAACGTTCTCGCCCCATGCGCCGTTGTTGCCGGCAGAGACCGTCACGACCGTATCCGTATTCCGGAAGCTGTCGAGGATCTGCTGATCACTCTTCGAGCCGTAGCTGCGGCCTGCGCTGCCGGAGCCGAGGGACAGGTTGACGCTGTCGCAGTTCAGCCAGATGGCGTCTTCGATGGCGGCCATATAGTCGGAAGAATACGCGCCGCCGCCCACGCCGAAGACCTTCATCACGACGAGCTGGGCATCCGGGGCAACGCCGGTCACGCCGAGCTCCTGCTTATCATAGTACAGGTCGCCGTCAGCGTCATAGTGCGGGACATAGCGGTTCGCCGCCGCGATACCGGCGACATGCGTGCCGTGGTCGCCGTTGCTGTCGCCCTCGGCATCGTGGGAGACATCCAGGCCGTCGTCCACATAGTTATAGGCAAAGGGGACCTTGGCATTGCGGTACAGGTCGTCCGCCTTGGGCGGGTTCTTGTCCGCGGAAATGCTCAGGTTGGGCAGCGCCTTTTTGATCTCTTCCTTCGTCAGAAGGTTGTAATCGGAGATCTTCTTGCCGAAGCTCGCCGCGCTGATGCCCAGGCTGTAGTAATAGCCGCCCTCCGAGAACGAGGGATGCGACAGATCAAGGCCCGTGTCGATGATGGCAATGCGGCTGCCCGCGCCGGTGTAGCCGTCTGCCCACGCGCTGTAGGAGCCGACCATCTCGCCCGCAGTCGCCGTATCCGGCTGGACCGTCTCATCGAGCTCGTAGCGTTCCTCCAGGTAGACATCCGCCACGCCGTCCACGGCAAGGATCTGCTCGATCCTGCCATAGGGCACCACCGTTGCAACGCCGTTGACGGCAACGGTGAACTGATAACGGATCTCCAGCTCCTCCCCGCCGAGCGCCTCGCGCTCGATGCGGTCGACCAGAGACAGCTGCTGCTTCTTCAGGCTGCTGCTGTAGCTGGCAGCCTTCTCATTCTCCAGCAGGTCTTTGGTAGAGAAGCCCTTCTTCGCCAGGGATTTCTGCTCGAACAGGATGATCACATGGACCTCCTCGTCCGCGGCAGGAACGTCCTGCTCCGCGTCCTGCTCTGCTTCCGGCAGCACGGCCGCGCCCGCATCGATCACGGAAGGATCGACCTCGGTATACGACACGTTTGCCGCGCTTGCGCCCGCGCCGAAGGACGGCAGGAGAGCAAGCAGCATGCAGGCAGCCAGGACAAATGCGAGGGATCGCTTCGCCTTGCCTTTTAACATCGCTTTTACCTCTTTCCTTTGATTTTCATTCTTTTACAGGAAAGGACGAATCCCGTTATCCTTTACCATGCAAAAGTTTAAGATAATTATGCCATAATCCTCCGTCGAATTCAAGGCTTTTTTCGGAAAAATATCCATTTTTTATCGTCATTTGGAGCAAAAGAAGAGGCCGCCCCGCCAAAGCGGAGCAGCCTCTCATCTTTAAGGTTCTGTAAAATCTTTGTGAAATATCAGAAGAATTATTCTGCGACAGCGTCCTTCAGAGCCTTACCGGCCTTGAACACAGGAACACGCGTTGCCGGGATCTCGATGGTCTCCTTCGTCTTGGGGTTGCGGCCCGTGCGCGCCTCTCGCTGCTTCGTCTCAAAGGAGCCAAAGCCGACGAGCTGCACCTTGTCGCCCTTGACGACGGCTTCCGTGATGGTCTCAACGACGGCGCCGAGCGCCTTCTCTGCGTCCTTGCGGGACAGGCCGGCCTTGTTGGCGACTTCCGCAATGAGTTCAGTCTTGTTCATAATGGGTATCCTCTTTTCTCAGTATATCATTCTCCGGGGAGATCCCCGAGCGCATGCTTATAAAATCTACCACATGCCTGGCAAATACGCAAGGTTTTTTCTGGAAAAAATCAGCGAACGCGCAGAATTTTTGCAATTTTCTCCCCCTTGGGCAGCAGCAGGCATATTAAGGCAGTTTTAAATTAGACCGAACATCAAGTTGAACCGTATCACAATGAACACCGGAAGAGCGATAAACCAACTTCCGAGTACATGATGCAGCGAAATAAACTGACAAAGCTGTAAGGATGGAGATCAACAACGTCCAAAAACTCTTCTTACGATAAAACGGTACTTTTTCCATAACAAAAACATCAATAAGAAACCATAAGAAAATACGCTATCGAAACCGCAATTCGATATCCATTTTTTGATGTTCAAAGCAAACATCAAAACCGGTCCGCGCACATATCATAGATCCTCTAGTAAAGGAATATGTTATTTTCTTTTAAAAACAATAAGTTTATACGGGCAGCACGCCGACTCCGTCGACATAAAGTGCTGATTATCAAGGTGCTAGACGCTACCTGCGGTGCGAGGTGGGAAAGTGGACAAGGAACCGAAGGAAGTACCTTAGTACTCCCTTCGAGAACCTAAACCTCATTAATCCTCTTTCTTGAGCTCGGCGGTCGAAGACGAACGCTGCCGTTCAAGAAAGTCATCAATAACACCCTGTCCACTCTCCAAACCATCAAACTTGTCAATCCGGGAAAACGAGTTCGGATCGAAATCCAGCGGTGGATCATAACTCTCACCTTTCCGAAAATCAGAATCCGACGCCTGAACATCAGGACGACCCGGCAAAACATCTACAGAACCGGAACCATTCAAGACCGACATAATTCGCTCACCTCGAGATTTATACTCCGGAAGGTCTTCAATCATATACTCCAACATATCAACGACTAGATAAACGAGTTGCGAAAGACTTGTTTACAAGATTCTTAACAACTACTTTGTACGACATATTAACAAAAAAGTTATCCTCCATATCTGATGCAAAAGGATTATTAACAGTATTCAAATTGGTAAAGAGCATAGAAGGACTAATCTCATTCGGATTTGAAGACAAACCGATCAGATAAAAATCTCGCTGCTGCACCCAATAAGACTGTAACGAAACAGAAGCCTTAGGCGTAAGAGTAGACTGTAAAGAACCTAACACCTCATCATAAGAAGACCGGAATTCATTATAACACGGCTCCTTGGCTACGGTCATACTCTGAGTAGGGGAACCACCTTTCCAACCATAACCAATACGCCAAAAAGGAACATCTTGATAACCAATATCATTATAAATCGGATTAAAATAATCAGGACCACGATATTCCAAATAATCGGGACGTATACCTGTCCAAAAATAAACAGGTCTAATCGTCAGCATATCAAAGATATAACCGGGCTCCTTGAAGTAATAGGTCTGTTCCCGACCAAGCACAGTATTAAACGCGATGGAGCCGCCCATCTGACCAAGTGCAGCAGCTTCACCACCTGCAAAACCGGACTGACCCGCTTGATTCATAACAACCTGGCTATTAACCATAACGGACGAACTAAAAAGAAGCTTCGGACGATCCACATGTTCAATCTTAGAAGCAAAGAACGTATAAAGCCAATCAGAATAACGAGAACCGGCCGCACCAATAAGATCTTTATACTCCTGCAAACGTGTCGCAACAGCAAGCTGCGGGATAGTCTTAATGCCGGTAAAATCAACATCAGAATTAGAATCACCCGGAGGCATAAGACGACTAAAACGGTCGGGAGAACTTGGACACACAGCCATAGGATGCGCTGCCAAAAAAGGAACATTCATCGTCGCAGCAAAATAAACCTTACTAGGAGTACCAGTATCAGTACCCTCACCGTTATTCCAATCAACCTTAGGTTCCTGAACATCGTAAGGATAAGCCGGAACATTAACATCAATATTCTGAGGGAACATCTGCGGCATCTTGTTAAAATCCGGGACAGCCGCTTCTGTACCCGTATTAAACAAATCAGAACGGAGAATCTCAATGAACAAATCAGAACGATTCCACGACAACTCGTCTCTATCAACGTCAACCTTCCTATCCCTCGGATAAAACATCGTTTCAAAATAATGGTCCAAAAACTCTAAACTACCATAACGTTGCCAAAAATAGGAAGCTTTCGAACGATACTCAACACCCGACACGGAAGAGCTCGAAGTAGTAAAAAAAGTAGGCCGATAAGTTCCGGGATGAGCAAAAGAAAAAACACCCCAAGAAGAATACGAATAATAATTGCGAACAATATCCCAATAACCTAAATAAGTATCTGCATTCACAGTAACAAACTTCGCCGATGTCTTGAGCAAAGCGTCAGTAATAGGTACAGTATTTTTAGGATAATTGATAATAGGACTATTAGCAATACGAAGCCAAGACATCAGGCTATTAGGAAGCGCAGCACGATGATTAAACGGCATAACCTGACTGAAAAAAGCAGCAGCACCGGGACGCGGATACATAAAAGAAGTATACGAAACAGCACTATTATTATCTACACAACCGGGAATAAAGTTAAACGTCAAATCGTTCATATCAAACTTAGACGAATTAACTCGCATTTCAGGATGATACAACTGCATAGGAACCCAAAACCGATGCAGCCGAAGTACATAAGGGTTAAACGATGGAACACCCAAGGGATTTGAACGGACATCAATACCTTGATGCAGCGTAACCCGATCACGAGCATTGACAAACTGAATACGGACCGGGTAAATAATACCCGGCGTAACAGAAAACGCCTTATTCTCGGGCATATCATACCGAGAATAGCCATTTACAGCATGAGAAATAAAAGGTTGCTTACCCATAAACTATTTTATTAAAAAAAGGATTAGAAGGATCAACACCAAAACAATCTACCCAAAAATCAATAACATCAGAAGTTACCGCAAGAAAACTCGGCCGAGACTTAACCTTACTCAAAAACTCCCGAAGCTTCACAAGGCGCGAAAAACCGCCTTTAACGACACGGGAAAAGTAGGAGGGACGAAGGACCCGCTCAGCAACTTCACGAAGAAAACCAAGAGCCAAAGAACTACCGAAAGCGCTAGCATAGGTCCAAGCAGTAGAAATCTTACGAAAAAGTAACGCATCTTGTGAAAGATATTTATCGTAGTAGCGAGGGATACGGTACCGATAAACAGTACCGGTCTGATGATCTGTGTAAGACCAGAAACCAGATAAAGCCTCAGGAGCCTTAAAATCTCCCAAATAATCACCAACACCTGCCGAAATAAATTTACGACGATATCGACTATTCTGAAGAAAGTCATAAAGATTAGTTTTTAATTTACCTACAGTAATAGGAAGAGACTTCGCAAAAGCTGAAGAACGCTCATCCATATAAACAGACTTACCAACATACTTAACAACATACCGAAGGCGCTTATCCGTAATAGACGAAATCCAAACAAAACCTAAATCCTTTACAGCTTTACGAATAGCATTATAAGAATAAGAAACATCCCAAAGAACACCATGAAAATGAAGACGAGGCTCATTACCTTGCTCCGGATGCATTCCAAATTCTTGAAAAACAGCATGTTTAATAGAATGACCAAAACGCCGGCGAACACGTTCAAACCACATACGGATAAAAGCTGAAGGATTCAACAACGCACTATCGTAATACTTCGGAGCGATCGTGATCGTAACAAAAACAGAGTTGCGATACAAACTCTTCTGATACTTAGTTTCACGCTCCAAGCGAACATACCAATCATTACGCTGCTGACGCAAACACTCCTCACAACGACCACAAGGAACCATAATACGTTGAGTAAAATAATCCCAAGGCCGATTCATCAACAAAACCTTCCGATCAGTCAAGCCAATAGTCTTAGAACTATATGCTTTATTCCTTATCCAAATGGGTGACAGACACATCTTTTATATCAAAATAAATACCGGGATACTGTTCGGACAACGAACGAACATAATCCGAAGCCTGCTCATACGTTCGGAAACGCCGAATAACCTTAAAACACTTGCCTACACGCTTCCTCACAAAGAAAGGCGCATAGGCAAGTTCAAAACGCTGATAATAACCGGAACTCATCAAAGAACTTTTCCTCCTAAAGGACGAA
>ERZ773134.3110-NODE-3110-length-10898-cov-2.462787_pt1 | contig 10898 bp, 9 predicted proteins | sample MGYA00580856_ERZ773134 | MGnify/ENA primary metagenome ERZ773134 (study PRJEB29015, sample SAMEA2737823) | human gut metagenome | biome: human gut; feature: human-associated habitat; material: faeces | place: China | collected 2012 ... | reverse complement strand
GAGGCGCCTGTTAGGATTACGGAAGCCGCTAGCTGTTCGCCTGTCGGCTCGTTGCACCGCTCAATCTTCACTGCCACAAAACCTCCCCTACCAAACGCGTGCGATAGCGAGGCCATCGACTGCTGCGGCGCCGGCGCGCTTGAGTTCCGCCGAAGCCGCTGCCATCGTCGCGCCCGTGGTGATAACGTCATCGATAAGCAGCAGGCGGCGGTCCCGCACATCCTCAACCGTCTCGTACATGCCTTGGGCACGCTCGCGGCGCTCCTCACGACCGAGTTCGCGCTGGTCGCCATGCCCGTACTTGACGAGAGCATCGAGCAGGGGAACACCCGACAGCTCGCAAAATGGGCGCGCAATAGCCTCCATATGATCAAAACCACGCCGCCGAAACGCTGCCGCCGTCGCAGGCACAAACACCACGGCATCGGCGCCGGACAACACACCGCCGTAGCGTTCGGGCGCCGCGACCTGGGCATGTAAGGCGGTGTCGTAGAGCAGCTCCGCCAGATACGGAGCCAGACGTCGCTCGCCCGCATCCTTGTACGCTTTAATGATGCGCGGCAGCGGATGCGCATAGACGGCGCACGCCAGGCAGCGGTCGAGCGCCTCCGCCATTGCCGAGGACGTGCCCTCGACCGAACACTCAGTGCACAGCAAATCCCCAAACGGGGCGCCGCATCGGGTGCAGCTATGACGTGGGTCGATGAGCGTGAGCGCAGCCAGGCAGTCTTGGCAAATAAGCGTACCGGCGCGCTCGCAGCCGGCACATCGTGTTGGCGACAATGCCTCGAGCGCCTCGCGTGCCACCCGCTCGGCAAACGGTAGTAATTCGTCCGCAAACGGTAGGGCATCGGCATCCTGCAGACAGCTCAATATGTTCAGATGGCTCTTCAAGACACAACCCTCCCTACGTTCGGTCGCAGGGAGGGTTGTTGATTCGGCGCTATGATACCCCGATGCGCTCGGGGCAAGGCGGGCTAAATCCGCTCGCGGGCGTTATTCGCCGGCGGGCGGTTGTGGTGCGGACGAAGACGGGGTCGAGCCCTCGCCACCATCCTGGCGCGGCTTGCGGGAACGGCGACGGCGACGGCGCTTTTGACCCTGGTCGGCCGAGCCCTCGCCACCGCGATCCTCGCGCGGCTCGCGCTCGTCGCGAGCGGCGCCACGCGAAGCCTTAGCAGCCGCTCCCCCGCCATCTCCGGGACGACGGCGCGTGACCTTGACCTCGCCATCCGAGACCTGATCGGCCACGGAGGGCACTGAGGGCTTCTGTTGCGCGCCCGAGGAATGGCGACGGCGCGGACGCGGCGCGCGCTCCTCCTCGCCACGTGACTTGCCGCCCTTGTCGGCAGGCGTATCGGAGGCCGAGGGGCCCTTGGAAGCGGCACCAGCCTCGCGAGCAGCTGCGGCGCGGAAGGCGTCCTCGCGCTCCTCGCTCGACAGATGACGGCGGCGGCGACGCGTGGGGTTCATGCCACCGCCGCGGTTTTGCTGCTGGGGCTGTTGAACCTCGCGCTCGCGAGCTCCGTTCTTGCCGGCGGCTGCGGCCTCGCCGGCATCGGCAGAGCCCGCACGCTTGCGGCGGCGACGGCCACCGGCGGTATCCTCGACCTCAGGCGCCTCGGCCTTGCTGCGGCCCTTTCCGCGGCCACGGCCCTCGCCCTGCCCCTGACCGGCGCGAGCATCGGATTCAGCATCGCGACGACGGCGCTTGGGCATCGACGTACCGGCCAGACGGTCGGCGCTCGACAGGCCATCGCCCACGTCGACGCCGTTCTCGCGGTCGAGCTCCATAAGCGCCAGACGCATCTCGGGCGACTCGATGCGCTCGAGCACGTCGCGCGTCACGCAGTCGGGGCGGCAGTTGCAGCCCTGCTCGGCGGCCTTCTTTTTGCAGCCCTCCGAGCAGGTCATATCGGCCAGGTTGACCTTAAAGACCTTGCCGTTCTCCAGGCGCAGCACCAGCTGCTCACGCGGCGTGTCATATTCCTGAATACGCGCCTTGCCGAGCGGCGTATCGATGAGCGTCTTCTTTTTGGGCGCACGGCTCTTAAAGTCCTTGTACGCTTCGAACTCATAGCGCAGGCAGCACATCAGGCGGCCGCAAACGCCGCTGATCTTGGAGGAATTGAGCGGCAGGTCCTGCTCTTTTGCCATGCGGATCGAGACGGGCTCAAACTGTCCGCCAAAGCGCGTGCAACAGAGCTCCTGGCCGCACTGGGCATAGCCGCCCACCAGGCGAGTCTCGTCGCGCACGCCGATCTGGCGCATGTCGACGCGAATGTGCAGCGTCGAGGACAGATCCTTGACGAGCTGGCGAAAATCGACGCGCTCCTCGGCCGCAAAGTAGAACACGGCCTTCTCGCCGCCAAACAGGTACTCGACGCCCACCGGCTTCATCTCGAGGTCGAGTTCTTTGACCAGACGGCGGAAATCGACCATGGCCTCGTCGCCCTGGATGGCAAGATCGTCGGCAAGCTGCAGGTCGATGTCGCTCGCCACGCGCAGCACGGGCTTGAGCGGCTGACCGATCTCGTCTTGCGGCACCTCGAAGGGATCGGCCGTAACCAAGCCGATCTCGGTTCCGCGCTCGGTGGAGCAAATGGCATAATCGGCCTCGAGGATATCCAGGTCCTGCGGGTCAAACCACAGGTCGCGCGAGGCGTAGGTAAACTTAACGGGTACGACTAACGGCATTTCAGTGCCTTCCTGATATCGAACAGCATGACCTCGATGGCCAGCTGGGGAGTAACGTTTCTGGCGATGTTGTGCTCGGCGGTTGCGACCGCCTCGAGCGCCTGGGTGGCACCCGCAACATTCGTCGCGGCGGTAAGCCGACCGATCGTGTCGCGCACGTCTTCGTTCACCACGTCGGCCGCCTCGTCCTGAAGCGTCAGCAGCACGTCGCGCATGAGCGTCCGCGCGCTCGCCAGCGCTTCCATGATACCCGAACGCTCGCGCGCGTTGAGTTCGCGCTTGTTGCGGTCCTCAAGCTGCTTCAATGCTCCACGCGACAGATAGTCGGCGTTTTGCTCGAGCACCTTTTCCTGCGTGGACTTGACCTCGGCGAGCGGTGCCTTAACGGCGACGATAAGCGACTTGGCGCGGCTGAGCACGTCGGCCTCGTCGGCGGCGATAAGCGAATCGATGGCGCGGACCATCTGGCGGCGAGCATCCTGGCGCTCGGCGCTCTTAAGAAACTCGATGCTGCGCGTGGGGCTTCCCGCCACGGCGACCGCCATGCGACAACGCGCGAGATCCTGGCCGGTGGCGCGACTCACGGCCTGCGCGGCCACGGCGGGAGACACCAGCCGAAACGGCACGCACTGGCAGCGGCTCACGATGGTGGGCAGCATCACGTCTGCCGAGGTGCCCAGCAAGATGAACATAACGCCCTCGGGCGGCTCCTCGAGGGTTTTGAGCAGCGCGTTGGCGGTGTTGGCGCGCAGCTGCTCGGCGCGGTCGATGATGTAGACCTTGGCCTTGGCGCGGATGGGCGCCAGCGGCACGTCATCGAGCAGCTCGCGGGTCTGGGCAATGAGATAGCCCGTGGCGCTCTCGGGCGTGTAATAGTGCACGTCGGGATGCGTGTGCCGAGCAACGCGCACGCAACTGTCGCACGCGCCGCAGCCGTCCTGCTCGCACAGGAAGGCCTGGGCGAGCGCCCATGCGGCATCGAGCTTGCCGGCGCCGGGGGCGCCCAAAAACAGGTAGGCGTGCGATGCGCGACCGCTGGCGACGGCATTGGTCAAAAAATCGCGCACGCGCTCTTGGGTGTCGAGCTTGGCCAGCAGGCTTGTCTGAGCGGGGGCCATGTTACTCGGCCTCCTGGGCAAGCGCGGCGGCGACGGCGTCTTGGGGAATATCAAGACCATGCGCCCGAACCTGCTTAACCGTCTTTGCGAAGACTTCCTCGATGGGTGCGGTGGCATCGATAAGCTTTACGCGGCTTGGCTCCTCGGCAGCAATGCTGCAAAATCCCTGGTAAACACGCTCTTGAAACGCCATACCCTTTGCCTCCATGCGATCTGCCGCGCCACGGGCGGCCATGCGCAGCGCCGCCTGCTCGGGCGTGATGTGGTAGACGAGCGTGAGCGCCGGGTGCGTTCCCGCGACGGCGAGGTCGTTGGCATCGCGCACCATCTGGCGGTCGAGGCCGTCGGCAAACGCCTGGTAGCAGGTCGTGGAATCGTAGAAGCGGTCGCACAGGACCACCTTGCCGGCCGCAAGGGCGGGGGCTATGACCTCGTGCACCAACTGGGCACGAGCGGCCTCGTACAGCAGCAGCTCGCAGGTGTCGCCCATCGCCGTGTTGGCGGGGTCGAGCAGCAGGGCGCGAATCTTTTCGCTGATGGCGGTGCCACCCGGCTCGCGCAGGCTCACAACCTGGTGGCCGGCAAGGTCGAGCGCGCGGGCAAGCAGACGCGCCTGCGTAGACTTGCCGGCACCGTCGACGCCCTCGAGCGTGATGAAGCTATGTCGAGCGGGCTCAAAAGCCATGGGCGCAGCCCCTTCCTACAAAGCGCGTAAATGCAGATATATCAACCAAGTCATGATACCCCAGGGGCAGGCGCGCCCCAACGACTAGCCGACAGTTAGGGACGTTCCTAAACTGCCGGCCGAAAAGGAACGTCCCTAACTGCTGGCTTTTTTGGGCGGTGGGTATAATCGTCGTATTGCATTGAAATGTGGCGAAAGGAGTGGCAATGTCTCGGTATTGCGCCTCGTGTGGCAAGCGTCTTGAAGATGATGCCAAGTTCTGCACCTCGTGCGGTGCACCCGTTGAGCAAACAGCCGCGAGCAGTAGCCAGCCCGCGTTTGAGCAGACCGGCTCCCTCGATACGCCGCAAACCAAATCGGACGACCCCCTTGCCTATCGTCCCGACCCCGCCGCCGGCCCTGCGGCCGACTCCGCGGCGGTCGAAACGACGCAGCGCATACCCGTCACGGGCACCTCAGCCCAACAGCGACCGGCCTCTGCATACGCGCCCGATTCGCCACAGGGCCCCGCTCCCAAAAAGAGCGCTACCGGGCCGCTTATCGCCGTTATCGTTGTGCTGGTGGCGATTATCATCGCGCTGGTCATTTTCTTTGTGATCAAGCCTTTCGACAACGCCGCCACGCAGACGACCGCCGAGGTTACCAAGCTACACCACGATGATGACGCCGATGACCTTAAGCCTCTCGGCGACCCCAATAGCCTTTACGACGATGATGACGATGACGAGGACGAAGCCGGCGGCGAGGCAACCCTCTCCGAGAAAAACCTCTACCGCCGCCTGAGCGAATACTATGACCTGCTCGAAGATCTCGATAACGAGGTCCGCGCCTGCGCGCAGGTCTTCAACGGCAGCTATCTGGAAGAGGATCGCACCACCCGTCAAAACCTCGCCGACGTCGCCGAGCGCACGGAGGACACCATCGAGCAGTATTACGATATCGTCGAGGACCTGGACGTCCCCATGAGCTCCAAGAACTACAGCTCTTGGAAAGACATCATTGCCCTGTATGACGATCTTGATCACCGCATCGACGCGATCTGCGATGCTTGGGAGATCAGCCTAAAGTACGCAAAGCCCGCGGACCATAAGGACGAAATCGTGGCGCCGCTGGCACGCGACAACGTGGCGGGCACCAATGACAATAAGTACCGCCTAGACTTTGAGGAGCGCTATCCCGGCGCCAAACCCGTCGAAGTGAACTAGCGCTTTGTCGTTCCCTAGTCATTGGGGACGTTCTTAAACGACTAGTCATTAAAGAACGTCCCCAATGACTAGGTGTCGGATGGGGACGTTCTAACGTGCTGGATTTTACTTGTCGGCTTTTTTCGCGGCGGTCTTCTTGGCCGTCGTCTTTTTCGCCGTCGACTTTTTCGCAGCGGTCGTCTTCTTCGCCGTGCTCGCCTTGGTCGCGATCTTGCGGCCGCGGGCGGGCTTCTTCTCTTTGGTTGGGCAGTCCATGTTGACGCAGATACGCCACGGGCCGCGCGCCGTGTTGACCACCACGATGGGGGCGCCGCACTCGGGGCAGGTCTCGCCCGTCGCCTCGAGCTTGCCGCGCGCCGGCAGCGGATAGCTCACGCCACAATCGTCATAGTTGGTGCAGCGGATAAAGCGCTTGCCGCTCTTCTCGCTCTTGTGCGCGATCAGGTCGCCATGGCGTCCGGCCTCGGCGCACACCTTGCACTCACCCACCTTAAGGTCGGGCTCGTAGTTGGTGGGGCACGTGGGGTTCACGCAGATCTCGAAGGCCTTCTGGCGGAACGGCTGGCACTTGATGCGCGGCGCGCCGCACTCGGGGCACACGGCGGCCTCGCCCTCGAGCGGGCTCACCTTGACGCCGCTCGGCACCGGATAGGTCACATCGCAGTCGGGCCAGCCCATGCAGCCGATAAAGCTGCCGCGGGTCTTGGCGCTCGTCTTCATAACCAGATCCTTGCCGCACTTGGGGCAAGCGCCCACGCGCGCATCGGCCGTGACGGCGTCGCTGATGGCGTCGCCCAGCTCCTGCGTATGCTTGAGCAGCTCGTCGAGCACGCCGGCCAGCAGCGCGCGCGAGTGCGCCACGACATGCTCTTCGGTGTCCTCGCCACGCTCCACGCGGGTCATGTCGCCGTCGAGCTCGCTGGTCATATCGGGGCTCGTGATGCGCGGGGCAAACTGCGACAGCGCATCAATGATGGCGATACCCAGCTGACTCGGCTCCACGGGATCGTTTTTGAGGTAGCGCACGGCATACAGGCGCTCGATGATGCTCGCGCGTGTGGACTTGGTGCCCAGGCCGCGCTTTTCCATCTCCTGCACGAGCTTGCCCTGGCTGTAGCGCGCGGGCGGCTCGGTCTGCTTGGCCTCGAGCTTAATGTCGAACACATCGACCGTATCGCCCTGCTCGAGCGGCGGCATCTGCTCGTCGCGCTTGAGGCCATACGGGTAGGCCTCGCGGAAGCCCGGGGTCACGAGCACGTCGCCCGAAGCCACGAACGGCTCGCCGTTGACGTCGAGCTCGAGCTTGGTGTTCTCGATGGTCGCGGGACCCATGAGCGTTGCCAGGAAGCGGCGGGCGATGAGGTCGTAGAGCTTGCGCTGGCCGCCATCGAGCGTGGACGGATCGCCTTCGCCCGTGGGGTAGATGGGCGGGGGGTCGGTGGTCTCGACCTTACCGCGCGTGGGCTTCATAGGGCCGGCGAGCACCTTTTTGCACACGGGCGCCAGCGCCGGGTTAATCTTTGCCAGGTCGCTTACCACGGCGCCCAGATCGAGCGTCGCGGGGTACACGGTGTTGTCGACACGCGGGTAGCTGATGAGGCCCGCCATGTAAAGGGACTCGGCGATGCGCATGGTGCGTGCGGGCGATATGCCCTCGGCCGCGGCGGCTGCCTGCAGCGAGGTCGTCGCGAACGGCGTGGGCGGCTGCTGCTTGCGCGAGCGCTTGGTCACCGCGGCGACAGTTGCCGTCTTGGCACCGTCAACGTGGCCGTACGCCGTCTCGGCGGCATCTTTATCGGTAAAACGCGCCGTCTTGTGCGCGATCTTAAAACGGTCGTCCTCGGCGGCGCCCTGCGCGGCACCCATACCGCGAATCTGCCAATAGTCCTCGGGCACAAACGCCATGCGCTCGCGCTCGCGCTCGACCACCAGGGCGAGCGTCGGCGTCTGCACGCGGCCGGCGGAACGCACGTTGCCAAATCCACCAAACTTGGCGAGCGTCAGGTAACGCGTGAGCACCGCGCCCCAAATGAGGTCGATGTGCTGACGGCTCTCGCCAGCGTCAGCCAGGTTCTGGTCGAGCGAGACAAGGTTATCGAAAGCCTGCGTAATCTCGGCCTTGGTAAACGAAGAATACTGGGCGCGAGCGACCGGCAAGTCGGGCGCAACCTCGCGCACCTTGTTGAGGGCGTCCGAACCGATCAGTTCGCCCTCACGGTCGAAGTCCGTGGCGATAATGACGCTGTCGGACTTCTTGGCAAGGTTCTTGAGCGAGCGGATGAGCTCCTTCTCGGCCGGCAGCTTAATGACGGGCGCCCAGGTGAGGTAAGGCAGGCTCTCGAGCTTCCAGCCCTTGATGGAGATACCATCGGCAAGAAACGGCTTGCGCTTGGTGTCGTAGGGCGGACGTGCCAGGCCATCGGGCATATCGGCCGGCAGCATCTCGCCGTCCTCGGTGACCGAATACCAGCCCAGCTTTTTATCGAACAGCACGCTGTCGCAAAAATCGGGCGCAAGGATGTGACCGGCAAGGCCGATCGTCACGCACTCCTCGCCCTTCCACTCAAAACGGTAGATGGCGGTGTTGTACACCTTGTCCTTTTTGGGCTTGCCCGTGGACAGACGCTCGGCAATCTGACGCGCGGCGTCGTTTTTCTCGGCGATGATGAGCTTCAAAAGAGGCTCCTATCTCGTATCTCTGCGGCTACGCCCGCCCGTATGGCGGCCGACTTACGCCCTTGCTTGCTCAATCTGCCCGATGAGCCAATCGCACCAGGCATCCATGCCCTCGCCCTTGTGCGCGCTCACGGCAAACCGCGGCGCCTGCGGATTGAGGTCATCGAGTGTCTTAGTATACCTATCCATGTCAAAATCGAAAGCCGGGGCCACGTCGACCTTATTGAGCAGCTGCGCGCCGGCGTGCTGGAAGATGCCCGGGTACTTGATGGGCTTATCGTCGCCCTCGGGCACCGAGAGGATCATGATGGACAGGTTCTCGCCCAAGTCAAAGTCGACCGGGCAGACCAGGTTACCCACATTTTCGATAAAGATGACGTCGATGTTCTCCAGACCGACGGCCTGGTCGAAGGCGTCGACGGCCTCCATGATCATGTTGCCCTCGAGGTGGCACAGGCCGCCCGTGTTGATCTGGATGGCGGGCATGCCGGCTTCCTTCATGGTGATGGCGTCGACGTCCGAGGCGATATCGCCCTCGATAACGGCACAGCGCAGGCTGGCTTTGTCACGCAAGCGCTCGTTGGTGCCCAGAATCGTGGTGGTCTTACCCGAGCCAGGGCTCGACAGCACATTGATCACGTAGGTGTTCGTCTGCTCAAACCGCTGACGCAGCTGATCTGCCAGGCGCTCGTTGCGCGACAGAATCGGCGACGCGATATCAATCGTTTTCTCGGCCATACTTAGCGCTCCTTACTTTGGCCCTTTTATACCCCATCGCTAGATGGCGAGCGTGCTAATCGTCGGGGGTCTCGATCTCGATACTTGCGATGTCGAGTTCGCGGCCATGCAGCAGACGCACGTTGGCACCGCCACATTGGGGACAACGGCAATGGAAACGGTCGTGCTCAAAGACCTCACCGCAGTCCAGACACTCGCTTTGTGGATGGACTTCCTCCACGGCAAGCTCGCAGCCGCGCGTGAGCGAGTCCTCGTCGCGAAACGTCTCCCACGCAAAGTCAAGCGCCTCGCGCACGACCTCGGTCATATCCCCGATACGCAGCGTTACCAAAACGGCGCGCGAGGCCCCCGCCCCACGCGCCGCGCGAATCACTGTATCGAGTATGCCGTTGACAATGCCAACCTCGTGCATACCGATTTACTCCTCGTCGTCCTCGTCGTCCGAGAACAGGTCCAGACGGCTCACGAACAGGCCCTCCTTGCCCTCGCGCGCGGTAATGACCACGCGAGCAATGGCGAGCGAAATCTCGTAGAGCGAGAGCAGGGCGCCATACATGAGACCCAGCGTAACGGGCGAGCCGTCGGGCGTAATCACAGCCGAGCCCACAAGCAGGCCTACGTACACGTAGCGCCAGGCGCTGCGGAAGGCCGCATAGGACACGATGTGAAAGACGGACAGATAGAAGATGATGAGCGGCAGCTCAAACGCCACACCAAAGCCGATCATAAAGAGCAGCTCCATGTTGACGTAGTTCTCCAGGTCGGGCAGCGCCGTAGCGACGGCCGAGGTCTCGCCGATGAGCCACTCAAAGCCCGCCGGGATGATGATGAAATAGCAGAAGATGGCACCCAGGAAGAACAGCACCGTCGAGGCGAGCACCGTGGGCACGACCCACTTGCGCTCGTTGGGGCGCAGCGCCGGCAGGAAAAATGCCAGGATCTGCCAGATGATCATGGGCGTGCACATGACCACGGCCATCTTGATGGCCAGCGAGAAGCGCAGGCCAAAGCCGCCGAGTGTGGTGGTGATGTAGAACTTACCGTCCGGCACAAACGAGCGGATGGGGTCTTCCAGGATATCGAGCACCACGGGCGTGGCAAAGTACAGCACGATGGCGGCGGCAAACACCGACACGACCACGATGGTCAGGCGGCGACGGAGCTCTCCCAAGTGATCGAAGAGCGGCATACGAGCAGGTCCGATAGGCATTACTCATCGCCTCCCTTCGGGGCGTCGGCGGCAGCAGTCTCGGCAGCGTCCTCGGCCTCGAGCTCGCGAGCGAGCTGGTCGACGACGGCCTTGCGCTTGCGGGGACGACGGGCGTAGAGGTCAGCCGTCGTGGGCTCTGCCGGCTCGGTCTCGGGCTCTGCAGCAGGCTCGGGCTCGACGGCAGGCTCGGCGGCAGCGGCAGGCTCGGCCTCGGCGGCAGCGGCCTCGGACTCCTCAGCAGCACCCTCGCCCTCGGCGGCAGCCTCGCTCGCGGCCTTCTCGGCAGCAAGGCGGGCACGACGCTCGGCAAAGGTCTCCTTCTTGGCGGGCGCTACCGTCTCGGCGGCATCCTCGTCCGCATCGGAATCGTCATCGACGGCAGCCTTCTTGGGCTTGACCGGAGCCGAAGCGGCCTCGCTCACCGGATCGATGATCTCGGACTGGACAACCGCCGTCATCTTTTCCTGCGTCTCGCGGAACTGACGGATGGCACGGCCGATCGTACGGCCCATCTGCGGGAGCTTATCCGGGCCAAACAGCAAAAAGCCGAAGACCACGATGATTGCCAG
>ERZ773134.3104-NODE-3104-length-10919-cov-6.240795_pt1 | contig 10919 bp, 9 predicted proteins | sample MGYA00580856_ERZ773134 | MGnify/ENA primary metagenome ERZ773134 (study PRJEB29015, sample SAMEA2737823) | human gut metagenome | biome: human gut; feature: human-associated habitat; material: faeces | place: China | collected 2012 ... | reverse complement strand
ATCCCACCGCCTACATCACCCGCCTGATGCGCTCCAGCCTGCTGGACGTCATGGGTCAGGACTACATGCGCACCGCCCGTGCCAAGGGCGTGTCCCAGTTCATGATCCTGTTCAAGCACGCACTGCGCAACGCCATCCTGCCTGTCATCACCTACGTTGGCCCCATGCTGGCCAGCCTGATGACCGGTTCTTTTGTGGTGGAAAAGATCTTCTCCGTGCCCGGTCTGGGCCGCGACTTCGTGTCTGCCATCACCAACCGTGACTACACCATGATTATGGGCACCACCATCCTGCTGTCCAGCATGGTCATCATTGCAAACGTGATTGTGGATATCCTTTATAAGATCATCGACCCGCGCATCAAACTGCAGTAAGAGAAAGGAGCGATTTTCATGGAAAACATTAAAAAGAATCCGCTCAGCCTGCAGCTCAACGCGGAGGATTTTCTGCCCGCCAGCAATGAGGAAAAGCAGAGCCTGGTGGTCATGCGCGAAAGCGTCAACTTCTGGAAGGACGGTATCCGCCGCCTGAAGAAGAACAAGATCGCCATGGTCAGCTTTGTGTTCATCATTGCCATTGCCATCTTTGCCTATCTGCTGCCCGCCGTCTGGCCTTACAGCTATTCCGAGCAGATGAAGGGCAGCAACAACCTGAAGCCCTTCGAATACTCTGCCTCCGAGCAGGCGCGTATCGACGCAGGCGAAAAGGTGTTCCCGCACATTCTGGGCACCGACCGTATGGGTCGTGACTTCGCTGTGCGTATCATGATGGGCACCCGCGTCAGCCTGTCTGTCGGTCTGATCGCTTCTGTGCTGGTGCTGATTATCGGCGCTACCTATGGTGCGGTTGCGGCCTTTGCCGGCGGCTGGGTGGACAATATCATGATGCGTATTACAGATATTCTGTACACCATCCCCGATATTCTGCTAATCATCCTGCTGGGCATGGCCCTGAAGGACCCGCTGGACAAGCTGTCCACCCAGCCCGGCTTCAAGTGGATGCAGACGCTGGGCCCCAACATGATCTCCATCTTCATCATCTTTGCTCTGCTGTACTGGGTCGGCATGGCACGTATCGTCCGCAGCCAGATCCTGATCCTGAAGGAGAGTGAGTACGTTACCGCTGCCCGCGCACTGGGCGCTTCCAGCGGCCGTATCATCAAAAAGCATCTGCTCACCAACTGCATCGGCACCCTGATCGTTACCACCACCCTGCAGATCCCGGCTTCCATCTTTACTGAGAGCTACCTGAGCTTCATCGGTCTGGGTGTTGCAGCCCCGCTGCCGTCTCTGGGTTCTCTGGCCACCGATGCCGTCAAGGGCATGAACACCTACCCCCATCTGCTGATCGCACCCGCACTGATGATCAGCGTGATGATCCTTGTGTTCAACCTGTTCGGCGATGGCCTGCGCGATGCCTTTGACCCGAAGCTGAAGAATTGATGAGGTGAACAGAAATGAGCGAGAAAATTCTTGATATCAAAGAAGAACGCCTTTCTTTCTTCACCCCTGCGGGCGAAGTAAAGGCACTGAACGGCGTTTCCTTTACCATGAATCAGGGCGATGTTCTGGGCGTTGTGGGCGAGTCCGGCTCCGGTAAGTCGGTCACCGCCTACTCCGTTATGGGCCTGACCGCTTATCCCGGTAAGCTGGTGGGCGGCAAGGTGTGGTTCAACGGCCACGAGATCGAGAAGATGAAGGAGAAGGACTTCCGCAAGATCCGCGGCAACGAAGTCTCCATCATCTTCCAGGACCCCATGACCAGCCTGAACCCGGTGTACACCATCGGCAACCAGATCGTGGAGGTCATCCGCCTGCACACCGATAAGAACAAGGCCGATGCATGGGCACGCGCCAAGGAGCTGCTGGAGCTGGTTGGCATCAATGAGCCCGAGAAGCGTCTGAAGCAGTACCCCCACGAGCTGTCCGGCGGTATGCGCCAGCGCGTGATGATCGCCATCGCCCTGGCCTGTGAGCCCAAGCTGCTGATCGCAGACGAGCCCACCACCGCACTGGATGTGACCATTCAGGCACAGATCCTTGAGCTGATGCAGGATCTGCGCAAGAAGCTGGGCATGAGCATCATCATGATCACCCATGATCTGGGCGTTGTGGCTTCCATGTGCGAGAAGATCGCCGTCATGTACGCCGGCCACATTGTGGAGTATGGCACTACCGACGAGATCTTCTACCAGCCGGGTCACGAGTACACCAAGGGTCTGATCAACTCCATCCCCAAGCTGAACACCGCAGAGCACGAGCGCCTTGTGCCCATCGAGGGCACCCCTGTGGACCTGCTGAATCCGCCGGCCGGCTGCCCCTTTGCGCCCCGCTGCAAGAACTGCATGAAGATCTGTCTGAGCAAGATGCCTCCGCGCACCGAGCTCAGCGACACCCACTATACCTACTGCTGGCTGCAGCAGAAGGCTGCATTTGAGAAAGGGGAAAAGGCAGAATGAGTGAACACAAGACGCTGGTCGAAGTCCAGCACCTGCAGCAGTATTTCCCCGTCGGCGGTGTGGGCAAGAACCGCAAGTACGTTCAGGCTGTGGATGACGTAAGCTTTGCCATCCGCAAGGGCGAGACCCTTGGTCTGGTAGGCGAGTCCGGTTGTGGCAAGACCACCACCGGCCGCACCCTGCTGCGCCTGTACGAGCCCACCGGCGGCAAGATCTACTATGACGGCAACCTGCTGTTTGATAAGGAAAAGAAGATCGCCGTGGATATGCTGCCCTACCGCCGCCGGATGCAGATCGTGTTCCAGGACCCCTACGCGAGCCTGGACCCCCGCATGACCATCGGCGACATCGTCGGCGAGGGCATCGACATCCACCACCTGTGCGCCAACGCCAAGGAGCGCCATGACAAGATCATCTCCCTGCTCGAACGCGTCGGCCTGAACAGTGAGCACGCCAACCGCTACCCGCATGAGTTCTCCGGCGGTCAGCGCCAGCGCGTCGGCATCGCCCGCGCCCTGGCTGTGGACCCCGAGTTCATCGTCTGCGACGAGCCGGTCTCCGCGCTGGACGTTTCGATCCAGGCGCAGGTCGTCAACATGTTTGAGGACCTGCAGCAGGAGATGGGGTTGACCTACCTGTTCATCGCCCACGACCTGAGCGTTGTCAAGCACATCTCCAACCGCATCGGCGTTATGTACCTGGGCAAGCTGGTGGAGCTGGCCGACAGCTTTGAGCTGATCGCCCACAGCGTCCACCCCTACACCCGCAGCCTGATCTCGGCCATTCCCGTGGCGGACCCCGTCACGGCCCGCCAGAGCCACCGTATCGTGCTGCAGGGCGATGTGCCCAGCCCGCTGAATCCGCCGAGCGGCTGCCGTTTCCGCACCCGCTGCCCCTACGCCGACGAGCGCTGCGCCGCCGAGGTGCCGGAGTTCAAGGAAGTGAGCAGCGGCCACTGGGCAGCGTGCCACCATCTGGACAAAGTAAAGTAATGCAGGGGGCGCTGCCGGGCGTGACGGACGCTGTTTGTCCGCGCCTCGACTCCACCCGACATAAAAACTCATACTTATACAGGGCGGCTCACCGCAGCCGCCTTGTGCTTGACCCCAAAATGTGCGCGTGGGGCGAACATCCATCCGCAGGACATAGAACTGTACGCGGTAGAAATACAAAAGGATTTTCTATCAAAACAGTTACAAAAGTTACAGACCACTTGAAATTGCGGATTCAGAGTGGTAAAGTATAAATATTCATTCCGTTGGGGGCTTGTCTCCCGGGGGGATTGGGTATAAAGTACATTGTATTTGGAGGGTATATTCATGAAGATGAAGAACATTGCTGCCGTGGCTATGGCCGGCTGCATGGCTGCTTCTCTGGCTGCGTGCGGCGGCTCTGCAAGCTCCGCTGCCACCGATGCCAGCAGCGCTGCATCCACTGAGGCTGCGACCAGCGAAGCCACCGAGGCTACCGGCACTTCCGCCAACGGTTTCACCGTCCAGCTCGGACCTAACCCCGAGACCCTGGACCCCGCGCTGAACAGCTCTATCGACGGTGCCAACACCATCATCACCACCTTTGAGCCGCTGCTGCTCATCGACGAGAACAACGAGGTTGTTCCCGGCCAGGCAGAGCTGCCCGAGGTCTCCGAGGACGGCTTGACCTGGACCTTCACCATGAAGGACGGCCTGAAGTGGAGCGACGGCTCCGACCTGACTGCGAAGGACTTTGAGTACTCCTTCAAGCGTCTGGCCTGCCCCGACACCGCAGCCCCCTACGGCGAGACCGTTGTCGGCATGATCGACGGCTATGAGGATGCCATCGGCAACCCCGATGCAGGCGGCAACACCACCACCGATCCCGACTGGGATACCCTGAACGTCCACGCCAGCGAGGACGGCAAGACCCTGACCGTCCAGCTGTCCTATCCCTGCTCCTACTTCGATAAGCTCTGCGCCTTCGCGGCTATGAGCCCCGTGCAGCAGGCTACTGTTGAGGCCAACGGCGATGCCTGGTGCACGCAGCCTGACACCTTCGTCTGCAACGGCCCCTATATGATCAGCGATTGGATCCCCTCCGAGCGTATTGTTCTGTCCAAGAACCCGAACTACGTCGGCGGCTGGGATTCCTCCAAGATCGTTTCCGACACCATCACCCTGCTCCTGCTCGAGGACTCCAGCGCTGCTTACGCCGCCTACAACAGCGGTGAGGCACAGCTCATCAAGGACGTCCCCACCGATGAGATCCCCAGCCTGACCAGGGTCGAGGACGGCGGCGACTTCTATCTCGATGAGATCATGGGCACCTACTACATCTCCCTGAACGACCAGAAGGAGCCGTTCACGGATGCCAAGGTCCGCAAGGCTCTGTCTCTGGCCATTGACCGTGACTACGTTGCCAACACCATCATGCAGGGCACCTACGAGCCCGCTTACAACTTCGTCGGCCCCGGCATCGTCGATGAGAGCGGCATGTTCTACGACAACGCCAACGGCGGCAAGCCCTACATCAGCGACGACTACGACGCCAACCTCGAGGAGGCCAAGCAGCTGATGGCCGATGCCGGTTACCCGAACGGCGAGGGCTTCCCCACCATCGAGTACAGCGCCAACGACGCCGGCTACCACATCCCCGTTGCTGAGTACGTCCAGCAGGCCTGGGGCGAGCTGGGCATCACCGTCAACATCAACAAGGTCGAGTGGGCCAGCTTCCTGCCGATGCGCCGCGCCGGTGACTATGACATCAGCCGCAACGGCTGGTCCATGGACTACAACGACCCCTCCAACATGCTGGAGCTGTTCACCACCAACAACGGCAACAACGACGGCAAGTACGCCAACCCCGCGTTTGACAAGGTCATCGAGGAGTCCCGCGTTGCCGACAAGGCTACCCACTTTGAGAAGCTGCACGAGGCCGAGGACATGCTGATGGCCGACGCCGCCTGCATCCCTGTTGCGTATTACAACGACTTCTGGCTGCAGAGCCCCTCTCTGAAGGGTACCTGGCACAGCCCCTACGGCTACTGGTACCTGCAGTACGGTTATATTGAGGAGTAATTTCCTTTATAAATGAAAAGGCACGTCCTGCGTTGGACGTGCCTTTTTCTGTGTCTGGCTTCCCCCTTGGGGCTGCGCCCGCAGGCGCGTGTCGGAGCGCAACCGCCGTAGGCGGCTCTTAGCGCGGAGACTGAAGCTGTCAGCGGCCCCGCCCGCTGACTGATGAGGGAAAACCTTACCATTGTCGCCCGCAATCGGGTTGCCACGGCAAACTTTGCCCCTCATCCGGCCCTGCGGGGCCACCTTCCCCCACAGGGGAAGGCTTGGAACTCACGCCCCCAGCGTTGCCGCCATGACCGCCTTGATTGTGTGCATGCGGTTCTCGGCCTCCTGGAACACGATGGACTGCGGGCCGTTAAAGACCTCGTCGGTCACTTCCATGGCGTCGCGGTCAAACTTTTCGCCCATCTCCCTGCCGACGGCGGTCTTGTGGTCGTGGTAGGCGGGCAGGCAGTGCATGAACACGGCGGTGCCCTTGGCCTTCGCCATCAGCTCGGCGTTGACCTGATAGGGGGACAGGGCGTTGATGCGCTCCTCCCAGACCTCGACAGGCTCACCCATGCTGACCCAGACGTCGGTGTAGACGACATCCGCACCGGCCACGGCGTCGGTGTCCTCGCTCAGCGTGATGCTGCCGCCGCTGACGCGGGCGAATTCTTTGCACTTTTCCACCAGCACGGGGTCCGGCCAGTAGGCTTTGGGGGCGCAGGCCACAAAATGCAGGCCCATCTTGGCGCAGCCGATCATCAGGCTGTTGCCCATGTTGTAGCGGGCGTCGCCCATGTAGGCGAATTTCAGCCCCTGCAGCTTGCCGAAATGCTCACGCAGCGTTAAAAAATCGGCCAGGATCTGGGTGGGATGGTACTCGTTCGTCAGGCCGTTCCAGACGGGCACGCTGGCGTATTTGGCCAGCTCCTCGACGATGGCCTGGCCGTAGCCGCGGTACTCGATGCCCTCAAACATGCCGGACAGCACCTGCGCGGTGTCGGCGATGGACTCTTTCTTGCCGATCTGGCTGCCCGTGGGGTCCAGATAGGTCGTGCCCATGCCAAGGTCGTGCGCGGCGACCTCGAACGAGCAGCGGGTGCGGGTGGAGGTTTTCTCAAAGATCAGCGCCACATTCTTGCCGCGCAGCGTGTCGTGCGGAATGCCCGCCCTTTTCTTGGCCTTCAGCTCGGCTGCCAGATCCAGCAGATAACCGATTTCCGCGGGGGTAAAGTCCAACAGCGTCAAAAAATCATGCCCTACGAGGTCCATAGTAAAGCTCCTTTTTAAATATACGGTTTATTTGTATAAATATACATACATTATAGCACGTTTGGGGATGATATGCAAGTGCGGGTTTTTGTGGTATAATGGGCTTGCCGCGATTGCCCATTTGCCGTTGAACGGCTTTGTAGGGGCCGGGCATGCCCGGCCCGGAGGTGCAGGGCGGGCGGTAGTCCATGGAAAAGCCGCGGGCCGGACATGTCCGGCCCCTACAGGGCGGAAATCCCCGGCCGGGCATCTATGGCGGGCTTTGCCCTCATCCGGCCCTGCGGGGCCACCTTCCCCCGAGGGGGAAGGCAAGGGCGGAAAGGAGGTCCCCATGCCCAAAATATACTTCCATGTGGACGTCAACTCGGCGTTTTTGTCCTGGTCGGCGCTCAAGGCGCTGCAAGGCGGCAGCACTGTCGATCTGCGCACGATCCCCGCCGTCGTCGGCGGCGATGAGGCCAAGCGCCACGGCGTTGTGCTGGCAAAAAGCACCCCGGCGAAAAAATTCGGCATCCAGACGGGGGAAAGCCTCTTTGCCGCCCGCGTCAAGTGCCCGGGGCTGACCGTCGTGCCGCCGGACTTTGATTTTTATGTAAAAAACAGCAAGGCACTGATTCAAATTTTGAACGATTATACCCCGGATGTTGAACAATACAGCATCGACGAGGCGTTTCTCGACATGACCGGCACCGAGGCACTGTTCGGCCCGCCGCTGACCGCCGCGCACACGATCCGCCGCCGCGTGCGCCGGGAGCTGGGCTTCACGGTCAACGTCGGCATTGCGCCCAACCGCCTGCTGGCCAAGATGGCCTCCGACTTTGAAAAGCCCGACAGGGTGCATACCTTATATAAATACGAGGTCGAGACTAAGATGTGGCCGCTGCCGGTGGGCGACCTGTTCGGCGTCGGCCCCAGCGCGGCCAAGCGCCTGAACAGCTGCGGCATCTACACCATAGGGGATTTGGCCCGGCTTGAGCGGGATACGGCGGTCAAGCTGTTCGGCAGCCGCGGTGATACGCTGTGGAACTACGCCAATGGCCGCGAGGCCGACCCCGTGACCAAGCAGCGCACCCGCGACAACAGCTACGGCAACAGCGTAACGATGCCCAGGGACCTGGCCCGCCCCGAGGACGCCGACGCCACGATGCTGGCACTCTGCGATTCCGTCGGGCGGCGTCTGCGCGCCGACGGCAAGACGGCCCGTGTCGTCACGGTACAGCTGGTGGACAACGCCTTCCGCCGCACGAGCCACCAGACGACGCTGCCCAACCCGACGAACTCCACGGACCGCCTCTACCATGTGGCAATCGAGCTGATGCGCCAGATGTGGCCGCAGCGCCCCGTGCGGCTGGTGGGTGTCAGCGCCGAAAAGACCGGCGAGGACAACTTTGAGCAGATGGACCTTTTCACCGATGCCGCCCGCATCGACAAGCAGGAGAAGCTGGACCGCGCCGCCGATGCCCTGCGGAAAAAGTTCGGCGGTGCCGCCGTGACCCGCGCCAAACTGCTGACCCCCGAGACCCGCAAACCCGAAGCCCTGAGCGCCGCCAAAGAGCGGGATAAAAAATGACCCATGGAGACGGTGGCTGCCTCTCATGGGTCATTTGTACTTTGTATGAGCATGGCTTCCCCCGAGGGGGAAGCTGTCAGCGGCCCCGACCGCTGACTGATGAGGGGCTGCCTTGCCGTTGCCGTCCGCTATCGGGGCGCCACGGTACACGCGCCCCTCATCCGGCCCTGCGGGGCCACCTTCCCCCAAAGGGGAAGGCGAATAGAACCCTCAATTCGCCATAAACTCCCAATACGCCCCGTCTATCTCCACGATGACAACGCCGTCCTCGGTCACCCAGTAGGAATACCCGGTACCAAAGTTCGAGCACCCGTCCGTCTCCGGGAAGGTGTCCCGGTCAACGCTTGTCTCAATGACCCCGTCAGCCCCGCGGTCCGGGGGGCAGTCCACTGCGCTGCCTGTATCAAAATACAGCACGCCGTCGATCTGTACGCACTGCGCCAAGCCCAGAGCGATGCCGGAAGCGGCGCTGTCCTTTTCGACAGCAGCTCCCTCGTCTGCGTCCGCTGCCTGGGGCGCGGCGGCATCCAGCATCGGCATGTCCGGTGCGGGGGCGGTCTCGGCAGCGGCCTCCGGGACGTCGGCGGCCATGGCGGCTTCACTGGCTATGCTGCTCTTGCGCAGCGTGCCGCTCCGCCACACGGCTGCGCCGCCCAAAACTATACAGGCGCACGCGGCCACAGACACGACCTGCTGCCAGTGCAGATGCACCACCCGGCGGCGCTTTTTCACCGGGGCGTCGGCAGCCAGGATCAGGTCATCGTCCACATGGCCGATGGCCTCAAATAATTCGCGTTCTGTCACAGTGCAGCACCCCTTTCCTGTAAGTAGGCGGCCAGCTTGCCGCGCGTGCGGTGCAGCGTCACCCGCACCTTGCTCTCGGTCAGGCCGTACCGCGCGGCAATGTCCGCCGTCGCGTCGCAGTACCAGTACCGGCGCAAAAATATGCTGCGCGTTTCCTCCGGCAGCGTGCGCAGGAACGCGCTGATGAGCCGCCCGGTCTCGGCAGCGTCAAAGCTGTCCTCCACGCTGCCCGGCGCGGCGACGCATTCGGCCAGCTCGTCCAGCGGCGCACAGGTCTGCCCGCTGCCGCGCTTCTGCGCTGCCGCCCGGTCAAAGCGGTCCAGCGCGAGATTACGCGTGATGCGCCCCAGATACGGAGCCAGCCGCGCAGGTCGGTTGGTGGGCATGCTGTTCCAAGCGGCCAGCCAGGTGTCGTTCTCGCATTCCTCGGCGTCGTGGGCGCTGTGCAGAATGTTGTCAGCGATCTTGCGGCAGTACGCGCCGAATTTCGCCGCCGTCTCGGCCAGCGCCTGCTCGTCCCGCGCCCAGTACAGGGCCACGATTGCGGCGTCCTCCATGGTTTCAGCCTCCTTTATTATATAAGGTAGGAATTTTTTTGCGGATGTTACAGAAAAAGTCTGCCGACGGGGCAGACTTCATGTAGGGGCAGGCATTGTCCGCCTGGTATAGCTCACAACATGTGCTTCTTGTGCAGCACCCACGCCGCAAACACACAGAGCGCCAGCGTCAGGCCCAGCACAATGGCGAACCCGGCGGTGGTGTTGGCAAAGGGCATACCGTCGGACTGCACGTTCATGCCGTACAGACCGCTGATGACGGTGGGCACGGCCATCAGCAGGGTGATGCTGGTCAGATACTTCATGGCGTTGTTCAGGCGGTTGTCCAGAATCGAGCTGAACAGCTCCCGCGTGCCCTTTATATCGTCGCGGTAGATGCTGGTCATCTCGATGGCCTGACGGATCTCAACGATGACGTCGTCGAGCAGCTCGCGGTCATCGGGGTACTGCTCCAGCCGCTTATAGCGGGTCAGGCGGTCCAGCACCGTAGCGTTGGCGCGCAGACTCGTGGCAAAGTAGACCAGCGTCGATTCCAGGCCGTGCAGCTCCATCAGGTCGCTGTCCTTCAGCTCACCGGCCAGATTTTTCTCAATGGCCTGGCGGCGGCGGTCGATCAGGCGCAGCTCCTGCTGGTACATCGTGGCCGCGCGGTAGAGCAGCTGGTAGACGAACCGCATTTTCTTGCGGGTCGAGAACCCCTTGACCCGGCAGGCGGCAAAATCCCCGATAACGGCGGTATCGGTGGAACAGACCGTGACGATAAGCTCCTGCGTCAGCAGGATGCCCAGGGGGATAGTCGTATAGATGCCCTCACCGGCACCGTCCACCTTGACGGGGATGTCCACGATGATGACCGTGTAGCCGTCCTCCAGGCTGATACGCGCCGATTCCTCGGGGTCCGTCGCGGCCACGATGTCCGCGGGCTCGATGTCCAGCGTTGCCGCTACCCGGCGGACCTCGTCGTCGGTGGGGTTGGTCAGGCAGATCCAGGCCCCTTCGTTCATATCGTCAACGCGCGTCAGCTGCTTATCCTGTGTGCGGTAAATCTTCATCATGGCTATTCCACCTAATATACTATTATAATAGTAGTATACGGCTTTTGCAGAGGATAAGCAAGGAGATTTTACTGCGTATGCAGCAACAAACGCAGCAATGTCCCGTTACCTCTCCGACTGCCCCCTCCACCAGCACCCGCTCACCCTTCTACCCCCCCCGTAGGG
>ERZ773134.3101-NODE-3101-length-10923-cov-2.909919_pt1 | contig 10923 bp, 6 predicted proteins | sample MGYA00580856_ERZ773134 | MGnify/ENA primary metagenome ERZ773134 (study PRJEB29015, sample SAMEA2737823) | human gut metagenome | biome: human gut; feature: human-associated habitat; material: faeces | place: China | collected 2012 ... | reverse complement strand
ATGTTTTAGATCAAATACCGGAAAGTGATATTACATCTACTAATTTCTGGAAAACTCCTCAGGATGCGGAGGCTGGCTTGATTGCCGTTTATAATCAGTATCGTGGATCAGTTTATCGTTCTTTTGAATTGGGAGAAGGAAGATCCGATAATTTGGAGATTCCTCCCAAATGGGGATATGAGATGATAAATCCTCAGGCGATGGAATTTAATAATAATATTGTAGATGCAAATAGCGGATATTGTACTTGGGGGAATTATTATAATGTAGTGACTCGCTCGAATGAAGTTATTTATTATACAAATACAATCTCTTTTGCAGATGAGGCAGAGAAAAATAGAATTTTGGGAGAAGCCTATTTTTTACGTGCCAGTGCCTATTTTACTTTAGCCAAAAACTGGGGAGCTGTACCTCTTATCGTAGAACCATTTTTCTCACAGGGTGAGAACATGTATGTGTCAAGAACTCCTGTGGAAAAGATATACGAACAAATTGTAAATGATTTGAATATAGCAAAACAAAATTTACCAGTCACCCGTTCAGATCAGCGTATACGTGCAACAAAGGCTGCGGCTCAGGTCCTTTTATGTGATGTGCTTCTTACCAGGTCTTATACTTCTTTTGCATCATCTGATGATTTAGAAAAAGTAATAGAAAATGCAAATGAAATATTAGCTAATCCGAACTATAGTTTGTTAGCAGGCGAGAATTATTCTGATATATTCAGATTAGGAAATACGAGTGAATCTATCTTTGAGATATGGTCTGACTACACTCAAAATGCTACGCATAGTTTTTGTAATTATTTTTTGCCAAGGGCATATGATAAAAGCCGGCCTTATGGTGGAGAAACATTGATGTTACCATCTCATAGCCTGGACGATGCTTTTGGGGAAGAACCGCAGGATTTACGGTATGAAACTACAATAGCTGTATTAAGTAAAGAGGAAGAACAGTATTATGATAATAATGTAAAAGGAATGAAGTATGGTAATAAATATCTTGGAACAGTTACTATCATTGGGACTCAACGATATAGTGATGATAACATAATTATATATAGGCTGCCGGAAGTTTTTCTAATGAAAGCAGAAGCTTTAGTAAAAATGAATAAAGTTAGTGAAGCTTTGGTCTTGATAAATCAAATCCGGGCTAGAGCTGGGCTTGCCTCAAAAACTGTTGAGTCGACACCTGATGCTTTGTCTTTGATATTAGAAGAACGCAGAAAAGAATTTGCTTTTGAAGGAAAAAGATGGTATGATTTGGTGAGAATGAATAAAGTCGGAGAGTTTAAAAAAGAACCGGAATTTGTTCATGACAGATTCTTATTAGCTGTTCCTCAAGGAGAAGTTGATAAAAATCCAGCCTTGTTACCTCAAAATCCAACTTATTAAATCATTTTATGCCAGATTTTGAGGGAGTTATATTGTATTGTTCTTCAGAATCTGGTTGTAAAAAACTATAAAAATCAGTATAATGAAAAAAATACCGGTTGCTGTTATATTTCTGTTGATGCTTTGTCCATTTTATTTCTTGAGTGCTCAATATCAAGATTGGAGAAATGTGACGATAGGTGCATTTCCAATTTATACAAATGGATATTGTGATCAGCCTTATGTTGTTATTTTACCCGGAGGAAAGTGGTTATGTGTTTTTACTACAGGCGAGGGGGCGGAAGGAACCGGAGGACAACATATTGTTAGTACACTTAGCGAGGATCATGGCCGGACGTGGACCAAGCCGGTTAAAATAGAAAAGCCTGGTTCAGAGTCTGCATCGTGGGCTATGCCTTATGTTACATCTTTTGGGCGCGTCTATGTTTTTTATGATTATAATGGAGATAAGATTCATACTTTAAGAGAACAGAAGAATATACGAGAAGATATGCTTGGCTGGTATTGTTATCGTTATTCGGACGATGAAGGTAAAACATGGTCTCGGCGTTATCGTTTGGATGTGAGAAAGACTAATGTGGATTATGCGAATGACTGGAAGGGGAAAGTTCAAATATTGTGGGGGATTGGGAAACCTGTAGATGTTGATCAGGGAATGATGTTTGCTTTTTCTAAAATACGGCATTATTTACTGGATGATAGCGAAGGGTGGTATTTTCGCTGTGATAATATTAATACAGAAAAAGATGTGAGCAGACTTCGTTTTGTAATGCTTCCGGATGGAGACAATGGTGTAAAAAATAGTGCTTATGGTCCAGTGAATTCAGAACAGAATCTTTTTCAGTTGAATAATGGTAGTTTATATTGTATGCATAGAACGATATCAGGGTATCCATTAGAGTCTTACTCCTTTGATGGCGGAAAATCATGGACTTTACCATTGCCTCCACGGTATGAAACCGGGATTGCTTTAAAGACTCCAAGGGCATGTCCCAGAATTTGGAAATGTAAAAATGGGAAATATTTATTTTGGTATCATAACCATAGTGGTAAAACATTTGCCGACAGAAATCCTGTATGGATTAGCGGAGGAATAGAAAAAGACGGAAAAATTTATTGGGGGCAACCTGAAATACTGCTGTATGAGCCGGATATAAATGTAAGAATGAGTTATCCGGATTTGATAGAGCAAGACGGAAAATATTGGATAACAGAAACTAATAAGGAAAATGCCCGTTGTCATGAAATACCAGTTTCTTTTATGGAAATGTTATGGAAACAATTTGATATATGTGAGAAAACAACGAGTGGTTTGTGCTTTTCTTATGGAGAAGCTTTATTGTTTCCTGGTAATTTATCGATGGAAGGAGAAAGAATAGTGAATTTTGAAAAAGGTGTCACTTTTGATTTCTGTTTGGAATTATCGTCACCGGCATCTGCTCAAATTCTTTTTAAAATGAGTAGTCGCTGTGGAAGAAAAAATATAATAATGCAAACAGGACTGTATGGTGATATTGAACTGATTATAGATGATGGAGAGAAACAGAGTAAATGGAATTCGGATCCGGGGCTGATTTCTGTCTATGGAAAACATCATGTGACTGTCACCATTGATAATGGCCCTAAAATCATTCAATTTGTAGTAGATGGTAATGTTTGTAATGGGAATAATTCCCGCCAATATGGTTGGGGACGATTTGTTTCGGATATAACTGATTTTGAACTGGGTCAGCTATTAATTACGAAGTTGAAAGCTGATAATATCAGGCCTGGCGGAAAATTATTGCGATTGGATATTTATAACCGGCCGCTCCTAAATACAGAAATAATAGGAATTCATAGATATTATAAATCAAAATAAATCAGGTGAATATGAAAAATGCAATAGTATGTTTTTTGTTTGTTGCATGTTCGGTTACTATACAAGCACAATCAAGTAATGATTGGAGAAATATAGAAAATGCAATGGCAGAGATTCCAGCAGAGGGTTATTGTGATCAACCTTATGTTGTGATTAATAAACAAAATGAATGGGTTTGTACTTTAACAACGGGCATTGGTGAAGAAGGGGCACAAGGGCAGCATATTGTTGCGACAATCAGTCGTGATCGTGGGAAGAATTGGAGTCCTCTGATTGATATTGAACCATCTGATGGTCCGGAAGCTTCCTGGGTTGTTCCTTTGATAGTACCTTCCGGCAGGATATATGTATTTTATACTTACAATTCAAATAATCTGCGGGAGATATTGGATGTTAATAGAAAACCAATAAAACGGGTTGATACTTTTGGTAAAATGATGATGAAATATTCAGATGATGGGGGATATACTTGGTCATCTAAACGTTATGAAGTCCCAGTTCGCAATTTTGAAATAGATAATACAAATGTATACGAGGGGAAAATACAATTTTTCTGGAGTGTCGCATTACCTGTCATTCATCAGAATGCAGTCTTCTTTCCTTTATCAAAAGTTGGAAATTTTGGTGAAGGATTTATGGATAGCGGATCTGGTGCAATATTGAAAAGTTCGAATATTTTGACAGAGAATGATCCGGAAAAAATAAAATGGGAAACTTTACCAGATGGAAATAAAGGATTGTTGCCTCCTGCAGGAAAAGTAGCAGATGAACATAATATTGTTTCTCTGAGTGATGGTAGTTTATATTGTGTATATCGGACTAATCTAGGTAATAATGTACAGGCATATAGCAGAGATAATGGACGTACATGGACTCATCCTGAATGGGCTACTTATTCGCCTGAAGGGAGAAAAATAAAACAACCCCGATGTTTCAGTAAAATCTATAAATTTAAAAATGGAAAATATGCTATGTTTTTCCATAATAATGGTACACGCTGGTATTCAAATCAGCCTATAGGAAATAGGAATCCGACTTGGTTGGCAGGCGGTGTTGAGAGAAACGGATATATTTATTGGAGTCAGCCTGAAATATTCATTTATGATGATAATTATGAAAACGGAATTTCTTATCCAGACTGGATAGAGGATAATGGGGAATACTTTTTCACGGAAACCCAAAAAACAAAAGCTAGAATTCATTGTATTCCTACTGATTATTTAGAGATGTTATGGACACAAGCAGAGAATGAATCTTTGACAACAAAGGGGCTCATTTTGAATTTATCATCAGCAGAAGTAAGACAGGGGACAATTTTTGAAATGCCGGATTTGGGAAAACTATATAAAGGAAAGAGCTTTTCTTTGGAGTTGGTTCTTACTCCTGGTACGTTGGATAGAGATCAACTTCTTTTAGATACGCGAATTCGCGAAACGACAGGGGTAAATACTTCTGCTAAATATGCCGGAAACGGAATGCGTTTAACATTAAAAAAGGAAGGTGCGATAGAAATTTTATTGGATGATGGTCGTTCTCCATTACTTTGGAGATCGGATATAGGTAGTATTAGACCAGGACAAAAGCACCATATTGTGGTGACTATTGATGCGAATGCAAAAATTCTCATGTTTGTGATTGATGGTGTACTTTGTGACGGAGGTGAACGCCCTTGGGGATTTGCCCGGTTTAATCCTTATATATTTGACGTGAATGGTGAACGTGAGGTCTGTTTCTCCAAAGACTTTGAAGGTACGATTTCTGTGTTTAGGGTTTATGATAGATCTCTTTATACTTCAGAAGCGATAGGTAATTTCCAATCAGGAAAACTGTTTGGAATAAAGGATATTAGATCAGGACAGTTGGAGATAAGTAAAGAATGGCTAAGGACAAACCCAGATGTAGTAGTTTATTTACCTAAAGGAAAAGAGGATGGAGATAATGAACATTTTTTAGTTTTTGAAGCTCCTCATAGTGATGAATTATTAGCTCTTTGGACCCAAAGCAGTGTGGAAGGTAAGGGGGATAATCGGGCAGTTATTGCTAGAAGCATGGATGGTAAACATTGGACTGCTCCTGTCATTATCGCAGGAAAATCCAGTACTAGGTCTGAAGGACAAGCGAGTTGGGCATTTCCCATAGTTTCAAAGAAAGGAAGGATATATTGTTTTTATACCAAAGAAACACAATATCCAGATACTCGTCAGCATTCAGGAGTTATGGGGTGTTTTTATTCGGATGATAATGGATATCAATGGATTCGAGGAAAAGATATCATGGTGCCTAAAAATCAATTTGATAATCCTGATACTCTATATACCCCTAATTGGATTGTTTGGCAAAAACCTATCAGAGATAGTAAAGGACGTTATATAAGCGGCTATACTCAATGGAGTAGTGAATCTGTTGTAAAAAGTCCAGGTAGGAATTGGACTGATCAGGATAGTCGGGCTTCTTTTGTCCGTTTTGAAAATATAGATGAGAATCCATTACCCGAAGATTTGAAAATATCTTGGTTGCCGGTAAATATGGAGGGGTTAGAAGTGGCTCATAAAATGTACTCACAAATTTCTGTTTGTCAGGAACCCGCAATAGTAATGTTGCCAGATAAACGTCTTTTTACTGTTATGAGGACTATGACTGGATATATTTGGTATTCGGTTTCAGATGATGATGGTGAAACTTGGAGGACTCCGGAAGTTCTTAGATATAAAGACGATGGAGAGAAAATAAGAAATCCTTTGGTGTCATGTCCTATATATGCTTTGTCGGACAATAAATTTATTCTGATCCATTATGATAATGATGGGAGGAGAGGCGAATATGACCAGTTTAAAAAAGTGTGGGATAATGGGAATCAGTCGAACTTTTTGCGAAATCCTGCTAGTCTTTGTTTGGGGAAATTTGTGCCGGGTGCTCATCAACCTATTTGGTTCAGTTCTTCTTTGGAGTTTCTGTCGACAAATGATATTTCTTTTGGTCCAAAAGGAACAACGGAAGTAGCAACATATCCAAGTGTCACTGAAAAGAATGGAGTTTGTACTTTTTGGTATCCGGATCGAAAGCATTTTTTATTGGGAAAATACCTTACAAAATCATTATTTCAACAGCTGGAATCTAAATTTAAATAGGGAATGTTACTATATCAAATAAGAAAAGAGAAGAGCAAATATATTTTTTTGTTCTTTTTGCGGATTTCCTGTTTTTCTTTGACTGCTCAGATATCAATGCCTTCTGTTTTTTGTGATAATATGGTATTACAACAAAATGCAGATGTCTCGATTTGGGGATATGGAAATAGGGATGAAATAATTAAAATTGTCGGAAGTTGGGCTCCAAAAGATACAATATTTGCGAAAGCTGATGTTTTAGGAAAATTCAGTACAAAAATTCGTACGAGTGAATTTGGCGGTCCTTATACTTTGTCTATCATTGGATCTAGAAGAATTATTTATAAGAATATTTTGTTAGGAGAAGTTTGGCTTTGTAGTGGACAGTCGAATATGGCTATGCCTTTGAGTGGTACAGAAAACGCTAAGGAAAATATAGTAAAAGCTACAAATCCACGAATACGAATTTTTTCTGTATCGACAAAAGGTGCTGATACACCCCAAAATAATTGTGATGGAGTGTGGAATATTTGTTCTCCAGATGTTGCAGGTAGAACCAGTGCTGTTGCTTATTATTTTGCAGAAAAACTTTATATGGAATTAAAGGTACCAATAGGCATAATCGTATCAGCAGTAGGTGGAACACCAGCTGAAGCGTGGACACCTGAAGAAATAGTTTTCTCAGATAGTATTATTTCAAATAACCTTTGTAGAGAATTATGGAATACGCGTCCAAGTAAACCTGGTGTTTTATATAATTGGATGATACATCCGGTTATTCCGTATACGATTTCGGGTTGTATTTGGTATCAGGGAGAGTCTAATTATTTGCATTATCAGACATATAGCCAGCTTTTGGATAAGATGGTAACTTCTTGGAGAAAAAGATTCAATAGTGAGTTCCCTTTTTATGTAGTACAAATAGCTCCTTATCAATATTATTCAACAGATAATGCACCTGCTTTGTTGAGGGAACAGCAAGAACTTTTTACCAAGCATGTGAAACATACAGGTTTGGTTACTATATCTGATTTAGTAAATGATATAGGTGATATTCATCCGATTCGGAAGAAAGAGGTTGGTGTGCGTTTGGCGAATTGGGCACTCGGGGATCATTATTGCTTACCTGTTAAAGGGTATAAAACTCCAATATTGGATAATATATTTTTTCGGAAGGGAAAAGCGATAGTAAGATTTCGTGATTTGGAGAAACTAAAAGCAACTTCCTTTAAGGAGTTAGAAATAGCAAGTTGGGATGGAAGATTTTATGATGCAGAGGGATGTATTAAAGATAATGAATTGATACTATGGTCGGAGAAAGTCAGAGCCCCAGCTTATGTGCGGTATTGTTTTAATGATGATGGAGAAGCTTGTCTTTTTAATGAAACAGATTTGCCTGTGGCTCCATTCAGAACTGATAGTTTTAAGAAATAAATAGATTAGACACAATAAAAATGAGAAAAATGGAAAAACAAAAAATTCTAATTACTTCATTGTTTCCGGAGAACTTGATACATGAACTACAGAAAATAGGTGAAGTGAAAGTTTGGAATACTAATGCTTATGATTTGATGCCACGTGAACAGGCTTTAGATGGGATAGAAAATATCACAGCAATTATTAATGTTGGAGATTTAATTATAAATAGAGAGTTGCTGGATAAGGCGGATAAACTAAAAATCGTATCCAATGTTGCGATCGGTTATGATAATGTTGATGTCGCAGAACTTACCAAGCGAAAAATATGGTTGACGAATGCTCCTGATTTTTTTGCTTATCCGGTTGTTGAAATTGTGATTGCTGGAATGATCTGTGTTTCCCGGCGGTTGATAGAAGTTGGGAGTTTTGTCCGATCCGGAACATGGAAACGTTTTGAGCCGGGACGATGGGATGGTTTTTCTTTACAGAATAAAACGCTGGGAATTATAGGGTATGGGAAAATAGGACATTATCTAAAACCTATTGCTGAATCATTCGGTATGAAAGTCATTTGTTATGATGTTCATCCTCTTGATGGAGAAAAATATTATACGTTGGATGCATTATTGGCAGAAAGTGATTTTATATCTGTTCATATTCCTCTTTCAAATGAAAATAAGGGGATGTTTAATAAGGTAATGTTTAGCAAAATGAAGAAAGGTGCCATTTTTATTAATGCCTCCCGTGGTCCTTTGGTTAAAGAGAGAGACTTGGTAGATGCGTTATTATCCGGGCAGTTAGGAGGAGCGGTGTTGGATGTGTTTGAAAATGAACCTGAAGTATCTTCTGAATTACTGACAATGGATAATGTCTTTTTGACTTCTCATGTTGGGGGGGGGACTGTGACCAGTCGGTACCAATCTCAACAATTGGCAACAAAAAATGTATTGGAAGTATTGAGCGGAAGAAATCCGCTGACTCCGGTTAACAAATTAGATTTTTAAGAAACGTAATGGATTTGAGATTATGATTATAGAAAAGTTTACAATCTATAAAGTCCCTCCCAGATGGGTATTTTTAAAAATAACGACAAAATCTGGTTATGAGGGATGGGGAGAACCTTTAGTCGAGGGACGTGCAGATACAGTTATTGCGGCTGTAAAAGAATTTGAATCCTGTCTTATCGGGAAAAGAGCAGGAGATATTGAGGATATTTTTCAGATGTTGTATAGAGGTGGGTTTTACCGTGGTGGTCCTGTTCTAATGAGTGCCATATCAGGAATAGAACAAGCCTTGTGGGATATAAAAGGGAAAGCTTTAGGAGTTCCTGTTTATGAATTGTTGGGGGGACGTGTCAGAGATAAGATGCGTGTGTATACCTGGATTGGGGGGGATACTCCAAGTGAAGTGATAAAAGGTGCATCTCAACGTTTGGAGCAAGGCTATAATGCAATAAAAATGAACGGATGTGGGAAAATGGACTGGCTGGCAACCATTCGGGATATAAATCTGGTGAAGGATCAATTGAAGGAATTACGTGCGGAGTTTGGAGATAAACTCGATATTGGCATTGATTTTCATGGACGAGTACACAAGCCGGTTTTGCGTCGGCTAGTTGCAGAAATGGAACCTTATTATCCTATGTTTTTTGAGGAACCGGTATTACCGCAGCATAATGAAATACTGAAAAGTTTATCGCAATATACTTCTATACCTATAGCAACCGGAGAAAGAATGTATACTCGCTGGGATTTTAAACAAATATTGACGGAAGGCTCTGTAGATATCATCCAACCGGATTTGAGTCATGCCGGGGGGTTATGGGAGACCCGAAAGATTGCAGCAATGGCTGAGGCTTATGATGTTGCAGTCGCGTTGCATTGTCCATTAGGTCCTATCGCTTTTTCTGCGGCGTTACAGTTTGATTTCAGTACTCCTAACGCCGTTATTCAGGAGTCTAGCCTGGGGATTCATTACAATCTGGATGGAGGTTGCGACTTATTGGATTATGTTACCAATAAAGAAGATTATTCTATTTTCAATGGTTTTATTTCATGTAATGACAAACCCGGATTAGGGGTTGTCGTAGATGAATATATTGTAAAGGAAATGGCAAAGCAAGGACATGACTGGCATAATCCGGTATGGCGTACTGAGGATGGCACAATTGCAGAGTGGTAGGATTTAATAAAGAAAGAGATGAAAAACATTATAGATAATTTCAAACGACAAATATATGAAGGTAAACCGGTGTATGGACCTTTTATGAAAAGTGGGGATGCTGCATTTGTTGAAACGACAGGATATGCTGGTTTTGAGTTTGCTATATTGGATATGGAACATGGCCCTGTCTCTTTGGAAACAATGCAAAATAATGTTCGTGCGGCTCAGATAGCAGGAATGTTACCGATTATCCGGGTGAGAGACCATTTGCCTGAATCCGTGTCTCAGGCGTTGGATATTGGTGCAGGTGGGGTACAGATTCCACAAATCACGTGCGCGGAAGAGGCTAAGAGCGCAGTATATGCAGCTAAATATTATCCGAAAGGGGAGCGGGGGGTCTGTCGTTTTGTTCGTGCAGCAAACTATTCATCTATGGATAGAAACGAATATTTCAAAAGAGCTAATGATACGATTCTGGTTCTTCAACTGGAAGGAAAAGAAGCGATAGAAAACTTGGATGAAATATTGAGTGTAAGTGGGTATGATATACTTTTTGTGGGACCTTATGATCTTTCTCAATCATTGGGTGTTCCCGGAGATGTAACTAATCCATTAGTAATCGCGCAAATACAAAATATAGTTGTAAAGGCTCGTGAACGTCATATTGTTGTTGGTACATTTTTGGATAAGCTGGATGACCTGAACTTGTGGAAAAGATTGGGTTTGCAATATTTTTGTTATTCTGTAGATGTAGGCATTTATTATGAAGCTTGCAAAGAACTAAGAATGCAATTGAATTGTTAATTTTAGCAGTTTTTGCCAGTATTGTATATAGTTTTATCTTAGCTAACACTTTTTGGCGAAAGATGCTTGGAGGCTTAACATATATTGTCTGTAAAAAGCTTGACAAACGCTTATTACAGGTGTATCTTTGTACTGTGGTTTTTTCATAATAGTATTAGATTTAAGGTTAACAAAG
>ERZ773134.3097-NODE-3097-length-10927-cov-6.255151_pt1 | contig 10927 bp, 8 predicted proteins | sample MGYA00580856_ERZ773134 | MGnify/ENA primary metagenome ERZ773134 (study PRJEB29015, sample SAMEA2737823) | human gut metagenome | biome: human gut; feature: human-associated habitat; material: faeces | place: China | collected 2012 ... | reverse complement strand
ATATTTCGCACCATTGATTACTTCCATTAAATTACAATGTGGACATTGAAACTCGACTCCCAATCTGGAGCGTAAAGTGCCGAAGCGTTATCGTATATTCACTTTTCTTTGTTTGGGGTTACAAATATAACAAAAGGAAGAGAGTCTTTTCCTGCCTTTATACCTAATTATTTAGAACAAAATTGATTATTAAGTAGTTATTCTGACAAGTCCCAATTTGGAACATTACCAAAAATCATGTGTTATTTGTTTTCATATATAATTTCTTTTGTTTCATAGTGTCGTCTATATATTTTTTCTAATTTTACTATTCGATTATTTTTATCATAAGTAAATACACATGTATATGAAATAATGATGTCAGACATATTGGGCTTGTAAGTATAACTATATTGGGTAATAAGACTATCCTTGACTATAATGTTAATACTAAATACATAGTCAACACTGGCATCAAGATACGTGTAATACTTATTGATATCTTGTATAGAAATCTTTTTTCGCTCCCCTATAGGCTTTGTAAACGATAAGATTTCGCTTGGGTCATAACTTGACAAAATATCAGCAATAATACACGCATCTTTATATATGACCTCGGGATATTTTAGAATTATTCCATAATCAATCAGGCTATAAGATTGATCTAAAAATATCTTTTGATATTTGATATCATCTGCGGACAATTTAACCAATCTACCTCGTTTATTATACACCCCGATTTTTTTTTCGTTTAGAAATAAACTTCTCTCTACCTTACAACCATTGCTTAAAATTTTTACAACAGTTTGTGATTTCAATTCTAAACTATTTAGAATTGAAATCACAGAAAGTATCAATATAGCACAAAATCTCATTATTAATCTTTTATTTAGTTTCTTTCCAAAAAATAGTTCTTCCGTATACAGCTGTTGATTTTAATCTTGTTTTTCCAGCATTCATATTACGTTTTTTCTCACCACCAAGATACATTGGAGCAACGCGAGTTTGAGGTGCTTTAAAAGATTTTCCAACATTTTTCTTCCATTTCGCATAATGTTCATTGGAGATTTTCCATCCCATAGTGTTCATATGAATTTCGAAACGTCCAGTACTTCTACGCGTGTCATCTAAAGAGAATTGGGCTTGTTCTGCACCATCCCACATAGTTGCTCCATTGCTGTAATCTCTGCCGCCCAACAATGCATTAATTTCTGCTGCTATTGCTGTTCGCATAAGAGGTAATTCATTTCTTTGATTTTCATCTTTTTTACGAAAGTCTTTAGCAGGATCCGAATTTACACCATAAGCTTTGGAGTTTCTCTGATGTACACTTGCAATTGCATACATTTCTTTCATCATTTCATCACTCGGCTCGTCTGTTTTATTTCGAACGAGGTATGCACTACTCTCCCCATAGACGGCAGATGCTTGCCGGACAAACTTATCGTAAGATATACCTAACAATTTTGCATCTTTTGCATCATTAACTAATCCTCTTTTTGACTTAGTAACACTTTGAGCTGAATAAACCTTTTTATCATTCATCCCATCCGAACCTAACCATACTCCCTTTTCATTAAAGTAATCTCCCATTCCATCTGGATCGATTAAAATAAGGGGATTGTTATGACAGAATCCATATGTTGTGATAATGGGACTCTCTTCCTCTAAAGGATCGGTGCTTATCCACAGACTCAGTCTCGGCTCATAGTATCTTGCACCATAGTAGTACATACCTGTCTCCTCATCAAACTCTTTAGCGTTAAAAAGATAAGGCGTGTTCCAGGTGTTGTTACGTTCTTCTATGAACACTTCGCCAAACGGTACGTATTCGATATGCTGTGCCACCTCGCCGTCCAAGTTGGTGATGTAACTACTGCTGCCCAAGTGATCGGGGTGATAGTAGAACTGCATCCGCTCGTTAGTGCCAGCTTCGCCAGCTCTCGTCTTGACCATCCCCCTTGCTTGTGCTGCCTCCGGCGTGTCGTCATCACTACTAAAGCCTTTGCCATTGACATAGTCGGTATTATCTACACCGTTGTATGGCAAATCGAATGTCTTGTAATTGTCCTTGATGGATTGCAACTGCTGATTGTACTTATCCTTGTAATTGACAGTCACACCGTCAGCTTCATTGCCAGCGTATGGTATTCGTCTTGGGTCTGTCTCTTATGTTCACCGATATATGCTGCTTTTTTGATTTTATTTCAAATTCAATCATAATTTCTAATTAATTATGGTTATCAATTATTTAACGTCGTTCTTTCCTGTTTTATTGCTTACGGCTTTTAATACCCACATAATGGTTATGATGAACACCCATATAAGGGTATTGCCCGTTACCCTTATAAGGGTGTTGGGGCATACCCTTGTATGGGTAAGTTCAAACTGTTTATATATGGTTTACCATAGTCTTGCTGTTTTTGTTATACAATCTGTTCTTTATCGCTGCTGTGGCTTGGCGTTTCCGTGCCACGTTTGTTATTCTTTTTATTTTGATAACTCTCGATTTGGAGCATTATCCATATGAGAAACTATTTCGTCGACAGTATTCAATTCTTTATATGTGTCAACTAATGGTCTTCCGAACGAATCTGTTTTGAAAGTAACGCAACCACCATTTCTATCTCCATTTGAGTGATTTTCTATTGTGTATCTTGTAAAAGATTTGAGATTTATTTTTTGCATTTCCTTGGGATGTAGTGCCGTCGTAACTTTGTAAGATGGATTATTTCTATTGAAATAGAATACATTAACTGCTACGGAATCTTTTCTAAGTTCCACATCATATATCATGTAATTTAATCCATCTTCTTCTATTGACATATAATAAATACCATTTCCTTGTTTTGTATATACTCCTTTATCGTTAATATCAAGAGAAATTGAGTTATCTGAGCATCCTGCCAATATTGCACAAGCAACAATATATCGCATAGCATTACTTATTTTGATTTTCATAATCTTCCCACCATACATTAATTTTATTTATCTTGTATTTATCCGTATTGTTTGACTTAATTAAATTCTCTAAAGAATTTGCACCATATTTTTGGTTGACAAATTTATTAAAATTACGAAATACAATAGATCCATTTTCTGCTTGTTTTTCTAAGGGAGAAAAATCATGACCACCAGATTCGATATATGAATACGCAAATTTTGTTAAATACGAACCAGTTCGATTTGCTGATTTTGGTATTATAACTGGATCTTTTGAGTACATGGAAGCCTCAAGTAAAGTTTGATAATTAACATCTGCAAATTTGTTGCTTTCATCAATATGGTTTATGTGTCCAACTTCGTGGCTTGCAATATTAAGCCAAGCATAATAGTTTTGCCCTAAACTATTATCGTCAAAGAGGTTGTTGGTGAATGTTATAGCATAACCATTGCCTTGTGGTAGCGTGATTCCACCATAGTGTTCACTACCATACCACGGATATGGGTGTGTAACACTGCGTTCGTAAACTTTTGCTTTTGCTATATTACTTTCATTTACGCCTGAAACAAGCGATAACAGATGAACTGCAACAGGAGTAAAGGTATAATAATTACTCTTCCACCACGATGTTTTATGTAGTTGTAATAAATGCTTTGGATACAATCCCAGAATATCTGCAAAAACGATAGGATTTCCGTTTGTATAAGTATATGCAGATACGCTAGGATACTTCTCCTGCATCGGATCCACACTCATCCATAAACTCAACCTCGGCTCATAATATCTCGCACCATAGTAGTACATACCTGTTTCCTCATCAAATTCTTTTGCATTGAAGAGATAAGGCGTGTTCCAAGTATTGTTGCGCTCCTCTATGAACACCTCACCAAACGGCACATACTCGATGTGCTGTGCCACCTCGCCGTCAAGATTGGTGATGTAGCTACTGCTGCCCAAATGGTCGGGGTGGTAGTAGAACTGCATCTTTTCGTAGGCGTCCTTGTCATGGAAGTTGTCATCTGCCTTGACCCTAGTTTTTGCCATTAGCCTTGCATGAGCAGCCTCCAATGAGCCGTCGTTGCAACAGAAGCCTTCGCCATTGACATAGTCGTCGTTGTCCTCGCCGTTGTAAGCGATACCGAAGTCCTTGTAGCTGTCCTTGATGGATTGCTGTTGCTTGACGTACTTCGCCTTATAATCTACCGTGATACCGTCCGCCTCATTGCCTGCGTATGGTATTCGTCTCGGATCGGCACCGTAGCTTGCAAGGTCACCTAATTTGCTGACGATTCTCTGTGAACCGATGTAGATGTGCTTGGTGTATCTGCCGCCCTGACTTGCCACCAAGTACGGACTGACGTAGAGGCTGAACTTAGCCGTGTTGGTGCGTCCGCCTGAGAATTCGGAGTTCACGTAGATTTCCTCATTCTCACCGCTCGATTTCACCGTGCGCTCACCGTCGGCATCATACCAATAGTTAGCCACAAAACCGTTCTCATCAGTAGCAAGAAGACGATTTTCCTCATCCCAGCGGAACTTCTGCTCGCCTGCCTTCTCGTCCTCCTTGCCGTCATTCTTCATGCGGCTCGTGTTGATGTAGACAAGGTTGCCGTTAGCATCGTACTCGTACTTGTGACCGTTGTTAATGGTCGCACTGTCGGTAGGAGTCTCCTCCGTGCGGTAGTTCAGATCACGCACGTTGCCCAACTGGAACTTATGTCCGTCTCCCTTCTGATAGGTATAGGTGAGGTCATAGCCTGCGTTGAGCGTGCCATCGAACTGTACGCCGCTCTGCGAGAGGTGTTGCTTCTTGCTCGTGATGCGGTGCATGTTGTCATAGCCCATTGCAAGGGTATAGGAAGCCGTCTTGCCGTCGGCACCCTTATAGCTGCCATTGGCACTTGCCAGACGGTACAGTGCATCGTAGCCGTAGGTATGGCTCATCTGACCGCCCGCCTTGCCACCCTGTGGCAGTGGCGCGTTGTTGGCAACCGAAAGTACGTTGCTCACTGCGTCATAGCTGTAGGCGTTGTCCATAATAGTACCTGCCTTAGCATTTACTACGAGGTTCTGCAAACGTCTGCGTGCAGGGTCGTAGCTGTAGAACGTCTCCGCTCCGTTGCAATACTTCAGGTAGGTGCGCTGCTCAAACTTGTCATAACCTATCTTGTTCACATAGTCGTAGCCATAGGACTTGTAACCACGGACGTGGTCTAACTGCCCGCCGAGGTTGTAGCCGTAGGTGACCTTTTCCTCATCGGGATAGATCATCTCCAAGAGACGGTTATGGCTGTCATACTTCCACTGTGTTACGTAGGTTGCCACTGCCTGATTAGGCACAATCAGCGTGCGCACGAGTCTTGACAACCTCGCCCTGCGCAAATGACTGTCGATGGAACGGACTACAAATAAGAGCGGCACAATAGCGAATGTAAAATCGTTGTGTTTCATTGGCATTTGCCTTCATTTCCTGACAGTTACTTTGCAAGTATTTACTTATACTTGCCGATACTGGCAGGGATATTGATGTGATTTCCGATTTATCAATAGACCCCCATATTGATGATTGTCAATTATTTAACGTCATCCCCTTCGATTTATTGCCCTTGTTCTTATCATATCCGTGCTATTCTTCTCGCTTTTTGGCAAGTTCCGTTGAACTGCAATGCGGACATTGAAGCACAACTCCCAATTTGGAGCATGAGGCTCCAAAAACTTCTCGTTGGCTCGTTGTTCATCGTTTTTTCTTGTAAAGATAGCAAAAGGCTGGGAATTTATCCCTGCCTTTATGCTTAATATGAAAAAAGACTTTTGAAAATCAGGTGATTGTTTTGACAACTCCCGTTTTGAATCATTATACTACTCGCAGGACTCATCTATACCCACAAACCTTCCCATCTTAAAATTAAAACTAATAAAACAGGTGTCCCTGTTAGCATTTGGAATAAAGTCTCCTCCCATGCGTTCAATATATATCAGTTTGTCTGTAAAAAGTGTAGTTTCTCGACAGTTAGGCTTTCCAAAAACACATATGAATTTAGAGGAGCATTCTCTATATAAAGAATGCTCCTTGATTATTTTTTCAGCAAGTTCTTTACTCCTTAAATTCAAAGTCCCAATACTATCTTTTGTCCAATCTTCGTTTTCTTGATAGGATGTATGGCAAGTGCACGACAAAATCGCAGTTAGGCATAATACATATATAGCAACTTTCATAGTTATGGTTTCTCTAATCCAAAAAATTGTTTAAAAACATTCATCCAAGTCCTTTCTGATGAGTCATGATTAAATATTATATTGGTTGCTTTTCCAATTCTTCCAGAAGTTCTTCCTCGATCCCAAGAAGCCTTATCTAAGATTTTTTTGATGTCCCCATTCGTCCATCTCCTTATTGACGGATTTACGCCCTTTCTTGGGTTCTTATCATTACTCCATTCAGCAGCAACTCTTGTACCTCGTGGAATAATTATAGAAGGTGGATTTTTCGTGCCATCTTGATGGTATAACCCTAATCCATGCGCCATCTCGTGAGCAGGAGTAGTAGAATTGCCTAAATCATCGTTTGTGCTAAACCATCCACTATTTGCACCGATGCTATGTCTACTTGATTTCTGGACATTACTAATCCTGATAAACTGTACCTCATTATTTTTATTAGTTGAAGCCATGTCAATAGCCTTATCAATATCAACGGTTTCATATGTTGTTCGTAAGCGGACATCATACGTTCTATCATTCATTGAGTATGTAAGTTTTTCCTTATTAAATCTATATGTAATATTGTCTGATATTTCCCGAGATAAAGCAGAAGTTGCCTGTCTTCCATAAAAAACTAAATGTTGATATAATTCTATGGTATTTCCATGGACTGAAATGTCTACTTGCATACCATTGGGGTCGTTATATCTCACAGGATTTTGGTAGCAATATTGATACGGATTAAGATTTTGCGCATTCACCACTCCACCATTATGCTCACCATCAAGATAGTTTTCACTATTTCGAGGGTCATAATTGGAAATAGGATCCACACTCATCCACAAGCCCAGTCTCGGCTCGTAATACCTCGCACCATAGTAGTACAACCCCGTCTCCTCGTCAAACTCCTTGGCATTGAAAAGGTAAGGGGTGTTCCACGTGTTGTTGCGCTCTTCTATGAACACCTCACCGAACGGCACATACTCGATGTGCTGTGCCACCTCGCCGTCAAGATTGGTGATGTAGCTACTGCTGCCCAAATGGTCGGGGTGGTAGTAGAACTGCATCTTTTCGTAGGCGTCCTTGTCATGGAAGTTGTCATCTGCCTTGACCCTAGTTTTTGCCATTAGCCTTGCATGAGCAGCCTCCAATGAGCCGTCGTTGCAACAGAAGCCTTCGCCATTGACATAGTCGTCGTTGTCCTCGCCGTTGTAAGCGATACCGAAGTCCTTGTAGCTGTCCTTGATGGATTGCTGTTGCTTGACGTACTTCGCCTTATAATCTACCGTGATACCGTCCGCCTCATTGCCTGCGTATGGTATTCGTCTCGGATCGGCACCGTAGCTTGCAAGGTCACCTAATTTGCTGACGATTCTCTGTGAACCGATGTAGATGTGCTTGGTGTATCTGCCGCCCTGACTTGCCACCAAGTACGGACTGACGTAGAGGCTGAACTTAGCCGTGTTGGTGCGTCCGCCTGAGAATTCGGAGTTCACGTAGATTTCCTCATTCTCACCGCTCGATTTCACCGTGCGCTCACCGTCGGCATCATACCAATAGTTAGCCACAAAACCGTTCTCATCAGTAGCAAGAAGACGATTTTCCTCATCCCAGCGGAACTTCTGCTCGCCTGCCTTCTCGTCCTCCTTGCCGTCATTCTTCATGCGGCTCGTGTTGATGTAGACAAGGTTGCCGTTAGCATCGTACTCGTACTTGTGACCGTTGTTAATGGTCGCACTGTCGGTAGGAGTCTCCTCCGTGCGGTAGTTCAGATCACGCACGTTGCCCAACTGGAACTTATGTCCGTCTCCCTTCTGATAGGTATAGGTGAGGTCATAGCCTGCGTTGAGCGTGCCATCGAACTGTACGCCGCTCTGCGAGAGGTGTTGCTTCTTGCTCGTGATGCGGTGCATGTTGTCATAGCCCATTGCAAGGGTATAGGAAGCCGTCTTGCCGTCGGCACCCTTATAGCTGCCATTGGCACTTGCCAGACGGTACAGTGCATCGTAGCCGTAGGTATGGCTCATCTGACCGCCCGCCTTGCCACCCTGTGGCAGTGGCGCGTTGTTGGCAACCGAAAGTACGTTGCTCACTGCGTCATAGCTGTAGGCGTTGTCCATAATAGTACCTGCCTTAGCATTTACTACGAGGTTCTGCAAACGTCTGCGTGCAGGGTCGTAGCTGTAGAACGTCTCCGCTCCGTTGCAATACTTCAGGTAGGTGCGCTGCTCAAACTTGTCATAACCTATCTTGTTCACATAGTCGTAGCCATAGGACTTGTAACCACGGACGTGGTCTAACTGCCCGCCGAGGTTGTAGCCGTAGGTGACCTTTTCCTCATCGGGATAGATCATCTCCAAGAGACGGTTATGGCTGTCATACTTCCACTGTGTTACGTAGGTTGCCACTGCCTGATTAGGCACAATCAGCGTGCGCACCGTCTTCAAGACCTCATCCATCTTACCGTAGTAATACTCGATAGCACCACTACCGTCCTCACGGAGCATTAGTCTGCCGATACGGTTGTGAGAAGAGTTGATACCACCGTAGTGGTACTTCACGTTGTTTGAAAATACCATCCCGTTCTGATGGTAAAAAGCACCATCAGAAACAGGAATAGCGGTTTTAAGTGAAACGAAGCCAATATGTTGGAATGCTGTTTTCAATGTTCAATCCGAATTTGCCAAATTATGGATTGTTTGAATGCTCTTCTGGTTTGCTTTCTGACTTTTTTGCAGGTGCTTCTACACGCTCGTAACTTACGCCTGTCAATGTGAAATAACGTCTTGAAGGCGAAAGGCGTACTACTGGTTTTGTGATGTGAACATGGGGATTAAAATCTTCTTTGCCTTTCTCCACTGTCTTGCTCTGAAACGAGGGACAAAGCGTTCCTATGTCGCCAAAATCTACGATGTCGCCATTCTCAACGTGTCGCTTCGCTATCTCGGCAGCAAGCCTAAGTACGGCTTCTACTTCTGCCCCAGTGAATGTTGTAGCACGTCCTACTTCGTCGCAGAAACTGCGATGATCCACCCGCTTTCGTCCAGTGGGGCGAGCTTGTAGAACTGTTTTGCCGGCAAGTTTGCCAACGGTTGCCTTTCGCTCCGTGAGCGTATAGGCTAATGGTCTGTTTGTCATACTCTTGTTGTTTTAAAGTTATACATTCTGTTATTTCTCACTATTGTGGCTTGCGTGCCACATTTATTACTCTTTTGTTTATGACGTCATATTTGAGGAAATATGACGTCATATTTTGGGGTATATGACATCATATTTTGAACTTTAATGCTCATTCTTTAAGAATCAGGTAGTTATTTTAATAACTCCTGATTCGAAGCATTACCTCTGAATCTTAATAGCTTTCTGACTATAAAAAAGAGTGAGAGCAACGCTCCAACAATAAATAAAAACTTCATAATTTGTATTGTATTTGCTTTTTCCTCGTCAATTTTAATCCATTGGTAATTATTTTTGATTTGGCTGTATTCATTGTAGTTTATATCCTTAAATGATATGACAGGATTTTCTTTGTCGCTTTTATAACCAATTTCATATGATACTAAATATTTTATGTTATTTAAACTGTCCGTACATTTCAATAATACAGATGTATCATTATAACCATAACCCAAAAAGTTCTTTATCTTAAAACTGCTTTGTCTGTGTCTAAAACCGCTCCCCGTTAGCTCAAAGCCGTCTTCATCAAGTAAAACAAAACTTTGTGGATAATCAGAATTGATTTTTGGTGTTAATCCATACGGCATATTCTTATTGCAGAAACTACATTCCAATCCATAATGATACCCTGTTCTATCGTATATGATATATAGTAGAACAAGTACAAAAAACACGACTCCCAACACTATAAATTCTATTACTTTTTTCATAACCAATCAAATTATTTGTTGTCTTTAATAGGCTTAAAAAAGTATGTTCTTTCTCTTGTTTTATAATGATATGGCGTACCTCCAAATCTTTCTAAATTTGGACCAGGTCCGTCAGGCTTCGTATTTGTCCAATCTCTAATATTTGGAATTTTACCCAATGTATTTTCATCAAGATAATCAGGATCCCAAAAACCGTCCCTCGAAAATAAAGTATAGGTTACATAACTTGATTTGCCATTACCGCCTACCTTATAATCTACATTTGTTCTTCCTATATGGAAAGTTGATTTTGTTAAATCAACTGAAAAATAGCCCTCTGGGGAAACAGCTTTACTTGTTATTTTAGCATGCTTTTCTTGGAACCTACTTGACGATAATAGTTGTATTGTAGATTGATCACCTACGTCTGCGGATTCTCCTTTTCCGTGTAAGTAGTGTGATAAGGCTTCATTAGTATTATTCACAACAGCTCCACCTTTCGACTTAAATCCTACCCACAAATCATTTTTAGAAAATTCCTGTCCTACTTTAAGATTTAGAATACCTTTGTCATTTGCACTAACCCCACCTCTGTTAAGTATAGTCATTGCATTCTTTTGGTTTGTTCCTAAAAATTTTGCTAATGTGTATGAATTATCACCTTTCTGTGATTTGAGATTTCCTGCTGCGCTCCACTCCCAACGACCGTCTGGATCGGTATATCTAATTGGGTTATTGAAACAAAATCGATATGATGTCCAATCAGGTGCGTCCGCTGCTTTGGGATCAACGCTCATCCACAGACTCAACCTCGGCTCATAGTACCTCGCACCATAGTAATACATACCTGTTTCTTCATCAAATTCTTTAGCATTGAAGAGGTAAGGCGTGTTCCACGTATTGTTGCGTTCTTCTATGAACACTTCGCCAAATGGAACGT
>ERZ773134.3092-NODE-3092-length-10940-cov-4.190354_pt1 | contig 10940 bp, 5 predicted proteins | sample MGYA00580856_ERZ773134 | MGnify/ENA primary metagenome ERZ773134 (study PRJEB29015, sample SAMEA2737823) | human gut metagenome | biome: human gut; feature: human-associated habitat; material: faeces | place: China | collected 2012 ... | reverse complement strand
AGCTTCCTATGCGCAGATTTGACGAATATCTTCCCTTTGTCCCTTCCAAACAGGAAGTTTCCATCCTTATTGATTCCATGCCGGATTTGAAGCAGAAGGCTATGGTTGCACTCATGTATTCTTCCGGTCTGCGTATTGGCGAAGTTTGTCATCTTCGTTATGAAGATATCCAACGCAAAAACATGCGCATCCATATCAGGCATGGCAAAAACCGTTCTGACCGCTATGCGATTCTGTCCAAACGTGCTTTGGACGTTCTATTTATCCCACCGCATTGCCATTACCAACTCCCGCATTGTCTCTATTACGGAAAATGAGGTTTCCTTCCGGGCAAAAGACTACAGATCCGGAGACAAAATCCTTGTCCGCATAACACCGGTGGAGTTTATCCGCCGTCTGATGATGCATGTGCTCCCGGCCGGGTTCCAGAAAATCCGGTACTATGGTTTCTTAAACAATCGCCGGAAGAAGAAAAACCTCCACGTCATCTTCCGGATTCAGGGGCACCGGAAATTTGTGTCCCGCTTCACCGGTTCTTCTGTTGCAGAAATAATGAAAACCGTTTGGAAGTATGACATCAGCCTGTGCCCATGCTGTGGAAAAAACAGCATGCGGCATATTGGCAGGAGCTTTGCCCTCCAGAATTAAACATCTGTTCCCATATGTTTTTCCAAGCCCCCTGCAGAGGGCTTGTTTGCCATGTCCCTTTTTATTCCGGCAGGATAACATATCTTATAAAATAACGTAAGGCTCTGTCATGACGTTATTTTTGTGGGAAGGGCAGGCATATTCAATCCCCATAATGTACTGGCTAAAATTCCGCGACCTGGTACAATCATGAAGAATCACATTTTGAGCAACTGTAGTTTATGCACAGTTGTTCTTTTTTGATTGCTCAAACTGTGATACTTCACTTAAGAATTATACCATTTACGAATAGATCATGCAGTAAAATTAAAGAGAGCAGCCGCTCCGACTGCTCCCCATTCTACTTCTAATTATTTGCTTTTTTCCACCTGATACGAAGGCACTAACCGTTTCACCACCAGCTTCATCTGTGGATCATCTTCATATGCCGTCTTCTTCAGATCTTTCAAATGTTCAAAAAACTCTTCCCTGTCAAATTCAATCGGTTTTCCGATAAAAATCAGATCATTCTCCGTTTTCTGAAGTCCTTCCTCTTCTTTCAGACACTCTTCAAACATCTTTTCCCCCGGTCGAAGCCCTGTATACACAATCGGAATATCCACATCCGGTTCAAATCCGGATAACTTGATCAGATTTCTTGCCATATCATCGATCTTTACCGGCTCTCCCATATCCAGCACAAAGATTTCTCCGCCCTTTGCGTAAGCCCCTGCCTGTAAGACAAGCGATACTGCTTCCGGAATCGTCATAAAATAACGAATAATATTTTTATCGGTAACGGTAACCGGTCCGCCCTCTGCGATCTGCTTTTTGAAAAGAGGAATCACACTTCCGTTACTTCCCAGTACATTTCCGAAGCGAACCGCTACATAATTGGTTTTCGGAAAACGATGCTGCATTCCCTGAATAATCATCTCACAGATACGTTTGGACGCTCCCATGATATTGGTCGGATTTACGGCTTTATCCGTAGAAATCAATACCATGCGCTCCGTTCCGTTTCTTCCTGCTGCCATAGCTACATTATAAGTACCGAATACATTGTTTTTGATTGCCTCATTCGGACTGTCCTCCATAAGTGGCACATGCTTATGTGCAGCTGCATGAAAAACAATTGCCGGTTTATAATCCGAAAATACGGTATCCACACGATGGGTATTTCTCACAGATCCAATCAGCACAACCAGATTCAGATTCGGAAATTTCTTTTTCAGTTCCTGCTGAAGATCATACGTGGTATTTTCATAAATATCAAATATCACCAGCTGCGAAGGATGATGCGCCGCGATCTGGCGGCAGAGTTCACTTCCGATGGAACCACCGCCACCGGTTACAAGTACAACCTTTCCAGCAATGTATCCCATGACCTCATCCAGATTTGTCTTCACCGGCTCCCGTCCCAGTAAATCTTCGATTTCCACCTCACGGAAATTTGAGACACTTACCTCGTCATTCACAATCTGTGCCATACTAGGCAGAATCTTAATTTTGCATCCTGTGTTTTTACACAATTCCAAGATCTTTTTCTTTCGATCTCCCGGCAGATTCGGGATGGCAATAAAGATTTCCTGCACTTCATATTTTTCTGCTGCCCAGGGAATTTTGCTGTCATTTCCCACAATCGGAGCTCCCAGAATGGTGCTTCCAATCTTATTCTTGTCTGCATCAATCACACATACCACACGATTGCGGATCAGCGGACTGTTTTCCATATTTTTTATCAGGAAATTTGCACTGTCTCCTGCTCCAATCACCATGGTAGCAATGGCATGTCTGGATGCGTCTCCCAGATAACTGTGTCGTATGATACGCAGTCCGCGGTATACAAAACGGCTTCCGGACACCAGCGCCAGCAAAAAGAAAAAATACAATATATAATAAGAACGCGGCATATTCCATTGGAACATATGCATCCCCAGACTCTGTATTGCCGCACTGAGCAGACACGCAATCACTACATTTAACAGTTCCTGTACACTCGCATATTCCCACAGACTATTGTACAGATGCATAATAAAAAATATCACGATGGTTACAATCATATTTACCCAGAAATATTGCAGTGCTGTCTCTAAAAAAGGAATTCCCTGCTCACTCTTTAAACTGAAATCAAAACGTGTCCAGATAGAAAGAATTTCTGCCAGAAAGATTGCCAATATATCGTAAATTACCAACAATACGATTCGTATATATTTTGCCGTTTCTCCCCGAAACCGGTTTTTCATTTGTTGCATGCCAAAATTACTCCCTATAATGTGCTCATTTTCATGACTTGTTTGATTTTCTCTGTTTTCTTGACTGTTTCTTTCCGGACTGCTTCTTTGCAGAAGTTTCTGTTGTCACTGCTTTTTCCGTTTTAAGGTCGTTCTGTTCCACGACAACATCATTTTTCTCAGAAACCGGTTCCTTTGCGAAAAGATTTTCTTTCTTAACCAGCATCCGGTTCACTGCAAGTCCCAGACCAAGCATGCCCCAGAATACCGGAGCGGTACATACATTGGAATCATTTGCAATACCTGCAAACATATATACCAGCACTGCTGCAAATAATCCAAATCCAACCCAGCTGATACTCTCGTGTAAATTCGCTCTGCGATAGATGCGTGCCGACTGTACCAGGTACCAGAACAGAAATACCAGGAGTGCCAGGGTACCGAGTAATCCGGTTTCCACCCACTGCTGCAGATACCAGCTATGGGCTTTTACATCATAGCTGTTTGCTCCATAAACATAGTTCTGACTGATATAATCTTCCTGTGGAACTTCAAACATATAGGTATTTGCCCCACTCCCCATAAAAACATGCTTTCCAAGAAGCGGAATTGTTTTATTCCAGATATGTCCCCTATTACTCATTGCATCATCCAAAAATACTTTTGAAACCTTCGGATTCTCAAACTTCACTAATTTTCCTGCTGGATTCAGATACTCATATCCATTCTCATCGGTATTTATGAAGTTCCACTGCACACCATCAATCATTGCACAAATTCCGGGCAAGCTATCTCCAAAAGATACCGGTTGCAGCTGTACCCCAGAAAAACGGCTGTCATCCATCGTTGTCACCTGGTTATCTGCATCCACTATCGTCTGACTTAACTCATTTCCATCCGAATCTTTGCAACTGATCTGTGTTGTTCCATCCTCTCCCACGGTATAAGAAACACTCAGTTTATTCCCATGAATGTCAAGCACAACATCATCCGTATTGGTTTCTACTCCATTCAGAGCCCATCTGTCACTCATCCGGTATGTACCAACAATTGTATTTTTTATATTTTCACCTGCTGAGGTGGTATTTCCAAGTACGATTGCTGCTATAATCCCAATTACCACTACAACAGCACCCAAAACAAACAGTTTTTTCTTCCGGCTCAAAAGCACAAGTATAAGTACCACTGCTGCCAGTGCAAGAGCCATCCATCCACTCGCACTGCCGCTTCCTTTCAAGCAGATGGCACAGCATACTACCGCTACTGCCAGCACTATCCGATGCCATATCTTTTTTGACGCAATAAATAGGCATACCGCCAGCACAATGAGCATACCAAAATAAAACGATAAAAAGTTCGGATTATATAATGTCGTATAAGAAGTTTTCGGTGCAAAATTAAATGTCAGCTCTTTTAAATTCTTCCACCATCCAGGATTTGTGATCAAATGTTTTCCAAAATTTGACTGAAAGAAGTCCAGTCCAAAATACTGAAATACGCCGATCACTGTAACAATAGCCATGCCAATGCCCGAAATTTTCAAAATGCATTCCACATGTTTTTCTTCATTCACAAAATTATATACATAATAACACAGCAGCATATACGCAAAAACTACCCACACAGACTCAAAAAGTTCATAAGTTCCACCGGATACCCAATGCTTATACTTTGAAAAAAGTGCTGACATCAGAACAAAAAGTCCATATACCATCAGAAAATAAAAAGAATTTTCAAACTGCAGGGTCTCTTTCTTCACATAATGCCGATACAACAGAATTGCAGCCATCACCACTCCAATGATTACAATCGCAATCATCTTCCATGCAAAAAAGAAATCTGTCTGTGTATCTGAATTGGCCGGAAACCATTCAAACTGCGACAGATTTGAATTATAGGAATACATATGTACAAGCAATGGCACAAACCCCATCATCAAAATGACGGGAATCATCAGCTTATTCGTCTTTTTTAAATTTCGATATCCATTCTCACTCAAAGTTTTCTCTCCTTAGTAAACAATTTTTCTAGAATATAATACCTCTAAACCTTCGTTTTTTCAACACGTAAAATATATAATAGGTAAAAACTCTTTTTTGTTACTTGTGTGATACTTAAAAATTTTACAAATAAATGTGTATGATTGACACGATAATATAAATTTTTACACACGAAAGGAAGAAAAATGAGATTACCAAACGGATACGGTGGAGTCGTAAAACTCTCCGGCAACAGAAGAAGACCCTACGCAGCGCGCATCACTACGGGCTGGCACATCAATGACATTACGGGAAAGCGCATCCAGCACTATCAGATTTTGGGCTATTCTCCTACCCGGTCAGAAGCTCTGCAGATTCTGGCACGTTACAATAATTATCCCATCGATGGGGAAACGCTGAAATTAACCTTCCGGGAAATTTATCTCCGATGGTCCGAAGAAAAGTTTCCTACCATCTCCCACTCCAACATCAAAGGCTATCGGGCGGCATTTGCCACTTGTGAAAACATTGCTGATATGCCATTTCACAATTTGAGACTCAATGATTTACAGCAGGTGATTGATCACTGTGGCAAAAACTATCCTACCCTGAAAAAAATCCGTGTTCTTTTTAACCAGCTCTATTCTTATGCCATGAAGCACGAAATTGTCTCAAAAGATTATTCTGCCTATGTAAATATTTCGAAATACAAAGACCGGAATCCTAATAAAAACATACGAAGCTGTTTTTCCACTTCTGAGATTGCTCTCCTGTGGAAACACAAAAACGATCCCTATTGCCAGACAGTCCTCATGCTATTATACAATGGTGTCCGTGTCTCAGAGCTTTTGGATCTGAAAAAAGAAAACGTTCATCTGTCCGAACAATATTTTGATGTCATTGACAGCAAAACCGAAAACGGCATTCGAAAAGTTCCGATTGCTGACAAAGTACTCCCCTTTTACCAGCGCTGGCTTCATGACTGTTCTGATTGTGAATATCTCATCCATACCCTTGACAGCCAGCATTTTACCTATTATATGTATTACCACAATGTTTTCCAACCCCTGATGTTTCGTCTGCACATCGATCATACACCTCACTGCTGCCGGCACACCACGATTTCCCTGCTCGCCGAAGCTCATGTCGATCAGACTACCATCAAAAAAATTGTCGGTCATTCCGGCGCTATGTCCCTGACAGAACGGATTTACACGCATCTGGATGTGCCTGCGCTGGTCGAAGCCATTAATCAGATTTAATCGCTTCTTGTATGTTGCTTGCGTGTTACTTGTAGAAGTGATTTTGCCCCAAACTCTATTTACAAATCCAGTATTTCCAACACTTCCACGCAAAATACCATCCATATTTCCGGTTAAGGTAACTTACAAGACTTCTACAAAGAAGAGTGCTAAGACAAAGACAAAGAAACTTACTTACACAATGAAAGTTGCTAAGGTAGGCGTTGCTTTATCTGGAGATTCAGTAGTAGCTATTGGAAGCACAACTAAGTTAACAAATACTAAGAAAAATTCTTCAAGAGCTAAGATTACTTACACATCAAGCGATGATTCTATTGCAACAGTAGCAGCTGACGGTACAGTAACTGGTGTTAAGGCTGGTAAGGCAACAATCACAGCTAAGATTACCGTTGGTAAGGATTCTGCCACAGCTACTCAGGATGTCGAAGTTAAGAAATTTATCCTTAACAGTGTAACACAGTCAAAACTTAGAGAGCTTACTGTAGATGTTGCGGGAGATACAAAAGCTCTTAAGGCAACTGATTTTACAGTAGTAAATCCTAAGACAAATGTTAAGTACCCGGTATCAAAGATTGCTGTTGATTCCAAGAACACAACAAAAGTTACCCTGACTATGTTCGCTGACCTCAGCGATGCTGCTGATTATGATGTAACACTTGATGGTATTACAAAGTCTTTCAAAGCTACTGATGGAAAGGTTGCATCTATTTCAGTTGATCCACTGACAATTCCATATGCTACAGAAAAGGAAATTAAATTGGTTTCCAAGGATGCTAATGGTGTAATTGTCAAAGAACTTCCTTACGGAAAGGCTGATTCTTCTTATACATTTACCATCAACACAAATGGAAATGGTTACACAAGTGGAAGCAACCTTTATCTGAACAAGGCTGGAGATACTGCAGTTGCAGAAATCTCATACAAGTCTGGAAAATATGACAAAGATGGTAAGCCGGTTGATGATATCGCTGCACAGAAAGTGACCATTACAGCAGTAGATCAGTCTGCAGTCAGTGAATTTGCTGTAAAGATTGATAAAGCAGGCAAGTCATTTGACAAGGCTAAGGATTCAAACAAGATTGCTGTAGAAGATACAACTCGTACAACAGCATACTTTAAGATTAAGGATGCCGATGGAAAAGAAGTTTCTGATTCTGTATATAACAAATATACTGTTGAATCTTCTGACAAGAGCGTTCTGATGCTTGACAGTAACACAATCACTGTAGATAGCAATAAGACAAGATCCGTAGTTCTTAAGGGTGTTAAAGTCGGTACTGCTTATTTGTTATTTAAAGACAGAGACAACAAGATTGTTGGATCTGTAGCTATCGATGTTGTTGCTAAGAGAGAAGTTGCTTCTATCACATTAGATAAGAACTACCTTACAATCTCTAATACAGCAAACACAACAAGAACAGTTAAAGCAACATTAAAGGATCAGTATGGTGATGACTGGACATTAGGTACTGACTATATCCAGCCTGAGTATAAAGATTCCTCAAACGGCGAGAAACTTGCTTCTATTAGTGCAACTGGTAACAAAGTAAATGTTGATGTTTGTCCTATTGTTGCTGGTGTGCCTCATCCTGCTAAGATTGGTACTTATAATTACTACATCCAGTATTGGAAAGATGGAAAAAATCCAGTATCTCAGGTACTTACCATTGTTGTTTCAGAGCCAACGGATAAAGCTGATCTTTCTAAAATTGACAGCTACCGAGTAAGCTTTGATAATGAAACTGTAGATACTACTGTTAAGGAAGGAAATCTTGATCAGACCGCTGACAGAGCAGATATTAAAGCTAACCTTATTGGTCTTGCTGGCGGCGTTGATAAAACAGTTGTAAATTCTGATGTAATTTACACAGTAAAAAAAGCCGATGGAACGGTTATCTTTGGTTATGAAGGTAATGAAGCTGCACCTGTTACAGGAACAGTAAAAACAAATGCCGCAATTAACGTTGATGGTGTTACTGCTACATCTTCTCTTAGTTCTGTAACTGGTAAGGATTTGAACATTAGTGTAGTTTCAGGTGGTGCCTATAAGACAAAAAGTCTTGGCGCTGGATCTTATACAGTAATTGCAAGATATAACGGAAAGGTATATACTTCTAACTTCGTAATCTCTGATAATCAGGGTAAAGCATCTGTTACATTTACTCCAGAATATACTTCCTCAAACGTATTACAGTTTGGTGCTCCTACAAGCGTAAAAGATGCTCTTGTAAAAGCTATTCAGGAAGTAGATTATAATGGTTACAAGCTTAGTGGTGCTACATTATATAGCAATATTGTCAAAGTTGAAGGAACAATTAACAATGTACCTGGTAAGGTAAATGTAGATATTACAGGCGAGACAATTGCTCGTCAGAATAACTTTACAGTTACAAAACTGGTTGTAAAGGTTAATGTTCCTGACACAGGTGTTTCTACAGATGTTGAGGTAGATTTACCAAATACTGTAATTACTATTCAGTAATTTATAATCTGGTAATAAGGACATTATACAGATTAGTTTTCTTTAAGAAAAATACTAAACTGTAAATAGAACAACTCCGGGAAACTTAGGTTTCCGGAGTTGTTGTTTTTTATAAACTAAAATACCCCCAGACGAAAACCGTCTGGGGGTTGAATTTTGAACCAGTAATTATTTAATTACTTTCCTGTAAGAGTAAGTGATACATTGACTTCTTTATCAACCCAACCCTTAACATTTCCACTCGCATCGTGGAATGCAACTCTAACAGTAACTTTTGTTACATCAACTGTTGCTCCTGCTGCTAAAGGAGTATTCATGTTATCTTTATTAACTTTACCGTAAGAACCTATTGGGGTTACAATACCAGTTGTGTTTGAATATCCTTCTACCGCAACGATATTAGCTGACTGATCGCCATCTGCACCATACTTAACTCCATCATAAGAGAACTGAATTTGTGAAGCAAGTGCAGCAGAAATAGCAGTACCAGTTGTTACAGAAGCACTAGACTCTTTTAACTTCATATCAGTGATTGCATCATTAGAAGAATCTTTAATAACAAATGACTTTGTAACTACAGTCTTTGTATCCGTTACAGTAACACCACTGACATGCTTTGGAGTAACTACAACAGTAGCAGTAACTGTATAGGTTCCATCAGCAAGTTTTTCATAAACATCTTTTGCAGGACTTCCAAATGTGCCATTCGTTTTTACTACATCAACTTTTAACTGACCAGCTGTAGCGGAAAATGCTGTTCCTGTTTTAGCAGTTGCACCAGGAACATCATTATATACAACTTCTCCCTTTGCATTCTTTACAGTATAATAAATACCCTGAACCTTACTTGCTACTTTTCCAGCAGCGCTTTCTGTAGCTGTCAAATCATCTAAAACACTAGTAGAACTTAATTTCTGGGCTTCAACGCCTTTCAATAATTCAGACACAGAAATATCAAAATGACGAGCTGTCATATTATCAGCATTTACAACCGCATCTTCTTCTGTCTGTGCAGCGCCTGTTGAATTATTAATGTTCAGATTATAAGAGATAGAATCCCCAGCTACACCAGGTGTCTGTACATTAACAGTAACAATCTGAGCACATACTTCTTTGTCGTCTTTCACGAATGTGAATTTAAATGTGTATGTTCCCTTTGTAGAATAATTGCTACCAACAAATGTAGCTTTTACCTTGCTGCCAGTCTGAGTAGGAGTAGGTGTAGTAACAGAGCTCTTTGTAACACCATCTGGAGCTCCTTCACAGCTTGCTGAAACTCTTCCATCTTTTGGATCAAAAGCAAATTCATTTCCATACTGATCCTTTGTTGTAAATGTAACGACCTCAGCATTTGCGCCAGATGCATTAGATACAATTACGCTAGTCTTATCAGCGCTCATTGTAACGACTTTTCTAGCTGCAACAACGGTTACTGGTACAGAAGCAACAATCTTGTCATCTTTCTTAATAAAGATATAAGCAGTTCCTTCTTTTGCCGGAATAAGCTGAACCTGATGATTTGATCCCATTGTATTTCCAGCAATCATTAATGTGCCCTTGTCACTGGACTCAACAGTGTAATCATTGTAATTAGAGATTTCTTTTCCGTTTGTATCCTTAATCTCAAAATATGCCCATGTAGCCTTTGTCTCATCTACAGCAATCTTATCGTTGTCCTTTAAAGTGCTGTATTTCTTATTGCTTTCTCCAATTCTTACCTTGAAAGAACTTACAGTAGCCTGATCAGCAGCTGTAATTGTAACCTTATTTGGTCCAATATTTCCATCTGGCTTACCATCTGCTGTATACTTGTTTGTCTTATATGTAATCTCTGCTGTTGCAGTGTCACCAACTTTATTTAAGTAAAGTTTAGAACCATTTACATATCCGTTTGCTGTTGTAAGTGAGAAATCATAGTTTACATCAGTTGTTCCGTAAGCAAGCTCTTTTAAGATTACTCCGTTAGCATCCTTTGCAACTAACTTAATCTCTGTTTCAGTTTTTGCTGGAATAGTAAGGTTATTAACATTGATAGAAGCAACCTTGTTGTCAGTAGCAACAAAGTTTACAGTTGTTCCATCTAATGTGACTGTATACTCTTTACCATCTTTCATCTCTGAGAATGTTGTAAGAGTAACCTTTGTAGCATCCTTATCATCTACAGAAACAGACTTAACAGGAAGAACTACATTGTCAGGAGTTTTGATAGTTACCTCAGAAGCCTTAATATTCTTTGTAGCACCATCGATAGTTGCAACAAGCTCATTTGTCTTGTTCTGTGCTACACTCTTAAGAACATAGTTCTTTACTTCTACATCCTTAGTAGTTTCAGCTGAATCCTTACCAACGGTAATCT
>ERZ773134.3088-NODE-3088-length-10959-cov-14.680943_pt1 | contig 10959 bp, 10 predicted proteins | sample MGYA00580856_ERZ773134 | MGnify/ENA primary metagenome ERZ773134 (study PRJEB29015, sample SAMEA2737823) | human gut metagenome | biome: human gut; feature: human-associated habitat; material: faeces | place: China | collected 2012 ... | reverse complement strand
ATAGATTGATTTCTTGTGAGTTTAACATGGATACCGCTTGTGTGGAACTGAAATTTTTAGATGGCAGCATGATTGCCATTGATACCATCGCCGTGGAGAATGAGGTTGCCGATAATATGTATCAGCGGTCAGAACTGGACTATCTGATCTACAATGATCCGATTGGATATGCTGATTTGATACTGAACGGCGATCCCGAAACCTATTTGAAAACTGTCACAGAGTATAGATCTTTGGATAGCTGATAATTTAAGGCGGCAAGGAGCTTGGTTTCTTCTTGTCGCTGAACCTTTTTACAAGAATCTCTAAGAATAAAGCAAATACCCATATAATCATGCGAAAGGAGTGTGTGCGATGAAATTATCCTACAACAAGGTGTTCGATAGATATACAATGTCTTTTTCAGATAAACTGGCTGAATTTTCGTATTCTCTGTACAGAACACTGAGATTGCAGTTGGCAAAGATATTCCCACTTTCAGAACATGAGAAATATCGGTTTGATGATGCCCCATTTTCGAAAGAAAAATCTGCTGATATGCCACAAGGCTTTGACTACATAAAAAAGGAGAGTGTCAATGGATTTGTAAAGTTAGATTACATAGATTTGTACGATTATCTTCCCAAAGAAGACCTGCCAAAGTTTATTAAGGAACTAAAGAAATGTGTTCGCCGAAATAAGATAACTCCTTTTGGTGCATTTCGTTCCCGTGAGGATATTGATAAGATCGACAATTTTGGTCGCTATTATGATGGTCAGGCTTTTACACATATTTTATCAGTTCGGTTTCGCAAAAACGAAAAGCTCCAACAATCTTGTTCTGATATTTCCGTATCTCTTCGTAATCTGTCAGCCACTTTTCTTTTAGTACAGTATCGTGTATATATTACAAAAGAATTTAATGCTAAGATCGCAGAAGTATGTAAGGAAAAGTATTCTGGATATACAACGGTTTATAGACAATTCAATACACCCTGGTATGCTGTAAAAAAATTTGGCAGATCATCTCATACTGGCAATAATGTTCGTCAAGAAAAAATCTATAAGATGATTTCTCAACTGAAGTGGCAAATATTGAAGGAAATTCGCAAGACATATTCCGTTCATTTTTGGGAAGACGGAATATTTACACCGACATTTGAAACATATTCGACCAATATCCGTCCCAGTAATGAGCGTCGCAATTTAGAGTTTTGGGATAGTATCTCGTTTGACAGAGTTGCCGACTATGCACCAACGTATAACGCCTGCGTATGCTGGGATTATAAGCATGGAGAAAATGAGGGATTACGTTTATCTGCCTTCTGTGGCGGAAATTACTCTAAAGACGATCATTTGCCGGAGATAGCCCACCATGATATCTCGGATATATATGGGGGTTATTTAACTGCAGCTACATTAGAATATGTTGCAGATAGAGATATTGCGATCTGCAATAAAAAAATCAGCAAAGTGATTAGAAAAGCTAAAACATCCTCTGTTCTAAAACTCAGAGTTGCGGTTGAACGGAAGTTATATTATTGTTATCGTTTTATTTCTGAATTTTCAGGTAAATCTATAGATCACGATGATGCTAAAGCCTTTAGACATCAGTTTTATAAAAAAGGTTCTGTATCGTCAAGAAGTCTTGAAGGTATATCTAAAAGAATCCGGGAGACAAAAACGCAAATTGATAATATACTAAAGTTGCTGAATGATGCGGCTGAATACAGAAGCAGTGAATCAAACATAAAACTGCAGTGGATCATGATGATCGTGACTATTCTGTCTTTGTTCGTTGCATTGTCCAGTATTATCAATGGCAATGTTGTAAGTGAGATCAAAAATTTAATTGAGTGGATAAAAACACTGATTTCGTAATGAAATCTACTGTTCAATAATACGTTGATGCTTACAATTGCCCGTGGGAGAAATCCTACGGGCAATTCTTTTGTATCTTTTCTATGAACTCTATTGCTTTTGATTGTCTAATATAGTAGACTATATTTGAAATCTAACGGTGTAGACAAGGAGGGCATGAATATGGATTTTCCGAAGATTCACGAAAGTGAATATCGTTTTTGCTTGATTATGTGGGAGCATGAGCCGGTTACTGCTGCCCAGCTTGTAAAGCTGTGCCAGGATCAGCTCGGATGGAAAAGGACTACGACTTATACCGTTATCAAGCGTCTTGGAGAGCGTGGTGTGTTGAAGAATGATAATGGCACTGTTTCTTCTCTCGTTTCCAAAGATGAAGCCCAGGCGTGCGAGATCGACGAACTGCTTGAGAAGAAATTCGAGGGTTCTCTACCTGCTTTTATCGCTGCGTTTACGAAACATCAGGATATGTCCGAAGATGAGCTTGACGAGGTGCAGCGTATGATCGACTGCATCCGGAGAGGAGGCAAATAATGAGCGACCTGTTTTTAAAAATCGTTAACATGAGTATATCGGCAAGCTGGCTTGTCGTGGCTGTGCTGATACTCAGACTTGTTTTGAAGAAAGCTCCCAAGTGGGTCAATGTTCTGCTTTGGGGCATCGTGGCTGTCAGACTGATCTGCCCGTTTTCTTTTGAGAGTGCACTGAGCCTGATTCCAAGTGCAGAAACATTTCCTGAAAAAATAATCTCCGGGCCGAGCTTCGATGTTCAGACCGGCATTACTCCCATTGATAACCGGATAAATGATTATCTTGGAGATCGGTATTTTGAAGGTGTTACTGTTCCCACAAACAATGGTAATAACGTGATGACTATTCTTACCATTGTTTGGATTATTGGTATTCTGCTTTTAGCCACCTATACTATTATCAGCTATCAGCGTCTGAATCGAAAAGTTGATACTGCTGTTCACTACAAGGACAACATTTTCCAGAGCGAGAATGTAAGCTCTCCGTTTGTGCTTGGTATTATCAATCCGAGAATCTATCTTCCGTTCAGCATGAACGAACAGGATATGGAACACGTTGTTGCCCATGAGCAGGCGCACATTCGTCGTAAAGACCATTGGTGGAAACCCCTGGGGTTTCTCTTGCTGACGATCTATTGGTTCAATCCTCTGATGTGGCTGGCTTATGTTCTGTTGTGCCGTGACATTGAGCTTGCCTGTGATGAAAAAGTCATCAAGGAACTTGGCAACGAGCAGAGAGCCGATTACACTCAGGCACTTGTGGCCTGCAGCGTCAACCGTCGCATGATTGCGGCCTGCCCACTCGCCTTTGGTGAAGTTGGTGTTAAAGATCGTGTGAAATCCGTGATGAATTATAAGAAACCTGCGTTCTGGATTATCATTCTTGCAGTGATTGCCTGTGTGATCGTTGCGGTCTGTTTTTTGACCAACCCGATGGGATTCCAATTCGATGAAGCAACACACACCATCGTTTCCGCAAATCATTTTGATATGCGAAATGCGGATGACACGGTTGCTATTGAAATGAATCCCGCACAGATTAGTGAGTTGAGTTCTCGACTGGCCAGGGTCAAGAACACGAAGAAGAGCGATGAATATGGTGGATTCACACCGGGATATCAAATCAGCGCACTCCTGAAGGATGGCACATATATCCGGATAAACGGTTATTCTTTCTCCAACAATGGTATGGTGGATATAGAGTGGAACGGAGAACGGTATGTTGTATCCGACGGAGAGTTCCAAGATTATTTGAGTAGAATCTGTGTGGGAGGAGATGTCGCAGTTGCTGAACCTGTACCGTCTGTTACAAAATGGTTTGACTATCTTGAAACACCAGATGAGATGCAGTGGGGTGGTCGCCATGAGATTAATCTTCCAGAGTTCCCGGATGTGACTTTCCGTTGGACTTATGGAGAAATGATGGCTGTTACGGGTAACGAAATCACTTCGTTGTATACCGGGATGCCCATCTGGAACGCCTATTTCTGCGACCTCACCGGCGACGGCTTGTCTGAGTTGTGTTCTACAATCAGTTGGGGATCTGGCATGATTGATAACCGTGTCACCATCTATGACTATGCAAACGGAGCAAGCTATGAACTGTCTGACCGAGGATATTTCGATTTTACCCTCAGATTTAATGAAGCTGACGGATACCTCTATGTAGATAAAAAGAAATATAATACTGATGAACTGGTAGAAACTGGTCGATTGGTTTTCAAGAATAATTGTATTCAGATTGAAGGTTTTTCCAACGAAGCGCATCAGGTTTTCCAAGCTGAAATTCTGGAAGATCATAATGGTTATTATCTTGTGAAGCCTGTTGAAGGTAGCTGGGAACTGAATAGTGCAGACCGAATTGAAGTACCTATCAGAAATGCTCATCCATCACCAGAACCTGAAATCGGAGATGTGATTGAAATTGAATACTCCGGTGAAATCCTTGAAACTTATCCTGCACGAATTGCGGATGTTTATGGAATCAAGGTTATAAAGGAAACCGAAACATGGGACTTAATCCCTATGGTTATGGTGAACGGGATACTGTATCTTGATACTGGTCATGAAAGCAAAATAGAAGCAAGATGTGGTGTTATGGATGGAGAAATCACATCCCAGGTTGATGGAAATAAACAGCCCAGCGTTGACGATCAATCCAATTTTGGTACAGGATATGGTTATCAATACGGGGCAACTGAGGGAACCATTGAACTCTTTATGAATGGCAAGTGGTGGATCTTCGCTACCGAAGAAGCACGATAGAAAATCCAGTTCCCGTCCATAGAGGATGAACTTTCTAAGTTTTATCTGACCATTGGCTCTGAAGGTGTTAAGAGCATCAAGCTTTCAATGCCAAATTCCAGTGGCGGCTTTGAAAATGCAGATGGTTCTCTGCTCAAGAAAGGCGAACGCATCTGGCTCGAAAACCTCGATGGCTACACTGATCTGCGAGGATTAACAATAACTGCCCTGGGTGAAAACGGAGAAATCATCTGGACAGCATCAATTCCAGATGAAGAAGAAAACAAAGGATTTACCCATCTGGTAAATGATGATTGGGAAATCACAAATATCGAATAATTAGTTCCCAGCAAATAAACCGCTGCAATTCTCATTCCAAAGTGGGATGGATGTTGTAGCGGTTTTTCTTTTTATGGTTCAAATGCCACCATTGTTTCCTTTGGTAGTTTCTCATTTTCACAGTTCAGAAGATAGGCTACGGCCTTGTTCGCAAAGCGGTTGGTTTTTATCGTATCCCAATCGGCAAGATGGATGATCTCTGCTGTGCTGCTTTCAAAATCAAATGAAATCTTACCCCATTCGCCGTCGCAGTCTGCCTGGTATTCGTAGATTGCGGCGGCGATTTTCTTTTTTCGTCTGGTTTTGGATTTCTGTTTTAGCCGGACTGCATGGATTGCGCCCTCGGCAACCAACAATTCCGTCAACTTGTCCACTGCTTTTCGGTAGGCTCGTTCTGCACCGCTGGCTGTACTGCCCTCAAACATAACCGCCAGTTCTTCAAAGGTGGGGCGGTCTTTCCATGAGCTGACACGCCCACAGGTCATGCAAATTGCTAACCGTTTTTCGAGCAAGGTCTGTTCCCGGTAATTCAGTTTCTCAAATGCCCGCTGCACCTTTTCTGCCTGTATGCCGTTCCAGAGGATATCGGTATAGTTCCAGCTATCGTCAAGGGCTACATCCTCGCCTGTTTCTTCGCCGTCCTCGTCTGTGACATAGAAAGGCTGCTGATTGCGGATTCCACGGACAACTTTCAGATATTCTTCCGCAAGGGCAAGATCGCAGTTGTATTTCTTGGAAAATTCGTTGACCGCATCCTTGGTATTGTGGTACAGCCAAGCCATTGACCGCACCATTTTGTAATTAGTCAGAGAGGATACCGACCATTTTTCTTCGCCCATGCGAAAACGGAGCATAGCATCCCGGATGAACGGGAAAATGTATGTAGCATACTCTGCACCCTTGGCAAGGTCATAGTCCATCAGCTTTTGGAGCATTTGCTCCCGGCAGGAGAGCTTTATATCTATAAATCGGTCTGTGTCGTACAAATCGCCGCCATCCACACCGAGAAAGTCTTTGATGCGCTTGTTAAGCTGCGGCTCGTAGTGGTGTAGGAAGAATGAGAAATATATCAAATTCTTTTCCTGCAAGGCAGACAGGATATATTCGTTCAGATTGCCCACCGCTGGAGGCTCCGGTTCCAGTTGAAAGATGCGCTCTGCCACATAGGGAATGATACTATCACTGTGAGGATTGACTTGGTGTTTTGGTATGTATCCGGTCATATTCCATGTAAAATCATTCAGCATAGCGCACCTCCCTTCATCTCGCAATTCCGAATTTACTTCTTTTTCTTTGGCGCAGGAAGATCGTTATACATAGCATTAAATAGCCTTGTCAGAAAATCCTTGTTATCGACATCATTAACCAACAGCATTTCTTTTGCACCTTCATAAGGTAATTCATAATTTGCATCTGGCATAAGTGAAATGGCAGATTTAACAGGCTTTACAAGCAGTCTGTCATCATATATACCACCAACAATTTTTCCACGATAATAGATGATGTACTCCCCCATCATTGCTCTATATGTTATTTCTTCCAGTTCGGATATCTGTTCTAATATAAAATCCAAATACTCTTTACGTGAAGCCATATTCTACCTCATCATATTACATTTCTCTTTATTGCTTCTTTCTTCAAAGCCGCCTGTCCCATCTCTTTTTCATAATCGCCCTTGGCATAGGCTACATTGCTCAATGCCCGGAGCATCTTATCTTTTGCTAGATTCTTCATAACCTCTGCAAGATCAGTGCCCAGCGTGCCACGCTTTATATAGCGGTTTATGGTATTCAGCCGCTTCTCATAAATCTGTTTCACCGGGTGATCGTCCGCAAGCTCCCGTTGTTCCCTGCCTTTCAGGTTGCCGATCTGCCGACAGGTGCGGTGCAGCTTGTCCCCCGGTGCATAGCCGCCGCAGTATTTGGTGTGCCTTGCGTTGGTGGTGAGGAACCACTTGCCGCAGATTTTGCATTTTTTCGGGGCATGACCAACACATAAGCCCTCAAAAAGATCAGACCGGAACATCCCTACAAAGGATACATAGTGCATCCGCTTGACCAGCTTCGCAACTTTTTCGCCGGGACGGATGACGGATACATACTGAACGGAATTGTTCAGGGTAGACATCCATGCATTGCCCTCTGTGATAGAAAACTCCGGTGGGAAATAGGTGCCGAACATTTTCGCAAAGCCCTCTGCGGTGCGGTCTGCTTCGTTTCCGTCCGATTGTTCTGCAAAATCAAGCATCGCCTTTTGGTATTCCTCAAGGGAGTAAGCCAGATGCCCGCATACAGCGGTATAGCGCTGGAGCATCACCGCATCAGCATATTTCGGAACTTCTTCGAACGGTAAAGAATTGGTTACGGCTTTTATGGCGAACTCCACATATTTCAGAGCATTGTCCGCAGTAAAGACCCTTTCTATTCGTTCCCGGTGCTTTGGTATATCCATATAGGAGAACGGCGGCGTTTTGCTGAGAATCTCTAACATTGTCAATGCAGCTTCCCTTGCCATAGGAAAGAGTGCAGAAGCGTCCTGTCCGGCGTTCAGCATTCCAAGCAGCAAATTGATTTTCTCACATTGCTCATTCATCTTTTCAATGGTATCCGCAGGAACATTCAGCGCATCACAGGAAAGAGTGCCGACAGGAAATGTTTTGCCCTCATATATAACCGTATCCTGCCAAAAATCCAATGTCATCAATTCTTGATTCATACTCGTCATCCTGTCCTGTTTTTTCATTTCTTTTATTATACCATGCAAATGTGAAGAAATCTACATCCTCCGAAAAGCTGTCCTGTTTTTTTGAAACGGGGTTGTCCACCGATTAGCCTGTTTTTTGAAAAATCCGGCATAACCATAGTAGAAGGAGCGAAGCACCTGCCAATCACGGCGGGTGTTTCGTGCTTTCTGAATACTATGAACGGAGGTTTTCTATGACAATCTATGAAACCATCAAGGTGGCAATCAGCGTAAAGCAAGCCGCAAAACACTACGGGCTGAATGTCAACCGCAATGGTATGGCTTGCTGCCCGTTCCACAACGACAGGCATCCGAGCTTGAAGCTGAACGAGGAATATTTCTATTGCTTCGGCTGCAAAGCCAAGGGGGATGTGATCGACTTCGTGGCAAGGTTGTTCAATCTGAGTAGCTACGAAGCGGCACAAAAACTGGCTGTGGACTTTGGGCTTGACCCGAAACCGCCCGTTGCCGCTGCCTTGCCCAAACCGAAACGTCCCAATATCCGTCAGTTCCGGGAGGACGAAATGTTGTGCTTCCGGGTGCTGACGGATTATCTGCATCTGTTGGAAGATTGGAAAGTGCGCTATGCACCCAAGACACCGGACGATGCTCTGGATGACCGTTTTGTGGAAGCCTGCCAGATGCTCGATTATATCGAATATCTGGCAGACATTTTGACAGTGGGCGATCTGGAAGAACGGGTTGCCGTAGTGGACGAGCTGATGAAGGAGGGCAAGATTACTTTTCTTAAAGACTATGTGACACGGAAACGGAAGGAGGGATTGCCCCATGGGAAAAAAAGGTAAAATGCCAGATATGAATCTGCCGATCTGGTTTGACGGGCAGAACATCAACGAAGCTCTGTTCTGTGAAGAGTTTCTGCGGGAGCGCAGAATCATCTTCGCAAACGGAGCTTTTTTCACGCCCGATGGTCGGGTGACAGACGATCTCCCACTGCGTGGGGAGATTTACGACAAGCTGAAATTTTGTGCCGTGAACAACATTCCCCGGAAGATCACCAACATTCTGGAAGTGCTGAAACTGGAAGCACAAGTGCCTGACTTTCCACCGGAACAGGATAGAATTCATTTGTCCAACGGTACGCTACTTTTGGACGGCACATTTACTGAGGGCAGACCTGCTATTGTGCGGAGCCGTTTGCCGGTTGCTTACAATCCCGATGCTACTGCGCCGGTGATCTGGCTGAACTTTCTGGATGGGTTGCTTTACGCCGAGGACATTCCAACTTTGCAGGAGTTTATCGGCTACTTCGGCTGCATTAGGTCAATCAAAAAGTGATGTTGGAACATATAGTTATGAGTTAAATGCTGCAGCAACAACTACAGTGTCGACTACTCTTTCTAACTACGATATCCAGGCAATCGCTGCAGGAAAGTACGAAGTGAAGCAAGATACCATCACGATCACCGTATTCCCGGCTGATGCAGAAGTTATTATCAACGATAAACCGGTCAAGGTAATGCAAAAGATTTACGGTGAACCTAATCCTGACGGTTATTTCTATCTGGCTAAACGTCTGGAAACTGGTAGTGCTCCTTCTTATGCGTTCTCGAAAACAGCTGAGGCAGTAAATTATATTTCTGCGACAGCCGAAGGCGACAAAGGCTTCAAAGTAGTTCCGCTTGCCGGATACTTCGATTATGAAGGCAAGAAAGCAACAGAAAAGACTGAAGTAAACCTGAAGCGTGAGAAACCGAATCAGAAAGAAGACAGCTTGTATGTTGCCAAAGTGGATAACATCGACAAAGTATCTTCGCTGAACTACGCATTCAAAACTGTTGACGGTTCGTTCCTTATCAACCAGCGTCCGCTGGCTGTCTGGAAAGTGATCGTTGACCGTATATATGGTGAAGCCGATAAGGATACGACCTGGACGTTCGAACCGAACGATGCCGACAAAAAACGTGGCTTAGCCATCTTCGATGCGAAATATCAAACAACAACAACTCCTGACGATATCATCGACTTCATGCCGAAAGTTGTCGTTAAGCCGGTTGCTGCCGATAATACGTTGCATGCAGGTTCTTACAACGATACACTGCATATCAAAGTAGTTACCGAAGATAAGTCTATCCAGCCTCCGTTCCAGGCAAAGGACCGTAACTATAAGTTGATCATGAACACGCTGGTTCCCGGTACAATGACCAACGACAGTGTCCGCTTGGAAGTGGCGAAAGCTCCGTTGATCATCCGTCTGGATACAATCAAGAGAGCATACGGTTCAACTGATCCTGAATTTAATAAAGCGGAAGTTCAGAAAGAGTTTATCTCTTACGAAGGCTTCAAGCTCGACGAATCGGCTAACAGCCTGGATTCGACTGCTACCGTAGCTGTCGGAAACCGTATCAAGAACCTGGTTCTTAATAACCGTCCGGCGGGTATCTTACCGGTTGGCACCTATGAACTGACCGGTATCACCGATATCAACAAGGAAAATCCGAACTATGAAATTACAATTGTAGGAAAGGCACGCTATCAGGTGTATCCGGATAACAGTTATGTCATGGTTTGGACTCCGATACAGAATGAATTGATCGTGGGTGACCTGGTTCGTCTGAATGCAGTTGTAAAACAAGGATCGACCGTGATTGCCGAAGGTTCACAGATTATTTACGAATCATCCAATCCAGCTCTGATCCAGGTTGAGAAGGTGGAAAGCATCTGGTATTTGCGTGCAAAAGCGCTGACAGAAAACGATGGTGTTACCATTACTGCCCGCTACAATGCAGAATCCGGACAGGAAGAAGCGTTGAAGTCGGAAGTATTTAAAGTAGTACGCCTGAAAAACGAAGCAGACTACAATGTCGTATTAGGTAATATGGTCTTTGATTACGATGGTAAAGGTAAAGCAGCCGATGTAAAACTGACCGATCTGAAGGGTATTACCACATACACTCCGATCGTCACTTATAACGGTGATTACGATCTGCCGGTCAATGCGGGAACCTATAACATCTCCATCTTTGTGAAACATAACGGTTCCGAACTGCTTGTCCGCAAGGAAAAGATGCAGATCAATCCGCGTGAAGTGTATGTGAAACCGAAGGATGCATTGATCTCTTACGGTGAGGCTTTGCCGTCGACATTCGAATATACTTATTCCGGCTTTATCGGCAGCGACGACTTCAAGGCGTCTTCTGCTCCTTCTGTAAAAGTTTCCGGCGACATAACCGGTGCAGGTAATTATACATTATATGTAGAAGGTGGCGACCCAGGTACAAACTAT
>ERZ773134.3087-NODE-3087-length-10960-cov-3.224668_pt1 | contig 10960 bp, 11 predicted proteins | sample MGYA00580856_ERZ773134 | MGnify/ENA primary metagenome ERZ773134 (study PRJEB29015, sample SAMEA2737823) | human gut metagenome | biome: human gut; feature: human-associated habitat; material: faeces | place: China | collected 2012 ... | reverse complement strand
CTTTCTTTCTACCGGGTGATATTCCTGCTCCTGTGTTTTTTCAAGATAACCTGTCAGATCCAGCCGGCTGATTCCCAGTCCGATCAGAATTCCTGACGCACATGCCAATAATCCCACATATCCCTTTTTCATATTATAGTCATCCTTTAAGAATTAGTTTTATAATGCTTTTAGGATTACTATATCAAATCTTGCAATCACTTTCATCATAAATCGCATATTTTTATGTGTTTTATTGCATATACAGCTTTCAAAAAAACTGCCTGCGGCAATTTCGCAGACAGCTTCTATTTCATCATCTCTTCAATTATCACATCCAGCATCCGAAGCACGCTTTCCTGCTTCTTCGGTGTGAGCCTTTCCAGCTTTCCTTCCACTACAGAAGTATGTTCCATTCTGGTAAGAGGAATCACTTCCTTCAGCACTTCATTCGGTTCCGCACCTAATACATTCAACAGCTTTACAAATGTTTCCATCGTAGGTGTTTTCACTTCCCGCTCAATCGCACCCAGATGGTTGGTACTGATATCCACCAGTTCAGCCAGTCTCTCCTGCGTAATTCCTGCCTCTTCCCTGTACCTGCGGATTGCCTTTCCCATTCCTTTCACACGCACACCTCCTCCTTCCAGTATTCACTAACGCTTAAAGCATTAGTCATGTAAATCCAGTATAATTGGTTGCAAATCACGCTTACAGTATCCATAAGGATTGCATTTATAACGCTTTTAGCGTTGGTCACATTTTTGGCACTCCATCGTCTGTAACTGGCACAGTCCTGCGATTGTAGCGGTAATTTACCCATGTTAAAATTGATATTGTCAAAATTATATGCAGAACGAAACGCAGCACTGCCGTATGGGAAGCCTCTCCTGCGGCAAATAAGCTGCGTTTTTTCTGTAAGATAGGAGGATCTTTACAATTTCATACTTTGATTTAGGACGCAGCCTGCATTGACCGGGCTGCGTCCTTTCTTGAGGCAGGAAAACCATAAGCAAAGGCAGGGGAGGTAATTCTCCTGCCGCTCTTATAAAAAGGAGGTACTTTTACGTGAAACACAAACTGAAAAACGCTCCGCCGGACACAAAACGGCATGTCAATTATGGCAGATGCCTGTATGCTGCATTTCTGGCTGTCACAGTCCTCTGCGGATACACACAGCCGGTTTTTGCCGCTACCATCTGGACCAAAGCCAATGAGATCATGAAGGATGTCTATAACCAGATTATCCTCATTTCCACCATTGCTGCAGTCGTAACGGCATCGGTTGCCCTTCTGATGATGAATTTTTCCAAAAGCGGAAAAACATCATCAGAAGGGCAACCGATGCCGTTACGACTGCAGCATGGCTCAAGCGTATCGTCATTACCTGGGCGATCTTAAACGGGCTTGGCTTTATCATGGCTTACATCACCCCGTTCTTTGCAGGCGGAAAATGGAACGGATAGACGAAAGGAGATGCCACTATGGGAATACTTGACGGAATCGTGGAATGGATTGCCGAACAGGTCATGAACATTCTGGATCTGATCACCACTTCAGTCCTCGGTGCTCTGGGCTGTTCCATGGATACGTTTCTTCGCTACTTTCCTGCTGCCGAGACCATGTATCAGGTCTTTCTGGCACTGGGCATCGGGCTGATCCTCTTAAACTGGGTATGGCAGCTCTTTAAAAATTACTTTATGGGAGCCGGTATCGAAGCGGAAGATCCCATTAAGCTGTCCATCCGTTCCTTCCTCTTTATCTTTCTCACCTTCTATGCGAAAGATATTGTGGATCTGCTCCTGAAGATTTCAGGAACACCGTACAACTGGATTCTGACGGAAGACCTGCCGCCTTTAAAATTTGCGGATTTTAACTCCGTAGTCACAGTCATCCTGGGAGTCTGTGCAAATGGGGCGGTAGCCATCATTGCACTGATTCTGGTACTGATTCTGGCGTGGAACTACATCAAACTGCTCTTTGAAGCGGCAGAACGCTATATTCTTCTGGGGGTACTGGTCTACACAGCCCCGGCAGCTTTTTCCATGGGTGCCAGCCAGTCAACCGGAAATATCTTCAAAAGCTGGTGCCGGATGCTTGGCGGCCAGTTCTTTTTGCTTCTGATGAATGCGTGGTGCCTGCGGCTGTTTACTTCTATGGTCGGCACCTTCCTTGCCAATCCGTTATCCCTATAAGAAAGGAGGACCAAAATGAAACTTAGAAAGAAACTCATACCATTCCTGGTACTAACTGCCTGTCTGGTACTGTTTTGCTCCATGCCGGTCTTTGCAGCGGAGCTTACGGAAGCAGACGTGGAAGCGGCAGTTGCCAGTCAGGGAAAGGAAGCGGTAACCGGAAATGTCTTCGTCTGGTTCCTGTGTGCCATTGCCTTTTTAAAGGTATCCCAGAAAATTGATTCTTTTCTGGCATCGCTTGGCATCAATGTCGGCAATACCGGAGGAAACATGATGGCTGAACTTCTGATTGCAGGACGGAGCCTGACCGGTTCCATGCGTTCCCATGGTGGTGGCGGCTACCACAAAGCCTCTTCTCCCGGAAGTGCGGCTGTCGCAGGAAGCTTCCTATCCGGCGGGCTTGCCGGGGCAGTGGGAAGACAGGTACAAAGAGAAGCGGTCAATTCCGCAACCGGTTATACCGAACACAGCAGTATCGGAAACATGCTCTACCAGTCATCCCTGAACAAAGGCGGAGACTTTGCCAATCAGGTCATCAGCAACATTGCACAGGGAAATTACGGTCAGGTAGGTTCCATCAAGGGAGCAGACGCACAGAAAGCCTTTACTTCCTATATGGGCATCAATCCGGGCGGCGGTTCTTCCTATGATAATGTAGAAATCGGTGGCGGAAGGATCACCGGTACCGAAACCGGAAGCTCCGGAAACCGGGATTTTGCCCTGTACCATGCCGACCAGTATGCAGCTCCTACTCAGGGCTCCTACTCTACGGTACAGTCCGTGGATGGTTCCACCTGGTACAAGCAGTATGCACAGGATACGGTCGAAAAAACACCATATACTTCCGGCAGCGGCAAAGTAGCCTACAATGAATCCATTGTCCAGAAACTGCCGCCAGCCCCACAGCGAAAGGAGCGTATGTAACATGCCAAAAACAGCCTTGATGGGCAGTCCTCTTGCTGTCATCGGTACAGTATTCCGGCACAGGCGCACCCTTGCGAAAACTGGAGCAGCCGTCGGCGGTGTACTGATGCTTCCCATTCTGTTCCTTGTCATGCTTCCGGGACTCGTCTTCGGAGACCTCTCTGAAAATACCGGAGCACTGACCAGCAACACGGTAATCAGTGAAAATATCCGGGCTTCCAATCAGGCAATCGTGGAGGTGCTTCAGGAAAGCCATGATGCACTGCTTGCTAAGATCAATGCGGAAATTGCCAGACTCCCGGAAGGAGATACTGCCTCTATCAGCGATCCTTACGCTTCCAGTATCATCGTAAATGCGAACCAGCTCATCGCACAGTTTTGTGCCAGCCAGGATGACTATAAAAATATAAATATCAGCAAACTCAAAAGCCTGATCCGGGAAAACGAGGACGGGCTTTTTTCTTATGACGTTACTTCAGAAACGGCCACGGTGGAAGTTCCGGCGGAAGAGGAAAATGCACCACCCAGAAAGGTTACTTTTACCCGCCATACCTACACGGTCAGCTATGCCGGAGATGCCTACTTTGCAGATCACGTCTTTCATCTGACCGATAAGCAGAAAAAAACGGCAGACAGTTATGTGGAAAACCTGACCATGTTCTTTGGCGGCTCCGCTTCCGGTCTTGCCATGGCGGTAGGTGTCAGCGATGAGGTGCTGGCTTACCGGGCTACCATCCAGCAGGTCGCACAGAAATACGGCATGGAAGCTTATGTGGAACTCCTCATGGCAGTCATGATGCAGGAAAGCGGCGGGCGTGGAAGCGATCCCATGCAGGCGGCAGAAGGCGGCTTTAATAAGAAATACCCCCATGTCCCCAACGGCATCACCGATCCTGCTTATTCCATCGAATGTGGGATTCAGGAATTAAAGTATGCACTGGATAAAGCAGGATGTACCGGACCTACCGACCTGGACCGCATCAAGCTGGCGCTTCAGGGTTACAATTACGGCTCCGGCTATATCGACTGGGCAATGGAACGTGACGGCGGTTATACCAAAGAAAACGCCATTGCTTATTCGGATATGATGTGTGCCCGTCCGAACTGGCATTATGACCGGTATGGGGACAAGGAATATGTGGAGCATGTTCTCCGGTATTATCAGATTACCAATACCGGCGGAAGCTATCCGGCAAACGGAATGCAGATTCCGCACTATCTCCAGACCGATTACGGGAACATTCCTTATGGCGGCGGCTCCATCGCATCTTCCGGCTGCGGGCCTACCAGCTTTGCCATGATCGCCAGCTACCTGACCGGGAATACCATTACCCCTCCGGATGCGGTGGCATGGTGCGGGAATTCCTATTACAAGCCGGGAGTTGGAACCTACTGGAGCTACTTTCAGGCTGCAGCCAGTCATTTCGGCTGTGGCAGCGTCACACAGACCAGCAATGCCAATACGGTACTTCAGGCACTCTCCGAAGGCTGTCCGGTCATCTCCTCTCAGCGGGCAGGACTTTTCACCAGCGGCGGACACTTCATCGTACTCCGAGGTGTTACGGCAAACGGCAAGGTACTGGTCAATGATCCCAATGACAGTGACGCAAAGAACTATATTAACCGTGAATTTGATATGATGTCGGAAATCCATGCTACGGCAAATGCCTACTGGATCTTCGACAAAAAATAAAGGAGCCATTATGAACAGAACAAAAGTGATTCTTTCCATTTTTCTGATGCTGTTTCTGCTGCTTGCCGGACTGGTTCTCCCCAGTTTCTGGAAAAGCCAGAAAAAAGAAGCTTCCGGAAACAAAGGCAGGGAACCGGCAAAGGAAACAACAGAAACAAATTCTGATACCCCCATGCCGGAATATCTGGATTTTGATGCTTTAAAAGCATTTTTCTCCGACAGCCAGATTGCTTCTCTCAAAGGGCAGTTTCCTGTCTACCTAAAAGAGTATGTCAAAAAAGAACAGACAAGCATCACCTTCCTGCCGGAAAAAACCAGCTACCCTACCGAAACAACCGTCTGCCTGATGTTTTCACTTTCCGATCAGGATACGCTTCCGGTTACCTATCACACCCCGACGGGTGTGTTTTTATTTGGAGAAGACGGGGTACAGGTCTCTGCAGATACGACTGTTTACGAAAAGCAAACCGATGATTCCCTGCCGTCCCTGACTTCGCAGGACATTGAACACCTGCAGGAAGGCGGGTATCCGGATACTTCTGACAGCCCGGAAGCTCCGGACACAGAATCCGGCAGTGCCTCTGTGCCTTCCGAAGATGCGAAAGATACGAAAAAGGAGGTGCAGCCATGACACAGCCAGAAGAAACACCGGTTTCCTTTATCCCTTCCAACTTCATTGAGAAAGGCAAGATCCTAAACGGAACTTTTGACATCCGCAATGCCATAGAAAGCATTGTTCTTTCCCTGGCAATCGGTATCCCTGTTTTCCACCTGCCGCTGTCCCTGACTGCCCGCATCATCATTCTCTGCATGACCGCACTTCCAGCGGCAATGGTAGCCCTGATTGGAATCGGCGGGGAGAGCATCACTGCCTTTTTGATGAATGCCCTGCGTTTTGTAGTGAACCGCAGGGTAATCTGGAGGTCCGACAGTCTTCCGGAAGGAAAGCCACGCAGGAAACCACGTTTCAAAGAGCCAAAGACAAAGAAACACCGGAAAGCAGAAAAAATGGAAGAGCCTTCCAAAGTAATGGCATCGGCTCCCCCACAGTCTGAACCGGACGCACCAGCTCCGCCAAAAAGTAAAAAAAAAGAACACCGGCAGTTTGATACCTCCACCAAGCGGGGCATCAAAAAACAGGCAAAGGAAGATATCCGTTATCTGAAGTGGGAGCAGAAAGAAGCCAGCCGACAGAAAAAAGAGGCGGCGAAACAGATAAAAATACAGAAAAAAACGGAAGCCCGGAGACGAAAGGAGGAAGAAAAACGGGCAGTTTCCGAAAAGCGGGCTGCAAAAAAAGAGCAGAAAAAAAAGGTGGTTTCCAAGGAGGACACCTCATCTGCCACGTCAAAACCCGTTTCCCGGAAAAAGCGAAAGAAAGACCAGACCTTGGAGGATTATCTTCCGGTGGAAAAAATCGCAAACGGAATCGTCTATACCACAGACGGACGGTACGTGAAGATCCTGGAGATTGAACCAATCAACTTTCTGCTTCGAAGTGCCAGGGAACAGCAGGGCATTATCTACAGCTTTATCAGTTACTTAAAGATCAGCCCTGTCAAACTCCAGATCAAGATGATCTCCAAAAAAGCAGACATCAATAAGCATCTGGAGCAGTCCCAGCTGGAGCTGGAGCGGGAAACCGATCCCCACTGTCAGGAACTGCAGCGTGACTACATCCAGTTTGTCCAGAACTTAAGTTCCAGAGAAGCAGTATCCAGACGGTTCTTTCTGATCTTTGAATATGAACCATTCAACGCAAACCGAAAGGAAGAGGAACGGGAAATCCTTGCTGCTCTTGAGACAGCCTCCCAGACCGCCAAAACCTTTCTATACCAGTGCGGGAATGAAGTGGTCTCCCATGACAATGAGGATGAATTTACTACGGATGTTCTCTACACCCTTTTAAACCGTACCCTTTGTACGGAGGTTCCGCTTTCGAACCGGATCAGCACTGTACTGTCCGCCTATACAAAGGAAAATCGCATGGAGGAACTGGATCACATCCGGATCAACGAGTTTCTCGCACCGGAAAGTGTGGATTTCAAGCACTCCCATTATGTGCAGATCAATGGGCTTTACCATTCCTACCTGCTTGTGCCGTCTGACGGCTACAATAACCGGGTAACTCCCGGATGGCTGTCACTCCTTGTCAATGCCGGGGAAGGGATTGATATTGATTTCTTTCTCCAGAAACAGCCAAAGGACAAGATTCAGCAGCGTCTCGGTCAGCAGATCCGTATCAACCGTTCCAAATTAAAGGATGCGTCCGATACCAACACTGATTATGACGATCTGGATTCTGCCATCCGCTCCGGATATTTTCTGAAGCAGGGACTTGCCAACAACGAAGATTTCTATTACATGAATCTTCTCATCACCATTACTGCTTCCACGTTGGAAGAACTGCAGTGGCGGATTCAGGAAATGAAAAAGCTCCTGATCTCGCAGGATATGAACTTACACTCCTGCTACTTTTTACAGGAGCAGGGATTTTTATCCTCTCTGCCGCTGGCAAATCTGGACAAGAAGCTTTTTAAGCTGTCCAAGCGGAACGTACTGACTTCCGGGGCGGCAAGCTGCTATCCCTTCGTCAGCTACAGTATCTGCGATGATAACGGAATCCTCTTTGGGGTAAACAAGCATAACAATTCCCTGGTCATTGCGGATATCTTTGATTCCAGGCAGTACAAGAACAGCAACATCTGTATCTTAGGCTGTTCGGGAGCAGGAAAGACCTTCACCATGCAGACCATGGCACTAAGGATGCGAAGAAAAGGCATCCAGGTGTTCATCATCGCTCCGCTAAAGGGACACGAATTTTACCGGGCTGCAAGGAATGTCGGCGGAGAATTTATCCAGATCTCTCCTGCCAGTAAGAACTGTATCAACATCATGGAAATCCGGAAGGTAGACAATTCTGTAAATGAACTGCTGGACGGACCGACACTGGATGCCTCCGCACTGGCAGGCAAGATCCAAAGGCTTCACATCTTCTTCAGTCTGCTGATCCCGGATATGTCCCATGAGGAGAAGCAGCTTCTGGATGAAGCCCTAATCAAAACCTATGCCAGAAAAGGGATTACACATAAAAATGAATCCCTGACAGATCCACAGCAGTTGCAATCTGAAAAGTCAGATCGATATTGGCTTTCGAAGCAGATACCAAAGCATGCACCACCTGGGCCACATGGCCTCCGGCCAGATAATGGGCCTCCAGCAAATCCCGGTATAATTCGATACCTGCCTTTTTCCCCTCGATCATTGCACTGACAATCACCGTAGGCGGCACTTTTCTCCAACGCATCAACACCAATTGTAATAAAGATATTTTCACATCCGATACTAATGCCTGGAACCACAAACCGACAGGAATCAGATACAAAATAATCCATAACAGGAACAATCCTCCGGCTATGGCGACCACCAACAAAATAACACTGCTGTTTTCCATTTCAAACTGTTTTTAATTGTACAATTACTTTATTTCTCAATACTTTAACGACCTCGACCGGACGATGGGCATCGATATAGCCCGATCTGGATTCGGCTTCCACGACCATATCCCCCAATTTTACATTTCCCATAGGTGCCAAGCGTCCCAACGTCTCTCCGCAATCTCCGGCCTTAACCGAATCCCCAATCCCCTCTACCGTCCCTTCCAGACGGGTATCCAGGCTCAGCCTTTTCCAGGTTTTTGTCCGAAGGACATACCAGGTCATCCCGAAGCCGAAGACAACCGTACCCGCCAAAATCAGATGGCCCGTCACTCCGCCATAATACGCGTATCCGAAATATACTCCGGCAATAATACTGATAAATCCCAGAATTCCGGCGACATTAATCCCCGGTAAAACCAAAATCTCCAATACCACCAGGATTGCCCCGATCAGAATCAGCATCAATACGATCAACCATTCCATAATAAATTTTTTAATTTGCTAAAGATATATTTTTTCGGGAAATATACACACATTATCACACCGAAAAATTCAACATTTCTCCTTCCTTATTTTTCCCCTTCCGGGAAACACCTATCGATCAACTACTGATCATGTTTCGATCATCTATCGCATCATACAATACATGACAGGCAGATGAACGGGAATTCGTACGCTTGTGACAACTGAAAAAGCAAGAGAATCACCGTATTTCACATTAGCATAAAATTAAAAATACACGGTTTCCTTCTTTTTATTCTAACGTTTATTATAAATTTGTAATACGGTCACCTCCGTGAGTGTTTGTAAAATGCTAATTATTCTTTATGTTTGTAATTCGTTTAGAGTAATCGGGACGAAGACAATTTAATGAAAGGCATTTAGTTTTATCCTTATCTTGAAAATCGCCAATTTTTATGCAGAAGGATGAACGGTACAAACGCTCATGCTTGCCATATAGTCATCTACACTATATATGGTTTAGCGTGGGGTGATTGTTTATTTCTGCAAGGATGTTTGGCGATACCTCAAGATGGATAAACTGAGAGTTCCCACGCTATTTCTTTTTATATAATTTATCTTCAGGGAATTAGGGTTACAAAAGTATAGTTGTATGTGGAATTTATTTACTCATTTTTTCAAGTATGGTTCTCAATCCTATGCGTTGCTTTCGCGGGATGTAAAGATGATTTCGATGACAGTGAACTACGCAAAGAAATCGCAGACCTCGACGGGCGGTTAACCTCCCTCGAAAAATTGTGGGCGCAGATGAACACGAACATCTCGTCCATGCAGACAATCGTCAACGCGCTGCAACAAAACGATTTCAAACCTCTACCTCCACCTGTGATTATCCGAAAATAATATTAATTACTCTATTTACAAACACAACAAAATTATGGGAATTATAAAATTTTTGAAATGGTTAGCTGATGACGACCCAATTAAAGAGCAAAAATCTATGGTAGATGCAGCCAAATTTGAGGTTGAACGTTTAAAACGAAATATTGAAGATGTAAAGAGAGGTTCTAATTCTGCATCCACACTTAAAGAACTTCGCCAAAAATTGAAACAAGCAAGAGAAAGACTTGCCTATGAAAAAGAAAGATTAAAACGTTTAAAAAACAAAGGATAAACCATGGGAAAATTCGAAGATTCGTTTAAAAGACAGGTCAGACGTGATACAGGGAAGTTTGTTTCCAACTTAATTTTTGGAAACAAACACGCCACGCCTATACGAATTAGAAAAAGCTAAGCTTGAAAAAAAACGTCTTGAGGATGAACAAGATTTAGAAAAACAACGTTTACAAGACAAGCTAGAATTGGAAAAAAAGAATTAGATCTCAAACAAGAACACCTTAAACAAGAACGCTTGAATCAGATTTGTCTTGAAATTTCACAGAAAATAGAGAGTTTAGCTGAATTTGAATTTCCTAATGAAAAGAATGAAGTTATCAAAATATAAAAAAAATGGGATATTCAATTACGCTCATATTCTTTCTGGAATAATAATGAAGGTAAAAGCTATCTAAATCAATACATGAATGCCTTGAAATATAAATATCAACAAGGCATTCAGGAACTAATTCAAGATGGTATGCCGGCATCAGAAATTACACCTTATTACCAAACAATTCGACGTTATAATCACAAAAAATTATGGCGTATGATAGGTATTCCAATATGTGTTATTAGCATCATATTTGTTTTTGTTTTAACATCGATTAACATACTAAAAGAAAGCTTACTAGAAATTTGGAATAAACACCAAAGACAAATGTCCGCAGTGGAGTTGAACGCAATCCTCGGGCGGGGCATTTGCTTCTCGAAGATAGAGAAGGCGCACCGGATTCTGGTGACGGGGATGAGCCCATCGTTCCGGCAGGGTGACCCGGCACAGGAAAACTTCGTGTGCGAGTACGAGTATCAAGGAATCGTGGAAGGCGGGGAAGACCGTTATTTCCTGGCTTTCGACAAACTTTTCCCGGAAGCGTACAAACGGGAAGTGGCGTACATGGATTTGCTGAATTTCCGGGAAACGGATCAGAATACCGTGTGGAAGTTTTGCAAAGACCCGAAAGGGTTTGAACTCGTTGCCGGGAATTTGCGGTTGAGCCAGCTTTTCATCGAGCAAGTGGTGCGTCCACGCCTGATCATGGTAAAAAATAGAGGATCATGGTGTTTCTGGGGAAAGGAAGCAAAGACAGATGAAAATATCTGGATGGGAT
>ERZ773134.3075-NODE-3075-length-11004-cov-6.408256_pt1 | contig 11004 bp, 15 predicted proteins | sample MGYA00580856_ERZ773134 | MGnify/ENA primary metagenome ERZ773134 (study PRJEB29015, sample SAMEA2737823) | human gut metagenome | biome: human gut; feature: human-associated habitat; material: faeces | place: China | collected 2012 ... | reverse complement strand
GTAGGCGGCTCTTAGCGCGTAGACTGAAGGTGGCCCCGCAGGGCCGGATGAGGGGGAAGCCTTTTAACACAGCTATCCTCATTTCTGTTTACCCCCGCTTCGGCGGGGTTTTTGTTTTGCGGCAAATTATGTAAAAATGCTACTGTCAAGAGTTTGTGACAAAATTAGACAATTTACACAAAGGTGTCAATAGATAATTGTTGCTTTTGTGGTGAAAAATCCCGGTGCGGAATTTGCTTGCGCAAATCTGCACCGGGATTCTCTGCTTTTTGCAACACCTTTAGCCCGTCGCATTGCGGCGGGCTGGTGGGGCATATTGTGGCCCGCTGCTAGAGCAGGTCAAAGAAGCGGTATACCTTTTCGCGGTTGTATAGGGGCAGTTTGTCTAATTCCTCTTTTAGCATATCGGCGGCAGATTTACCGCCGAACATGGGCCGGGTATAGTGGTTCACCCAATGCTGCACCTCGGTAGCCTGTTTCTGCGTTACTTTTGCCATGCTTTTACCTTTAGGCAGTTTGCGGCGCACCAATTTGTTTGTGACCTCATTAGTACCGCGCTCGTGGGGGCTTTGCGGATGGCAATAGAATGTTGTCACGCCCAGCGCGTCTATACCGTCTTGGTCGGCAAACTCGGAGCCGTTGTCGTTCGTGACGGTGTGGAATATCAACTTCCAATCGCGGCCAATCTGACATTTAAGCCATTGCAGGGCATGGACTGTATCGGCGGCAGTTTTACTCCGGGCCTTGATGATGATTTCACCTCTGGTTTTGCGGTCGGTCATTACAAGGCAACTCTCGCCGGTTCCTTCGGCCTTGCCTATGACGCTATCCAGTTCCCAATGTCCGACTTCTTCTCGGTTTCGGATACTCTTTGCGCGGTGTTCAATACTACGGTGTTTTGGGTGGGACACGTTGGCGTGGGATACGGTGCCCTTGCCTTTCTTTGGGTGACCCTGCGGCAGGTGCTTATAGCGCAGGCTGGGAAACAGCTTCATTTGTATGTATCGGTAGCAGGTGGTCTTGCTGATGGTCACGCCGTAGTCATTGCCGACCTTCACTATTGCATCCTGCGGACTGGAGCCGGTCAAGATGTGCGCTTCCAGCGCGGCCAGATAGTCCGCACGATTACCGATTTTCAGGTCAGGCCCGTGGGCACTTTTCATATAGTCAGCGCGGCTCTGTGCCTTTTGCGGGGAGTAGGTGCGATAATATTCCCATGTGTCGCCGTTCAACTGGTCCACCATGCCGCGACGGATCTCGCGGCAGATGGTGGACGGCCAGACGCCGACCTCTTTTGCAATCGCGGTCTGCGTGAAACCGAGCTTGTACAGGTGTTCTATCAAGCTGCGTTCTGTGCCGGTCAATGGTCGGCCTTTTTTGCGTTGCTGTTCGTACATGGTCACACCTCGCGCAAAAACTGCCGCCGCGTCCCTTGGGGGCCGCAACGGCAGTTTTTATTTTTTACTTTGTTGTCTCGTCCGCTTCTGCCGCGTTCCGCAGACGCTACGCGCCAGCTGCACACGGCCTACGCTGGCTTGCAAATAAGAAGGTGCCTGCGGCGCTTGTGCCGCTCAGACGCCGAACCTTTATAAATTGGGGTTCGGCTTTTCAAAAATGCACAGTGCCCGCGTGCGCGGGCTTGCGCGTCTAAGGAATCTTTTAATGTCCCAGGGCGGGGCCTGGGACTTCGTACCGGTTAAGCTCTGCACATCCCGTCAGAGTGCGGCAGTTGGATAAACTGACGCAGGGAAAAGCTCTCGCACTCTTGCGCCGTTTCACGTTGCTGGCCGGGCAAGACTGGCGGTCTGGCGCTTGGGCCAATAAGAGGAAAATTCCGGGTTCCGGGAAGTTCCTACTCTTGCCTTTGCGCGATTTCAGTTGCAGGCGTGGGAAGGTGAGCGCCGCGCAGGCGCTGCCAATATGGGGCTAGGCGCCCCATGCCCGCCAATCCGGCCCACTTTTATAAATTGGGTGGGCCGAACACCCGGAAGATTGCAGGTGACTTTTCAAGTATAGCACCGTTCTGTGTGCGCGTCCATACGCAGGCCGCGTACTTGGCTAATCGTGCGGAATGTTGTTTCGGTCTCGACAATAGGCGCACTCTGCATACTGACCGCAGTTGACGTGCTCGCCCGGGTCGGCATCCTGCGGGCAGGTGTAGAAGGAGTAATAGTCCTTCACGGCCACCACAGGCCCGGAGCAGGTGCCGTCCAGCCGGTACGAACACGGCTTGCGCAGGCAGTAGGGCCGCTTATTCGTTTTGTCCATCCGGCATACTTGTTTCATATCCTTTACCTCTTGATTTGTCCCGACATCCGGCGCTGGGCCTTTTTCGTGGGCTTGCTGGCGACTTCCAGACCCAGCGGCCCGGCCGGGGCTTGGTTGCTGATAATTTCCGCCTCGGGCAGAATGTCTCCTTCCTCGAATTTCTTTTGCAGGTTGTCCACCACGGCGAGTGTGTCATAGGCGTTATAATCGCGGTCTCGCACGAACCACAGGCCGCGACGGAGCGGGCGTATCATCTCGGCATTTGTGGCGTTCTCCATCTCCCATGCGTCGTAGCTGGCCCACAGCTGGAAACGCCAAACCTTGTTGCACTGAATGACTGTGTGCGTGACATCCCGCAGGAGCTTGTCCACGTGCTGGAAACGCTGTGCAGAGCCGTAAAAGCTGATGTGATAGTGCCGGCAGCACAGCAGCGTATTGAGGAAGTAGGCATTGAAGTTATCCTTAAAGCTGCGCGAGTTCATCTGAACGGAAAGTTCATCCATGGCCACAATAGTTACTGTCAGCGTTTCTTCCTCGTCGTCTATAGCCTGCGTGGTTTTGCTGGCCTTGACGACCTGCGCGAGACTTTCTAACTTTGTGTACGGTACGCAGAGGTCAACATTGGACAGGATATTGATTTTCTGCACCACAAACTTTTTACGCCGCGGGCACCACACGACTTTATCATTGTAGCGGTTGTACAGGCCCACCACTTTATGTACCAGGGACAGCGTTTTACCGGAGCCGAAGTATCCGCAGTAAATATCCAGCGCACCGACAGGGCAGTTATGCCAGCCCCGGTGGAACTGGTAATAGTACAGGTCTTTGACTGCATTGAAGCCGGTTTGAAAAGGATGAAACACAATCTGCCGTGCAATGCGGGAGACTCCCAGCGTAATGAGCACGGCGACCAGAAGGAGCACCATATATCCGTTCATCAGAAACGACCCCCGCGGGCAAATGTATGGGTGAAGTCCTTGATGATACCGAACACGAACAGGAACAGGGCCACCGCTACCACGATAGCCAGAAACCACGGGAAGAACTCGGACAGGTTTTGCGGCGCGTCAGCAGAGATACCGAAGAACGCCAGCAGGTCATAGAACAGAGATACCATTTTTACACCTCACTTTTGCGGCAACGCGCGCGCGGGGCGGGGGCAATAGCCCCCGCGCCCCGGACGCGCTTGCCGCTTTCGCTTAAAAGCCACGAACCAAGCCAATAACGATTGCACCCACAACCACGGCGGCCAGCACCAACAGCAGCACTTCGGATACACTATAATCCGCAAAGGGCTTTTCAAACGCTGCGGGCTGGGCCGTCTCGGCGGTTGCCATTTCTGCAGCCGTCCGCAGGTCTACAAGCTGGCCGGAGATTGTGTCCAACTGGGCCGTGTAATCATGCGCCGGTTCACCAGACTGTGCATCTTCCGTGCCAGTCTCGGCAGGGGTCATTATATCAATCAATGTATTGAGGGATTCTTGCAGGGTGTCCAGCTTTTCATACAAAGTCGGGTCGTAAGTCTGCACGCCTTGAACTTGCACAACCTCGTGCGTTTCCTCGGAATCGGTCACGGTCTGGGTGCTGTCCTCGGCGGGCGGGGTGTATTCCTCGGCGCTGGCTCGGAGCGTGAAGAGCGTGGAAAGACCGAGCAACAGCAGAATGAGAACGCCGCAGAATTTATTGAAATTATCGCTCATGACAGCATCCTCCCGATAAACGCGGCGGCGATTGCGCCGACGATAGACCACAACCAAATGTCATACCACGAAAGCGTAAAGCCGTACACAGTGAACGGCAGGTTGAAGCCGTTCAGGATGACATTCATAACTTCAAGAAATGATTCCATGCTTGCACCTCCTACGACATGCGCCGGTACAGCGCATTGACGAAACCAAGAACAATTGCGAACTCAAACGCCCACCAGTACGGCAAAGGAACCCATTCGATGGACTGTTTAATGAATTTGGGGAACTGGTCTTTCACGTTATAGTGCAATTCACCGGGCGTTCTTTTCAGCGTATCGGCAAGACTGTCAACACCGTCCGAGAAATTGTCCGAGACAGAACCCTGCAATTCTGCGGCATCTCCCAGAAGTGAGGATTCTTCCGAGCTTGCGGAAGAATCGGCGGAGCTGTCGTCTGCAAAGGCGCAAGGCACGACGGCGAGCGCGGCGCAGAATACGGCGCAGACCGTAATACAAATTTTTTTCCACATTACTTTGACCTCATAATAAATTTGATGATGGTGAACAGGAAGATGACAATCAGGCAGGTGTTAATCGTCATGACCACACCATCCGGGAGGAACGGGAATAGGTAGCCGACACCCACGGCCAAATTTGCAAAGAACGCGATAAGTGCAAGAATCAGTGAGACCAGCGCCCAGAAAACACCCTTTTTACCGTCCTCGGTGCCGCCGCCATTGGGGAAGATAATAGTCCAGAAGTTGTTGGTTTTATCTCCACTGTCGGGCTTGCCGGGGTCAGGTGCAGGACTAGGCGATGGCGGGTCAGTCGGTGCAGGAGAGGGCGAGGGACTGGGTAGCGCTGTTTCCGGCGTGCTCTGGTCGGGGAATTTTTTATTGAAAATGTTTTGAATGTTCACATTCAAATTTTCAATAGCGAGGGTGAAGTTTGCGGAGAGTTCAGCGAAACCGGCCACAAACGCCGCTTTAATATCCAAGAAGCCTTGAATCATGTTGTCACGAATTTCAACCAGCACGGCCAAAATACCCGTTGTGTCACCGGTATCGCCACCCGGCTTGCCGGTCTCCGGCGTGGAGATACTGCCGCCAGGCTTTCAGTCGGGGCCGGTGTGGGACTGGGGGACGGTGTAGGAGATTGATAGTTAAACGGCCACTTCTCGGTTTTTGCGTTTCTATCTGTAGGAATATCCGTAGCCTGTTTCATTGTACTTGCTTCGTAGTATTTCAGACCATCAAAGCTGTAATAAAGTTGCCAACTTACAGGGTCACGAGCGGGCATATCCGAGCCCGTCACATATCCGTAATACGAAGGTATTTGCATATTAGGCGCGTAAATATCAATAACGCACTTTCCAGTTTTACCACTGCCCCATCTATTACAACCCCACTTGTTATTGATTTTATTATCCACAAGGTTGGTGATAGGTTCATTCCACGAAGTATCTAAGCTAGACTTGATACTAACATCAGAAGGCCACGAGATAAGATTTTTATCTTTATCATAAAATTCCAATTCAGAGACTTGAATAGCATTATAACCGCCGTCATCTGTACTACGACGTTCAGTCAATATCCAACGATAATACATATCACGGACAGGATGTTCGGTGTCAGGGTCAGGGATAGGAGAAGGAGTCGCAGTAGGCGGCGGGGTCGGCTGGTTTGGGTAAGTAATATAGTAGTAATTCTTCGTAGTCTGGTCGTAGGTATAATATTGATAAGTTTCGTTATTATAAATGATGGGCGTACTGGAAATGTTGGTTACGGTTTCGTTCTTCTCGTTGACGGTTGTGTACTGGGGGTAGATGTAGGTGAGGTTATTAGAGTTGTCTACATAAATGTTTCCGTTCCATGTGTTGTTATTGATAGTGATATTATTTTGATTAGTTACACCAGAATCACCAAGAGGCTCAATAAAAATAGGAATATTGTTTAAAAAATACTTATACGCATTCCCCGAACAATAAGCAGCATTATAGTTAAAAGTCAAATAAGCAGACTCACCTTTATTCAAAGATATACTACGATGAAAAGTATCAGTATAAGTAAACTCATAATCTGTACGATTCCAAGTATTATTATAAAAAGAATTAAAAGAGCCTAAATCATACGGCGAACCATCAACACCAATATAGTACAAACCAGAAACAGGAGCAGTAAAATAATATACAGGTGCAGCACGGTCAGCAGTAGAAGCACTAGAACCTAATTGAATAAAAGACGTACCAGAACCAGAAGCACCAGCACACAAATTACCAGGAGCATCTTTAGAAAAAGAACCCTCGGTATACCAACCAAATGAACCAGTTAATCCGAAAGGTTCAGCCCACAAAAGACTTTTACCGCTTGAATCAACATAAGCTTTTCCATCTATACTATAGCCTTTGGGGTTACGACCTACGCCAGAGCCATCGGTAGAGCCGCCACCCGGAGTGAATTTTGTGGCGGTAGCGTTTTTGCCAAAGTTGTTATACCAGACGTTTGCCCAATATGTAGCAAGTTCAGTCGGAACAAGACCATTTGCACCAACATTTAGTGGTGAATAGTAAGTAAACTCCGCAATAAAAATTGTTGCAACGTGCTTATACCATTTACACTTTTTACACTGTTCAGTTTTAACGCTAAATGAAACATCCGAACCGGGAATAGTAATAGAATATCCACTTCTAAGCGGCGTTTCCCATTCATGCGTACAAGTATCAAAAGATACAGTTTCATCATCTGCATACGCCGCAGGGCATAACATACTAAAAAGCATAACCACTGCAACAATTAAAGAAATTAGTCTTTTTTTCATGTTATACCCCTTGAAAAAATTTACGTTATATAGTAATCTATAATAAAAGGCGGTGAAGCTATGAAAGAACTACTCGAAGTCTATCAAGCAATCTGTGCAAACATCGAATCCATAATTGTAAGTATAGGCTTATTACTTCTTTTGCTCTGGCCTATCAAGTGCATCATTGACAAAGTTGCACACAAAATCTTTTTCCACGAGTAAAACCGCCGCCAGTAATGGCGGCTTTTTTCTTGCGCATGGACACGAGCGCTACACGAACCCGCTTAGGATGGCAAGGTAACCACGGATAACAATAAAGGTCAAGTTCAACCAAATCAAAACAAAACCCCGAAAGAAATCTGTAACGGTGCAACGTGTTATCACTCATATATAAACCCTCTTTCGAGTTGAAACAAAAATAGCGGGGCCGGAGCTTTCCGGCCCCGCAGGGGCTTGTCTGAATCAGGCGCGAGCAGCGTTCTTCAGGCGGGCGAAGATGCCGATACCCACAGGAACCAGACCAGCGGCGAGACAGAACAGCAGGATGGGCTGCTTAGTGATCTCGGTAACAACGGTGCCGGACAGGGTGAACACATCGGCCATAGCGGCGATAACGGTATCCATAGCGCTCTTTGCAACCTCTGCACCAGCCTCCGCACCAGCGGCAAGCATAACAGTGTTCATGGTTGCGTCTCCTTTCCTCAAAATTTTTGTATGTAATCGCTTGCTGTTTGGGGGTAAGCGTTACAACGTGTAGTCATGCGGGACAATCGCGTATTCGTCCGGCTGGCCTTCATCGTAGCAGGTGACCAGCACGGAATAGTTGTTGCACTGACCGGCGTATGCTTGTTCAATATCTGTTTTCGCGGCAATCAGCAACAGAAGAAATTCAAGGTTTTCGTCCTTAGATGCCTGGCAAATCTCCGGCAGAAGTTCGCCGTAATCGTACAAAGTTTTTTGTGTGATTCTCATTAGAAGTTTCCCTTCAAATCGTCGGGCATAATGCCGAAGCCATCCGAATCAATGACTTTCTGATTGTTGCCCAGCTCGGCCAGGCGGGCGTTGACCGCTTGACGTTCGTCAGCGGACTGGGCCATGTCGCGCAGGCGGAGACGCTCTAAAAACTGGTCTCTCCACATGGCGTAATTGCTTTTGAACGTCGCCCAGCATCCCTGTTCATAAGCCCACCGGCACAACTCGTTGAAGGTATCGAAGGTGGGCATGTCCAGCAGAATCTGAACTTGGTCATCTTCTATCTGGGACATACCGGCGTGTTCGCTGGGTTCTTCAAATTCGTGGGTGCCGACAATATCTTTACTGTACTGGTATTTGTCGGGGTCGAGCAAATGCCACAGATAAACGTATGCCTTATAAAGGTTGTTCACCTTGCGGATGACATTGACTTCAACGCCGATTTCTTTTGCAATGCCCGAAAAGTACCGGGCATTTGGGAAACTGCACACAAAATGGACGTGCGGCTTTTTCAGGTCGCCCGGCATCCAGTCGGGAAGCGTGCCCTCATGCTTTTTTACGTAGTCGTCAAATGCGGCCTGCGTGTGTACATCCTTGTCATGCAGTGCCCATGCGCAGGGCAGATTTTGCTTGCAGTAGTCAATTGCCGCTTGCTGGCTCTCGGGGTATAGTACAAACATGCACTGCCTACTGCGCAAACGTGGTGGAGCTTTTGTGTCGCCCATATTCTACCATCCTATTTACTGTCATTTTTGTCTTGTGTCTTGGCACTGACACTGACACTCCAAAGGACGTAGCGCCTTTGGAGTGTCAGCCTTGCGGCTGACATGATATGTGGGGCGGTCAATATAACCGTCGTCAGGCGCGGCTCCCTTACAGACAGAAATTGGAGAAAACCGTCTGCAAGGCATGACGACAACTATATTCACCGCCCCACGGCAGTTACTTACATGGTGGCGGCTGGGCGTTCTCTGGTGGGGCGGGGAGCATTACTTCACCAACTCCCACGCGCGAATCTTGTTGCCGTAGCGGGTCTCGAAATCGAACTGACGGCCAACAGCGTTTTCGACCTTGCCGCCGACTGCTTCGACGATTTCCCCGGCGTCCACAGTTTTGATGGACAGCTGTTCGGCGCTCTGGCCGGTAACGCCGATGGTCTTTTTCAAACCGACGACATGGAACACGATGTTGTCATAGTGAATCTCCTGGTCCGGCTTGTCCTGCGGGGTGAACTCGCCCACTTTACGCTCAACGCCAATAACCTGATACAGCATTTTCTTTCTCTCTTTCCGCTGGGCTTATTTTCTTTGTTGCCAGCACTCTTATTTTTGTACTTTTCAGTCAGGTTCAAGGTCTTGCGGCCTTTGTCACGATTATAAAACTCTAAGAAATTATGTAAAAATTGCAAAAAGACTGGCGTTCCGGTGGAAAATGGTGTAAAATGAATTTACATATTGTGTAAACACTCCATGCTCCCACGCGAAAGGAGCCTTTCATGGCAGGCAAAACCAAATCACAAAAGAAAAAAGCGCTGGATATGCGCAGCAAGATGTATCTGGTGCTGGCTCTGTGCAGCGTCATGCTGCTGGTCAGCGTCGGCATCTCGCTGGTGCTCATCGGCGGCATCGACCTCGGCGGCGCGGACGCCCAGAGCGTCTCCACCGTGGACAGCGCGTCCATGGTCGTCGAGAGCGGCTATGATAAAGAGGAAAACACCATCGATACCCAGGCCTACACCTCGACGATCCTTGAGCAGTCCGCCGACGCGGGCGACAGCTATGTGGACGAGACGCTGTTTCTGGGCGACAGCAACACGGCCCGCATGTACCGCATGTTCGACTATTGCAGCTACGACAACGCCATCGGCTCGGTGGGCATGACCGCCAAGAGCCTGGTGACCTTTGCCTGCGTGCAGGTAAGCACTTCGTCCGGCTACATCACGATGCCCCAGGCCGTGGCGAAATTGCAGCCGCGCCGGGTCATCCTGACCTTCGGCACGAACGACCTGAACCCCGGCTATAAGGCCGCGGACTTCGTCAAAAACTACCGGACCGGCATCGAGGCCATCGTCACCGCCTACCCCAGCGTGGACATCATCGTCAACGCCATCCCGCCCATCGGGCAGCAGCACTCCAACCAGAGCCTGACCCAGACCCAGGTGGACGAGTACAACAAAGCGCTCGTTGAAATGTGCCAGGAGAAGGACTGGAAGTTCCTGAACAGTGCCGAGGTGCTGAAGGATTCCGTCACCGGCTACGCCAAGAGCGGCTATGTGGAGACGAGCGACGGCATCCATCTGACCCGCACGGCGATGGACGCGCTGTTCAACTACATCCGCACCCACAGCTACATTACCGAGGATGACCGCCCCGCGCTGACGACGATTCCGAAGCACACCGGCGACAAGGACGCCGTGGTCTACACGGTGCCGGTGGTCAGCTCCTCCAGCATCGCCACGGCGACGGCCACGCCCGAGCCGACGGAGGAGCCCGCCGACAGCGAGAGCACGAGTGACAGCTATGTGGAGACCACGCCGACGCCGACCCCCGAGGTCACGGCCACCCCGTCCCCGACGCCTGAGCCGACACCAACTCCCCCGGAGTCAACTGAGCCGACACCAACTCCCCCGGAGTCAACTGAGCCGACACCGACACCCCCTGAGCCGACACCCACGCCCCCGGAGAACACCTCCGATGCAGATGTTCCCGCCGGGAATGACGGAACTCAACCTACATAAAACACCGACCCCCGCAGCACCTGACGCTGCGGGGGTCTTTTTCTTATGCTTTTTTGCCGAGAAGCTCGGTGCGGATATACCGGAAGCAGGCATCCTCGCCCTCATCGCGCAGGATCAGCAGGCAGGTCTCCAGCTCCTTGCGGGTCTCGGGGTGCAGGATGTAGTGGTCCCTGCTGCGGTCATAGTACTCCCACGCCGCTGCGTCGGTGTACTTGTCGCCCTTATAGTTCTTGCTGGCGGCAATGCGGTCACAGACCATCTCGGCCACGTAGCGGGCGGGCATCCGCATACCGGCCATGGCATGGTCGCCGTCCGGCGCGTAGTCGATCCAGTATTCCAGATGGTGCTTGTTGCGGCCCTTATGGTGCAGCCAGGCAGCGCTGTAGCCCTCGGCCTGGCGCTGGGCGTTGTTGGGGCTGCACGTCCCCTGCCAGTATTTGGCCCCGGCCCAGAACTCCACGGGGGCCAGCTTGCTTAAATCGTGGGTCAGGCCCTGCCAGTACAGCCCGCAGCGGAAGCAGTTTTTCATCACCAGCATTTT
>ERZ773134.3073-NODE-3073-length-11013-cov-11.794397_pt1 | contig 11013 bp, 7 predicted proteins | sample MGYA00580856_ERZ773134 | MGnify/ENA primary metagenome ERZ773134 (study PRJEB29015, sample SAMEA2737823) | human gut metagenome | biome: human gut; feature: human-associated habitat; material: faeces | place: China | collected 2012 ... | reverse complement strand
GTATTTCATCTCAGGATATTTTCTTGCAAAGAATTGTTTTCCGTCTTCCAACTGCTCTGTAACACTCTTTTGACGACTGCAATAGGCAGGATTGAAACTCTTATTATCGCAAAAAATACAGCCACCCATACCAATTCGCCCGTCCCGATTGGGACAAGTAAAGCCTGCATCAACCGATATTTTTTGTACTTTGAAAGGCAATTGTTTTCTTATCCAAGTACCAAAATCATTATAGTATTGTTTCATTGTTTTGCAAATATACTTATTTTTTTTGAAAAGTCGCATATCCCCAAGCCATTCTTTCAAAACAAGTTTTCGTAGAACACCTCGCCATGCCATGTATTCAACCACGTCTTTCAAATCAACAAGAAATACTTTCCAATGATTGGAGGGTACAGACTGCTCACAGCACAGGGTTACAATGAAGAAGAAAGGCCTGCCTATACGAAGTTCTCAAACTTCCCTAACCAACTGAATTTAAGCGATATCTTTGGCGCTTTATCCTTTTTTTTATAATTTTGCCGCTAATTAATTCAGGTGCTACACCAGCACTTTACGAAGAATAAAAACAACCATAAACAAGATAAGAACAGATGATGACAGCAAACGAGATACGCGAATCGTTCAAGAAATTCTTTGAGTCGAAAGGACACCACATCGTTCCCTCGGCTCCGATGGTGATTAAAGATGACCCTACCCTGATGTTTACGAACGCGGGTATGAACCAGTTTAAAGATATTATTTTGGGTAACCATCCGGCGAAATACCAAAGAGTCGCGGACTCGCAAAAATGTTTGCGTGTAAGCGGAAAGCATAATGACCTGGAAGAAGTAGGACACGATACGTACCACCACACCATGTTTGAAATGCTTGGTAACTGGTCGTTCGGCGATTACTTCAAGAAAGAAGCGATCAGCTGGGCGTGGGAATATCTGGTAGAAGTCTTGAAACTGAATCCGGAACATCTCTATGCAACCGTATTTGAAGGAAGTCCCGAAGAAGGATTGAGCCGTGACGACGAAGCTGCTTCTTATTGGGAACAGTTCTTGCCAAAGGATCACATCATCAACGGTAACAAACACGACAACTTCTGGGAAATGGGTGATACAGGACCTTGCGGACCTTGTTCCGAAATCCATATCGACCTCCGTCCTGCTGAAGAACGCGCCAAGATCTCCGGTCGCGACCTCGTGAACCACGATCATCCGCAGGTAATTGAAATCTGGAATCTCGTATTCATGCAATACAACCGCAAAGCAGATGGCAGCCTTGAGCCGCTTCCTGCAAAGGTTATTGACACCGGTATGGGATTCGAACGCCTTTGTATGGCTTTACAAGGAAAAACATCCAACTACGATACAGACGTATTCCAGCCAATGCTGAAAGCTATTGCAGCTATGTCGGGTACAGAATACGGAAAAGATAAGCAGCAGGACATCGCCATGCGTGTAATTGCCGACCATATCCGTACTATTGCATTCTCTATCACAGACGGTCAGTTGCCTTCTAACGCGAAAGCTGGTTATGTGATCCGCCGTATCCTTCGCCGTGCTGTTCGTTACGGATATACTTTCCTCGGACAGAAACAGGCATTTATGTATAAGTTGCTTCCTGTATTGATTGATAACATGGGAGAAGCTTATCCTGAGCTGGTTGCACAAAAGACACTGATTGAAAAAGTAATCAAGGAAGAAGAAGAATCATTCCTCCGCACTTTGGAAACTGGTATCCGTCTATTGGATAAGACAATGGAAGATACCAAAGCCAATGGAAAAACTGAAATCAGCGGTAAAGATGCCTTTACTTTATATGATACATTCGGTTTCCCGCTCGACTTGACAGAGCTGATTCTCCGTGAAAACGGAATGACTGTCAACATTGAAGAGTTCAATGAAGAAATGCAGCAACAGAAACAGCGTGCACGTAATGCCGCCGCCATCGAAACAGGTGACTGGATTGTACTGAAAGAAGGGACTACTGAATTCGTTGGTTACGATTACACTGAATACGAGGCTTCTATCCTTCGTTACCGTCAGATCAAACAAAAGAACCAGACATTGTATCAGATTGTACTCGACTATACTCCGTTCTATGCAGAAAGTGGTGGTCAGGTCGGTGATACCGGTGTATTGGTAAGCGAGTTCGAAACGATTGAAGTGGTCGATACAAAGAAAGAGAATAATCTTCCGATACATATTACCAAAAAGTTACCCGAACATCCGGAAGCTCCGATGATGGCTTGTGTAGATACCGACAAACGTGCTGCCTGCGCAGCTAATCACTCGGCGACCCACTTGCTGGATGCTGCTTTACGTGAAGTATTGGGTGAACACATCGAACAGAAAGGTTCATTGGTTACACCGGATTCATTACGTTTCGACTTCTCTCACTTCCAGAAAGTGACCGATGAAGAAATCCGTAAAGTTGAACATATCGTCAATGCAAGAATCCGCGCTAATATCCCATTGAAAGAATATCGCAATATTCCTATCGAGGAAGCTAAGGAGTTGGGGGCTATCGCTCTCTTTGGTGAAAAGTATGGCGACAGAGTTCGTGTGATCCAGTTCGGCACTTCTATCGAGTTCTGCGGTGGTACACACGTAGCTGCAACCGGAAATATCGGTATGGTAAAAATCATCTCCGAAAGTTCTGTTGCTGCCGGCGTTCGCCGTATTGAAGCTTATACCGGAGCACGCGTGGAAGAAATGCTGGATACGATACAAGATACACTTAGCGACTTGAAGGCTCTCTTCAATAATGCTCCTGACTTAAGAATTGCAATCCGTAAATATCTGGATGAAAATGCAGGATTGAAAAAGCAGGTAGAAGACTTCATGAAAGAGAAAGAAGCAGCTTTGAAGGAAAGACTACTGAAAAATGTACAAGAGATCCACGGTATCAAAGTAATCAAGTTCTGTGCCCCACTACCGGCAGAAGTAGTGAAGAATATCGCTTTCCAGCTTCGGGGTGAAATCACAGAAAACTTGTTCTTCGTAGCCGGAAGTACAGACAATGGCAAACCGATGCTGACAGTAATGCTTAGCGATAATTTGGTTGCTGGTGGTCTGAAAGCTGGTAATCTGGTAAAAGAAGCTGCAAAACTGATTCAAGGTGGCGGCGGTGGCCAACCTCACTTCGCTACTGCAGGAGGTAAAAATGCTGATGGACTACCGGCAGCAGTTGAAAAAGTACTGGAGCTGGCAGGAATCTAAGAATAAATAAAAGAGGCTGTCTAACAAGCCCCGAAAAAAAAGAAATCACCCCTGTCAGAGTTTGTTCTGATAGGGGTGAAATCGTTAAAAAGAGACTTATAGACAACCTCTTTTACGTAAAGATTTAAATTAGACGCGTCTGAATAAATACATAAGAAACTCCCTATTAATATAGAAAAAAATAGTGACGGTATATGCACAGGATAGTGACGGTATCGCAGGCATATAGCGTCACTATTTGCATCGGATAGCGTCACTATTTTACAGAAGTGAATTCACCAACAACAATTTCAGCTTGAATCCCCTTTTGAATCCCCTATAAAAGCATCGGGGAAGGATATTTCCTACCCTCCCCCAAAAACCAACAAACCCGGTAAAAAATAGAAGTCTATTTGTCTCTTTCTAAAAATATTAGCTTATAATTTAGGCTTGTCACAGTTTTTTTCTACCTTTGTGACCAGATTAATTATTTTTCTTATCCTTCAAATAAATAAAATAAGTAATCACTAATACCTAAAGAATGATGAGAACACCTGCTTATCTATGCCTGCTGTTAACCTGCATGCTCATTTCTTGTACCCCTACGCAAGAAAAACACGAAATAGATTACACATCTTATGTAAATCCATTTATCGGAACAGACTTCACTGGAAACACTTATCCTGGAGCCCAAGCTCCTTTCGGCATGGTGCAACTTAGCCCGGACAACGGACTCCCCGGATGGGACCGTATCTCCGGTTATTTCTATCCGGACAGTACGATTGCCGGTTTCAGCCACACACATCTTTCCGGCACTGGAGCGGGAGATTTGTATGACATCTCTTTCATGCCTGTCACTCTTCCCTACAAAGAAGCGGAAGCACCACTTGGCATCCATTCTAAATTCTCCCACAAGGATGAAAGTGCTCATGCCGGTTATTATCAAGTACGCCTGACTGATTATAACATCAACGTCGAACTGACTGCCACCGAGCGTTGTGGTATCCAACGTTATACGTTTCCGGAAGCCCAATCTGCTATCTTCTTAAATCTGAAGAAAGCCATGAACTGGGATTTTACCAACGATTCTCATATCGAAGTCGTAGACTCCGTCACCATTCAAGGTTACCGTTTCTCCAACGGCTGGGCACGCGATCAACACATCTATTTCCGCACCCGATTCTCCAGGCCTTTTGAGAAAATGGAACTGGACACAACTGCCATCATCAAAGACAATAAACGTATCGGCACAGCTGTTATCGCCCGCTTCGATTTCAACACCCAAAAGGATGAACAGATATTGGTAAACACTGCCATTTCCGGTGTCAGTATGGAAGGAGCAACCAAAAACCTGCAAACTGAAGTCCCCGAAAATGACTTCGACAAATACTTGGCGGAAACAAAAGCAAACTGGAATCGCCAGCTCGGAAAGATTGAAATAAAAGGTGATAATGAGAACGATAAAGTGAACTTCTACACCGCTCTCTATCACTCAATGATTGCTCCAACTATTTACAGTGATGTAGACGGAGCTTACTACGGCCCCGATAAGAAAGTACACCAGGCCAACGGCTGGGTTAATTATAGCACTTTCTCCCTATGGGATACATACCGTGCCGCCCACCCGCTCTTTACTTATACCGAACCCGAGCGTGTAAACGACATGGTGAAATCCTTCATCGCCTTCTACGAACAGAATGGCCGCCTACCGGTGTGGAACTTCTACGGAAGTGAAACAGACATGATGATCGGTTATCATGCTGTTCCTGTTATTGTAGACGCCTATCTGAAAGGAATCGGCGACTTCGACGCAAAGAAAGCCTTGGATGCTTGCATAGCAACGGCTAATCTGGATAATTACCGCGGCATCGGACTCTACAGAGAATTAGGATACATACCTTACAACGTAACAAACCACTACAACGCAGAAAACTGGTCGTTATCCAAAACACTGGAATACGCTTTCGATGACTATTGCATTGCCGAAATGGCGAAGAAGATGGGCAAACAAGACATTGCGGACGAATTTTACAAACGTTCTCAAAACTACAAGAATGTTTATAACCCCGCTACTTCTTTCATGCAGCCACGTGACGACAAAGGCATCTTTATCAAGGACTTCAAGGCCGATGACTATACACCACACATTTGCGAAAGCAACGGATGGCAATACTTTTGGTCTGTTCAGCATGACATTAACGGACTGATCGACCTTGTAGGAGGTAAAAACCGATTTGCCGAAAAACTGGACAGTATGTTCACCTATCATCCGGCAGCAGATGACGAACTTCCGATCTTCAGCACGGGCATGATAGGACAATATGCGCATGGCAATGAGCCAAGCCATCACGTTATTTATCTGTTCAATGCTATAGGACACGAAAATCGCACACAAGAATATGTGGCCAAAGTGATGAACGAGCTCTACAAGAACGAACCAGCCGGTCTTTGTGGCAACGAAGATTGCGGACAGATGTCAGCATGGTATGTATTCAGTGCGATGGGATTCTACCCCGTCAATCCCGTCAGTGGAAAATATGAGATAGGTACTCCCCTATTCCCGGAAATGCAATTACATCTGGCAAATGGAAAGACTTTCACCGTATTGGCCCCCAAAGTAAACAAAGAAAATATCTATATCCAATCCATCAAAATAGATGGAAAACCGTATGACAAAACATATCTTACTCACGAGCAAATCATGAGTGGAGCGACTGTCGAATTCGAAATGAGTAACACCCCTAAAGCAATTGGAGTCATATTCAAAGATAAAAACCCATAAATGAAACATGAACTTAGTCCATCGAGAGAATGAATGAAAACTTTGATGTAACCTATAAAGCACTATTTCGACGGTACTATCCCAGCCTGATTTTCTATGCAACCCGTTTGGTGGGAGAAGAAGAAGAAGCAGAGGATGTAGTGCAGGACGTATTTGTAGAATTATGGAAGCGGAAAGACCACATAGAGATAGGCGACCAAATCCAGGCCTTTCTCTATCGTGCCGTTTACACCCGTGCCCTTAATGTCTTGAAACACCGCAGTGTGGAAGACGGTTATTGTGTTGCCATGGAAGAAATCAACCAAAGACGCGCAGAATTCTATCAACCGGACAACAACGAAGTGATTCGGAGGATCGAAGACAAGGAACTCCGCAAGGAAATTCATGATGCAATTAATGAGCTCCCTGACAAATGCAAAGAGGTTTTCAAACTTAGCTATCTGCATGATATGAAAAACAAGGAAATAGCCGATATTCTCGGAGTTTCACTCCGCACGGTGGAAGCCCATATGTATAAGGCTTTAAAATACTTGCGTGGCCGACTCGATCCTCTTTGGGCGATTCTTTTCTTATTTTTATGGCGATTATAATAAGTGTTTTTGCGTTTTGAATTGTATTACTAATATGAAGGAAAAGAAAATGAGTAATCTGAGTGAAGAAATAATAAACAGATATCTGACAGGACAGTGTTCTGAAGAAGAGCTTATCGAGGTCAATGCCTGGATGAAGGAATCGGAAGAAAACGCCCGCCAGCTCTTTCGTATGGAAGAAATTTATCATTTGGGTAAATTCGACCAGTACACTGATGAACAACGGATACTTCGTGCGGAAAAACAACTCTATAAAAAGCTGGACGAAGAGAAAGGTAAACAGAGCAAAATACTAAGCATGCATCGCTGGATGAAATATGCCGCAGTGATTGCTGCAATGTTGGTCATGGGTGGTGGAATCGGATATTGGTTCTATCAAAGCGGAAACAATCAACAAATGATGGTCGCAGTAGCCAGCGAAGGCATTGTTAAGGAGGTAGTCTTGCCGGATGGTAGCAAGGTTTGGCTGAACAATGCAGCAACCTTGAAATATCCACGTGAGTTCTCCGAAAAGGAACGCAATGTCTACCTGGAAGGAGAAGCTTATTTTGAGGTCACCAAAAACCGCCATAAGCCATTCACCGTTCAAAGTGATGCAATACGCGTACGCGTACTGGGAACTACGTTCAATTTAAAATCCGATAAGCGTTGCCGGATAGCGGAGGCGACACTTATTGAAGGTGAGATTGAAGTAAAAGGCAATAAGGAAGAGGGGCAGATTATCCTCACTCCAGGGCAACGTGCGGAACTGAACAAAAATAATGGACGATTGACCGTGAAACAAGTGGATGCCAAGTTGGATGCTGTTTGGCACGATAATCTGATTCCATTCCAAAAAGCAGATATCTTCACCATCACCAAAGCGCTGGAGCGTTTCTATGATGTGAAAATCATTCTATCTCCTGACATTCAGACGGGTAAAACTTACTCCGGTGTACTGAAAAGGAAATCGAATATCGAGTCAGTGTTAAAATCATTGCAAAACTCTATACCTATTGATTATAAAATTGTCGGAAACAATATCTTCATTTCTCCCAAATAAGAAGTAAAAGATGAACCGGCTAAAACTTAAAAGCTATTAATACCATGAAATTAAAAACATTCCTAATAGTAGGATGTTTAGGAGGTTTATTCACACTTAGCTCCTGTACAGCCCCCACTAATGTAAAAGACTATAGTGCTTACGTCAACCCTTTCATCGGTACCGGTGGACATGGTCATACCTTCCCCGGAGCGGTAGTTCCCCACGGGATGATTCAGCCCAGTCCGGACACCCGGATCGATGGTTGGGATGCTTGTTCCGGTTATTATTATGCCGACTCTACCATCAATGGTTTCTCTCACACACACGTCAGTGGTACAGGTTGTTGCGACTATGGAGATGTCTTGCTCATGCCAACCGTAGGTAAACAACAATATCGAACAACCGATCCCCAAAGCCAGCGACTGGCATACGCTTCCTCTTTCTCGCACAAGAATGAAATTGCAGAACCAGGATATTATTCTGTCTTTCTCGATACTTATCAGGTGAAAGCTGAAATTTCATCCACCAAACGAGGAGCAATCCATCGCTATACTTTTCCCGAAAACACCGAATCCGGATTTATCATCGACCTGGATTACAGCCTACAACGACAGACTAACTCCGAGATGGAAATAGAAGTAATAAGCGATACGGAAATCTGTGGACATAAGAAAACAACTTATTGGGCTTTCGACCAATATATCAACTTCTACGCTAAATTTTCCAAACCATTCTCTTATACGCTCGTTACGGACTCTATCACCATGGACAATGGTAAACGACTTCCTGTCTGCAAAGCATTATTGCATTTCAACACCAGTAAAGACGAGCAGGTTCTTGTTAAAGTAGGTGTGTCCGCTGTCGATATTGCCGGTGCACGGAAGAACGTTGAATCAGAAATTCCCGGATGGGATTTCGAAAAAGTACGTAAAGACGCACGTACGGCATGGAATGAATATCTTTCCAAAATTGATATTACAACTTCCGATAAAGAAGATAAAGCCATCTTCTACACAGCCCTCTATCACACGGGAATCAGTCCAAATCTGTTCACTGATGCAGACGGACGTTATTTAGGAATGGATCTTGAAGTGCATCAAGGAGACACCCTTAATCCGATATACACTGTCTTTTCTTTATGGGATACTTTCCGTGCGCTACATCCGCTAATGACTATCATTGATCCCGATTTGAATAATCACTTTATCAATTCGTTAATTAAGAAACATCAGGAAGGTGGGATATACCCCATGTGGGACTTGGCTTCCAATTACACCGGCACTATGATTGGTTATCATGCTGTTCCGGTCATCGTGGATGCCTACATGAAAGGGTATCGCAATTTTGATGCCAAAGAGGCTTATAAAGCCTGCCTGCGTGCCGCCGAATATGACACTATCGGCATCAAATGTCCGGATTTGGTATTGCCTCATCTCATGCCTAAAGCAAAATATTATAAGAATGCCATCGGATATATCCCTTGTGACCGCGAAAACGAATCAGTGGCCAAAGCTCTGGAATATGCGTATGATGACTGGTGTATCTCTATCTTTGCAGAAGCGATGAGTGATTTTGAATCCAAAGCAAAGTATGAACGCTTCGCCAAGGCGTACGAATTTTATTTCGACAAGTCAATCCGCTTCATGCGTGGATTAGATTCAAAAGGTGAATGGCGTACTCCATTCAATCCGCGCGCATCTACTCACCGTAGCGATGATTATTGTGAAGGAACAGCTTGGCAATGGACTTGGTTTGTGCCGCATGATGTAGAAGGATTAGTCAATCTGATGGGTGGAGAAGATGCTTTTGTACAGAAACTTGATTCCTTATTCTCGGCCGATTCATCACTTGAAGGTGAGACAACCTCATCAGATATCAGCGGACTGATCGGGCAATATGCACATGGAAACGAACCCAGTCATCATGTAATCCATTTGTATAACTACGTTAACCGCCCTTGGAGAACTCAAGAGTTGGTAGATAGTGTTTACCGGAGCCAGTATGCCAACAGTATAGATGGTCTTTCGGGTAATGAGGACTGCGGTCAGATGTCTGCCTGGTATATACTCAACTCTATGGGATTCTATCAAGTATGTCCCGGCAAGCCGGTATATTCCATCGGACGTCCTGCTTTCGACAAAGCGGTTATCAATCTGCCGGAAGGAAAGACTTTCAGTATTGTAGTAAAGAATAATGGGAAAAAGAATAAATACATTGAAAGTGTATTGCTGAACGGTAAGGCTCTAAACATTCCATTCTTTAACCATCAGGATATTGCGAATGGAGGAACGATGGAAATCAAGATGACCGATCATCCTACGAAATGGGGAGTCCTCTCTCCGGCTCTCTCCTCCAAAGAAGAGGAATGAGTTGGTACTGGGTTCAAATTGAATAAAAAAACAAAACCTTGAAAAATAAATTGGCTCAATTGATTTCTGATTCGATTGAGCCATAAATAATAAATAAGACCATGAAAAAGTATCTCCTATTAGTATGTGCATTAAGTTGTATCGTCTTTGCAAAAGCCAAAGACTGGACGCAGTATGTCAATCCGCTTATGGGTTCTCAATCTAGTTTCGAGTTATCAACTGGTAATACTTATCCGGCCATTGCCCGTCCATGGGGGATGAATTTCTGGACTCCACAGACAGGAAAGATGGGAGACGGATGGCAATACACTTATACGGCTAATAAGATTCGTGGATTTAAACAAACACATCAACCCAGTCCGTGGATTAATGATTACGGACAATTCTCTATTATGCCCGTAGTAGGCAAACCGGAATTCAATGAAGAGAAGCGTGCCAGTTGGTTTGCCCACAAAGGAGAAACCGCCACTCCTTATTATTATAAAGTATATCTTGCAGAGCATGATGTAGTGACAGAAATGGCTCCAACCGAGCGTGCCGTTCTTTTCCGTTTCACTTTTCCGGAAAACGATCATTCGTATGTTGTAGTGGATGCCTTTGATAAGGGATCGTATATTAAGGTTATTCCGGAAGAAAACAAGATTATCGGTTACACGACTCGCAACAGCGGTGGAGTTCCCGAAAACTTTAAAAATTACTTTATTATTGAATTCGACAAGCCTTTCACTTATAAAGCTACGGTAGCCAATGACAATCTGCAGGAAAATGTTACCGAACAGACAACGGATCATGCCGGAGCCATTATTGGTTTCCAAACACATAAAGGCGAACAAGTACATGCAAGGATTGCTTCTTCTTTCATCAGTTTTGAACAGGCAGCTTTGAATATGAAAGAGTTGGGCAAAGATAATATCGAACAGCTAGCCAAAAAAGGAAAAGAAGCGTGGAACTGCAATATCTGATATTTGAGAAGTCGAATAAAGTCGAAAATGAAAAAAAGATCTAAACAAGTGCAAATATAACCTCTAATATTCAATACTTTATGTGGTATCAGATT
>ERZ773134.3072-NODE-3072-length-11019-cov-2.660343_pt1 | contig 11019 bp, 8 predicted proteins | sample MGYA00580856_ERZ773134 | MGnify/ENA primary metagenome ERZ773134 (study PRJEB29015, sample SAMEA2737823) | human gut metagenome | biome: human gut; feature: human-associated habitat; material: faeces | place: China | collected 2012 ... | reverse complement strand
GATGTGGAGGACGACGTGAAGAAGCTGGTTCCGGAGGGAATCGCTGCCCGTGTTCCGTTTAAGGGTTCTTTGTATGAGGTCATTTACCAAATGGTAGGTGGTTTACGTGCGGGAATGGGTTATTGCGGGGCTCATAATATCGAGGAGTTGCATAAAGCTCGTTTTACTCGAATCACCAACGCAGGTGTGCAAGAGAGCCATCCGCATGACGTAGCGATCACGCAAGAGGCTCCGAATTATAGCCGCGGTGAATAGTAATACAAGTTTTACGTTTTATAAAAAACACTAATTTAATGGGATAGCATACTTTTCTTGTCGGCTCTCCGTTAGATTAGTGTTATTTTTGTAATGTATATTCGTGCTATGGTAAAAGAATTTTTGATGAAAAAGTTACTTATTTCATTAGGGGTATTCGCTTGTGTGACAGTTAACGCTCAAATCGCATCCGATTCGGTCGTTATGACGGTCGCTGGAAAACAAGTGCCTTTATCTGAATTTATTTTTATCGCGGAGAAGAATGGAGAGGTAGATTTATCGAATACAAAGTCCGTCAAAAGCTATGTCGAGCTATTTAAAAATTTTAAGCTAAAAGTAGCGGAGGCGGAATCTTTAGGGATCGACCAGACATCCTCATTCAAAAGTGAGCTAGATGGATACCGGGCTCAGTTGATCGATAGCTATATGTCGGATAAGGAGGGTGAGAAAGCGGCTGCTCGTGCGGTATATGACCGGGGAGATCACTCGGTAGAGTTGACCCACATCTTATTCCGTTTGCCGGAGAAGACGGTCTCCAAAGATACGGTAGCTGTATATCAAGAAGCCATGCGAGTATACGAACGTCTCCAGAAAGGAGAGGATATGGAAACAGTCGGAAAAGCTTTGGCCGAGAAGGATAAGGAGCATGTCGCTTGCGAATATGTACGTTGCTTGCTCCCGATGCAATCCCTAAAAGTGTTTGAGGATGCCGCCTATTCCTTGCCGATTGGCGTGGTGTCTGAACCGGTTCGCACGAAATTAGGATTTCATTTGATAAAAGTCCATAGTCGTAAACCCAATCCGGGGCGGGTACATGTCGCTCATATCTTGATCGCCTTCCCGAAAGATTCCGCTATTCAGGACTCATCGGCTTTTCTGGCAAAAGCGCAAGCTATCTATAAGCAAGTACAAGAGGGTGCGGATTTCGGTGAGTTGGCGAAAGAGTATTCGGGGGATGCGGCTTCCGCTAAAAAAGGGGGGGTATTACCTTGGTTCGGGATCGGCGAGATGGTCCAGCCTTTTGAGCAAGCCGCTTTTGCGTTGAGCAAGCCGGGTGATTTATCCGGGGTGGTGGAAACTCGTTTTGGTTACCATATCATTAAGTTGATCGATAAGAAAGGACGCCCTTCGTTTGAGGAAGAGGAAAAAGCCTTGTCGAGACGTATGGGGCAGGGTGAACGTAACTTCGAGTTATATAAAGCTTTCGACGATCGTATGAAAAAAGAATACGGATACGTTTTCTATCCGGAAGCCTATGCGGAGCTGCAAGCGTTATGTAATGATTGTTTCCCCACGGACGAGGCGTTTTATGAGAAAGCGAAGGATATGAACAAGACGCTTATGCAATTGGATGGAAAGGATTTCCCGCAAGCGGAGTTCGCTTATTATATCCAACGTTGTCCGTTCTCGACAAAAACGTATGCGGGTGATTTTATGCAAGAGATCTATGATTTGTTTATCCGCGATATCGTAACGACCGCCGAGCGTAAGAATCTGGAGACAAAACATCCGGAGATCCCTCATTTGATGCAGGAGTACCGGGATGGGATTCTGTTGTTTGAGGTCAGCAACCGGGAGATCTGGAGCAAACCCTCCGCCCAGCAGAAGGTGTTGGAAGCGAAGTGGATTGCGGATTTGAATAAAAAATATCCGGTGACTGTCAACTGGAAATTATTGAAGAAACTAAAGAAATAAAATAAAGATAGATATGAGGATAGTCTTCATGTTCCTAACGTTCGTTGTGTTGTTGGGTGCCTGTAAAGGTTCTCAGCCAGCTGATACTACGGATGTCTTGGTTAGCGTGAAAGGACGTACCCTAAATCGTTCGGAGGTGAATAAGCTAATACCCCGGGGGATTTCCTCCGCAGATAGTCTGTTGCTGGCCGAGGGCTTTACCAAGAAATGGGTAAAGGATGTATTGGTGTACGATGTGGCTTTGCGTAACTTAGGGGATGAGAAAGAGGAGGTCGATAAATTGGTAGAGGAGTACAGGCGTTCCTTGGTTCGTTACCGTTATCAGGAACGATTGGTGGAGGAGAAGCTGAAAACTGATATCCGGGAAAGTGATAAATTAAACTATTACGAGGAAAACCAGAAAAAGTTTATCTTGGATAAAGGCTTGATCAAGGGATTATTCTTGAAAATCCCGGTTGATGCCCCGGGACTTACCGACGTCAAAAAGTGGTACAAATCCACAGATGTGGCCTCTTTAGAAAAAATTGAGAAGTATAGTGTGCAAAATGCCACGATTTATGAGTACTTTTACGACAAATGGGTTGATTTCGATGAGGTAATGGATAATATACCGATCCATGTGTCGAATCCGAATGCGTTTCTGAAGGCGAATAAGTATGTTGAGGTGGCGGATAGCAGTTATTGTTATCTGTTGAATATCAAGGAATATTTACCTTCCGGCAGTGTGGAGCCATATGATTATGCCAGTCCGCACGTCACGGAAATGCTGGTCAACCAACGAAAAGTTGAATTCTTGAAAAAATTTGAAGACGAGTTATATAACGATGCGATCCGGAGCGGTGACGTGGAATTCCATTCCGAGCCGTGATCTCTAATTTTATAAATGGGTAGACATGATGAAAAAGATTTTAAGTGTATTCTTTCTTGCCTGTTGTTCTTGCATTGTAATGGCGCAAGACAATGTGATCGATGAAATTGTGTGGGTGGTAGGAGATGACGCTATTTTACGTTCGGATATTGAGACGCAGCGTTTGTATAATCAAAACGAGGGGGTCCGACCCGTATTGCGTGATCCCGGAGCAGATGGCGATACAGAAACTATATCTGAATCAAGCTAAGATCGATAGTATTACCGTGAACGAGAACCAAGTGATCCAGAGCGTGGATCAATGGATGAACATGGCTGTGAACCAAATCGGGTCTCGCGAGAAATTGGAGGAATATTTCGGTAAGAAATTTTCCCAGATCAAGGATGAGCGTAAGGAGATGGTGCGGGAGCAGCAGGTAGTGCAACAGATGCAGCATCAATTGATCGGCGAGATCAAGCTGACACCTTCCGAGGTGCGTAAATATTTCAGCCAGTTGTCTCAGGATAGCCTGCCGAACATCCCTACGACTGTAGAGGTGCAAATCGTTACCTTGGAACCGAAGATTCCGTTTGAGGAAACAGACGCCATCAAGGCCCGCTTACGTGATTTCACGGAGCAGGTTAATTCCGGTAAGATGGAATTCTCTACGTTGGCTCGTTTGTACTCGGAAGATCCGGGTTCGGCGTCTCGAGGAGGGGAGTTAGGTTTCATGAGCAAGACACAGCTGTTGCCGGAGTTCGCGAACGTTGCGTTCAACTTGAAAGACCCGAAACGTGTCTCCCAGATCGTACAGACGGAGTATGGTTACCATATCATCCAATTGATCGAGAAGCGTGGAGACCGTATCAACTGCCGCCATATCTTATTGAAACCGAAGGTTTCCGATAAGGAGTTGGCGGATGCTACCACTCGTCTGGATTCATTGTACAATGATTTGCAGGCGAATAAGTTCACGTTTGAGGAAGCCGCTACATTCGTCTCTTATGACAAGGATACACGTAATAATAAGGGTTTGATGGTAAACCAAGATTACGAGAGCAGCAATATGGGAACCCCTAAGTTCGAGATGCAAGAACTTCCGCAGGAAATCGGTAAGGTGGTATATGGCATGAAAGTCGGAGAGATCTCCAAGCCTTTTACCATGTTGACGAACAAGCAGAAAGAGGTAGTAGCTATTGTTAAGCTGAAAGCTCGGACGGAAGGACATAAGGCGAATTTGGCCGATGACTTCCAAGCTTTGAAAGCGATCGTAGAGGCTAAGAAACGTGAGGAATTATTGAACGACTGGATCACGAAGAAACAAAAATCAACCTACGTGCGTATTAGTGACGGTTGGAGGAATTGTGATTTCAAATATCCGGGTTGGATTAAGGAATGAGACTAATTAACAGGTTATTTCTAGCGCTCTTATCGTGTGCTTTATCGGTTGGCGTATTTGCGCAAACGCAAGATAGCACGGTGGTAGCCGCCAAAGATAGTGTCGCTCCCAAGAAGACGAAGGTCTTTTTGGAGCATGCGAATACGCTTTCGTTCGATAAGGAGAGGAACGCCGAGGCTCAAGTACTGAATGGTGATGTTTGTTTTCGCCATGATAGTTCGTATATGTATTGCGATAGCGCATATTTCTTTGAGCAGACCAATTCCTTGGAAGCGTTTAGTAATGTCCGGATGGAACAAGGGGATACCTTGTTCGTGTATGGAAATTACCTGTTTTACGATGGAAATACCCAGATCGCTTATTTGCGGGAGAATGTCCGCATGGAGAATGGGCAGGTTACCCTGTTTACGGATAGCTTGAACTATGAGCGAATCCCGGATATCGGATATTATTTCGACGGAGGTCTGATTGTCGATTCCTTGAATCAGCTCTCTTCTTTTTATGGGCAATATTCGCCTAGTACGAAATTGGCTATCTTCAATGATAGCGTCCGTCTGGAGAATGAGCAATTCACGTTGTATTCCGATACCTTGCATTATAATACGGACTCGAAGATCGCCACGATCCTCGGACCATCCATAATCGTCTCGGATAGCGGCACGATCTATTCTTCCAGAGGTTGGTACGATACCGTGAATAATACCTCTTTGCTATTGGATCGTTCTCAGGTGGTTTCCGGCGACCGTATCTTGACGGGCGACTCTATCGCCTACAACCGGGAACTGGGTTTTGGGGAAGCGTTCGGTAATATGAGTCTGCAAGACACGGCGCAGCATGTCATGCTGGAAGGCCAATATGGCTTTTACAATGAGAAGAGCGAGTATGCTTTCGCTACGGATAGCGCCCGTTTCTTGGAATTCAGCCAAGGGGATACATTGTTTCTGCATGGTGATACCTTGAAGATGACTACGGTGGACTCCCTTTACCGGGAAGTAAAAGCTTATTACGGCGTCCGTTTCTATCGGACGGATATGCAAGGTGTTTGCGATTCGATGCAGTTTAATACAAGAGACTCTATATTATATATGTATACGGACCCTATCGTTTGGAATGAACAGTATCAGATCTATGGGGATACGATCTTGATATTTATGAATGATAGCTCGATCGATTTCGCTCACGTGAAGCAATTCGCTTTCGCAATACAGCAAATCGATTCTACCGCATTCAATCAATTAAAGGGAAATGACTTGAAGGCTTATTTCGAGGGACAGGTCGTGAATCAGATCGATGTGTCGGGCAACGCCGAATCTATATTTTTCCCCTTGGAGAAGGACGGTTCGATGGTCGGCATGAACGAGACCAAAAGCGGTTTCCTTACGATCTGGCTAAAAGACAATAAGTTGGATAAACTGAAAATCTGGCCGACTCCAACAGGTACGATGACCCCTATTCCTGATTTGAAGCCCGACCAGAAATACTTGAAAGACTTTTATTGGTTTGATTATATCCGTCCTAAAGACAAGGATGATATTTATCAGGTCGTGAAAAGAAAAGCTCAAGATGCTCCGAAAAGAAGCAATAAATTCGTACATTAGCGTCGTATTCATAATTAATAGGTAAAGCTATGGCACTTTTCTCGTTTTATAACATGCGCAAGCCGCGTCAATTTGATCATAAGCCTATTTATTGGGACCCCCATAAGGAAGCCTTGGAGGAACGTATAAGCAAGGTCAAACGTGAAATGGGTGTAGAGGAGCCGTTGGAGGAATATAAGCCGCATATCAAGGGAACTTTCATTGAAGGTACCTCGCATCTGAAGAAAAGCGTGGGGCGAGGCGAGGATTCCCGGGCTCGTAGGTATAAGAATGTGAAACTGGCGGTGGCCTTGGCGGTCTTGGCTGCTTTCTTTTGGTATTTGTTCTGGTAATGAGCGATATCATTCATTTACTTCCGGACCATATCGCCAATCAAATCGCGGCGGGAGAGGTGATTCAACGTCCGGCCTCTGTCGTTAAAGAGTTGGTCGAGAATGCGGTGGACGCTGGCGCTTCCAATATCCAAGTGAACATTAAGGATGCGGGTAAGACATTGATACAGGTGATCGATGACGGGAAAGGTATGTCCGAGACGGATGCTCGCATGGCTTTTGAGCGGCACGCTACTTCTAAGATTTCTACGGCCGAGGATTTATTCTCTTTGCATACGATGGGTTTCCGAGGTGAGGCATTGGCCTCTATCGCCGCTGTCGCCCATATAGAGTTGCGTACCCGGGCTAGAGGGACCGAGCTTGGCACTTGCCTATCCATCGCGGGTTCCAATCTGGAGAGTATCGAGCCGGAGGCTTGTAACGAGGGAAGTATCTTCTCGGTAAAGAATCTTTTCTTTAATGTTCCCGCCCGCCGGAAATTCTTGAAGTCGAATGAGACGGAATTCCGGAATATCATCAATGAGTTCGAGCGAATCGCCTTGGTGAATCCGCAGGTGGGTATGTCTCTTTATCATAATGATGCGGAGATATTCAATCTGCCCGAGTCGGGGTTACGTCAGCGCATCATTAATATATATGGTAAGAGTTTAAACCAGAAGTTGCTCTCTCTGGATGCCCAAAGTTCCATGGTGACTATTTCCGGTTTCGTGGGGCGTCCGGACTCGGCGAAGAAGCGAGGGGCATTGCAGTTTTTTTTTGTGAATGGTCGTTATATGAAGCATCCTTATTTCCATAAGGCGATCATGCAGGCCTATGAGCAATTGATTCCTGCCGGGGATATGCCGAATTATTTTGTTTATTTCACGTTGGATCCTTCCTCGATCGATGTCAATATCCATCCGACAAAGACGGAGATTAAGTTTGAGAACGAGCAACCGATCTGGCAGATCTTGATGGCCGCTACCCGGGAGGCGTTGGCTAAATCGAGCGCTATCCCTACGATTGATTTCGATGTGGAGGACGCGATCGATATTCCTGTTTACAACCCGGTCAAGAAAAGTGAGCCTAGTACTTATAAGGCCCCGAAAGTGCAAGTGGATTCCAGTTATAATCCGTTTGACACTACTTCCTATAAAAAACCGGAATTCGATTGGTCTAAATTATATCAAGGGTTTGAGAACGACCGAGTGGCTGTCCAACGGGAGTCCGAGACTTTCGAGGATGCCCCGATCGAGGAATTGCCGGCCGAGGCTTCGGATCCGGAAAAACTGTTTACGGAGGTAAGCAATCCTTGCTATCAATATAAAGGGCGATATATCGTGACATCCTTGAAATCGGGTCTGGCGATTATTGACCAGCATCGTGCGCATGTGCGTATCTTGTTTGACCAATACCTGTCGAATATCCGTCAGCAACAAGGTGTATCCCAACAAGTCTTATTCCCGGAGATCGTAGAGTTTACCGCTGCCGAGGCGGCTGTACTGCCTTCCTTATTGGAGGATTTGTGCTTCGTCGGCTTTGATCTGAGCAATCTGGGAAATGACAATTACGCGATCAATGGCCTGCCCGCCGGTATAGAGAACCTTGATCCGGTAAATTTGGTAAAGGATATCGTGGACCGGGCGATCGAGACCGGATGCGCAGTGCATGAGAAAATCTGCGAGGCCATCGCCTTGTCTTTAGCCAAAGCCGCCGCTATCCGTCCCGGCAAATCCTTATCCTTGGAAGAGATGGATCATCTGATCGCCTCCCTGTTCTCTTGTTCGGACTCGAACCTGACCCCGGATGGAAAGACGATTATCTCCATGCTGACAGATGAGGAGCTGGAGAGAAGATTTAAGTGCTAGGGATGATTTCGATGACATAGGTTTCACGGCTGCATTTACATTTAGGTTTCCCGGACATGCGGCCCGGAAGCAGGCGTGGAACACATCTTCCTCGATCGGACGTTTATAGAAAGCCTCATTCGATCGCATGATCGCCTCCTCCTCTCCGGAGGTGAACCAATGGCGCTCTCCTTTTTGTAACTCGTCTTTCAGCTGGGCGTAGATTTGATCATGCTCGATACCTTCGCAATTAATCTTGCTTTGCACCTCCACGCATAGGAAACGGCGGCTTCCCGTGGGGTCGCTTAATAGGTTCTTCTGGTTCGTAGTGCCAATAAATGAGGCTAGGCGGGGTAGGGGGTGGAAATGCTTGGCGTGTGCCTTGCGTACGTTCATCCCGGCCATCTGCATCCAATTTTTCAGCAAAGCCATTTTACGGTCGGGCAACCGGTCGAACTCATCGAGGTTGATGAGTCCGAACAATCCAAGCTTCTGCTCCATTTGCGTCGAGGCGCTAAGGTCTACGCTATCCGTGTAATAGCGGACTAGCGAAGATGGCATCAGCGACTTGCAAAAGGTAGACTTCTGACATCCTTGACGCTCGCTGACTAAAATGGGAGCCAAGCTATTTGCGTGCATTCGGTCCGAACCCATCCATTGCGAGGCCAAGGCGAGCATCCAGCGATGAAACCCCTCCACCCATAACGGTTCTGAGGAGACCCGTCGTGCCAGATCGCTTACCCGGTCTTTCCCGTCCCATTCGGGTAACCGCTCCATATATTGCCGGAAAGGATGATACTCTTTTACCTCTTTTGAATATACGAAACGATTCACATCCCGATCCCAGCAATCGATCCCCGTCCGTCTTGCCTCCATGCAAATGCTATTTAGGTCACGTTGCGTCACCGGATAGAAGCGATCCGCTTCTGATCGTTTGTATCGATATTCAGTCTCCTCGCTCAACAAGTTGAAACGGAACTCGATGATTTCTTGGAGGAAAGTCTCCAGACTCTTTTGAAGGATTGAGTTATTGTCGCTAAATCGTTTGGCTTTACCTTCGGTTTGGTGTGGTATGGTGATTGGCCCGTTTGGTTTTAAGAAGCGAAGCCATAGTTGGCCCAAAAAATCCGATACAGTTTTCATGATACTATGTTTTAGAGGTTATTTTTACCGTTTTCTTCTGCGAATATAGGTTGTTAACTTGAAGTTTTCCAAATATTTATATTATCATTTGAAATAAAAGTAATCTGTCCAAAATACTAGGAAGAACTCTTGTTTAGGTGATATGAATGTAGTACCTTTGTTAAGTACCTATAATCTTTTCACCTATGTGAAAAGAACGTATCACAATCATGAAACGATCGTTTCACATAGGTGAAAAGATCATATCACCCTTGTGAAATGACTAATAGCATACGATGTTCCTATGAATAACCTTTTAATCTCATACTAGATATATGGCAGCAAAATATGACTTTTACAAGACTCCGGTATCGAAGGATAGCATGAAACGTCCTCGTTTTCACGCACGTATCGTATCATCTGGCACGATCGATACGGATGATCTGGCCAAACGTATCCATGGTCGATGTACGGTCACGCCGGCAGACGTGGCCGCCGTGCTTATCTCTTTAAGCGAGGTGACAGCGGAATATTTGCGTGAAGGAAAACGTGTACATATCGATGGGTTGGGGTATTTGCAAGTCACGTTGCAATGCCCGGCCGTACAATCCACGCACGAGATACGTGCGGAGTCCATCCGTTTCAAGTCCGTGGCTTTCCGTCCCGAGGTAGAGCTGAAAGATAGCTTGAAGACGATGACGCTGGAACGAGCCAAGTACAAATCCCATTCCCGCCAATTAGGACCTGAGCGCATCGACCAATTGCTCGCAAGCTATTTTGCCGAGCATGAATATATGACCCGTGTCGCTTTCCAGCGGCTTTGCGGACTGACGAGTAGTACGGCCAGCCGCCGTCTGCATCAATTCGTCGAGGCGGGTAAATTGCGTGATATCGGCACCCGTCACCAGTCGCTTTACGTGCTGGTTAGGTAAATCGTCGATCCGATCCCATTGCTTTCACAGGCTTCACAGGAACTCGTTTGATTTAAGGGGATTGAGTTTGTGTGAAGCCCGTGACGCATGAAACTTATCGGTAAATAGAGATGGTAAATGTTAAATATTAATAAATACGACAAGAGCCTACCTTGCCAAACGGGAACAAATATGTACCTTTGCACCGTTTTTAGTGCGGAGTATACGAAAAAAACAGGCACAACTTATTGATTGTCCGAAAATAATGCGTAACTTTGCGGCTCGAAATAGGAAAAGATTAGATAAATAATAATAACACATTCAAAGTTTAAAAAAAGAAAAATTTTATGACAAACCTTATGCCGAAATGTACAGGCAAATCATTCGTACAGGCCTGGAATGCGTCCAGAAAGATAAATCCTCTTAATCAAATTCAGTTTTCATCGAAAGCTAGACCATTCAGCAAAATATAACAATATAATAATATTTGGAGTGTGCAAATTGAAACGTAAATTATTACCTTTTTTTCTATCGTTTGCACTAATTGCAGCGATTGTTCCTACTTCCGCTGTATTTGCAAGTGAAAGCGGTGTTGCTCAAATTGGCAATACTGTCTACGCTTCATTACAAGAAGCATTCGATGCAGTACCGGAAGACGGAACCTCAACAACCGTTACCTTAACAAACAGCATTGAAATGTCTGAAACATCTGACATTGTCACATTGGCAAAAGGAAAAAACGTAACTCTTGATATGAATGGACAAAGTATTACGTTTAAAGAAGATACATCCGCTTCTCCTGCTTTGGCCGGCCGCACTATTATAAATAACGGTAATTTAACCATAACAGGAAACGGAACCATTGATACTTCAGCTTCTACTTATGGAGGATATGGCGCAATTGACAACTATGGTACTTTAACCGTTGAAAACGGTACCTATACCGGAGCCAAATTAGCAAACGGCGCAACTATTAAAAATCGTCCAAACGCAGAACTTACCATTTATAATGGAATATTTGACGGTGCAACCT
>ERZ773134.3068-NODE-3068-length-11047-cov-25.913210_pt1 | contig 11047 bp, 8 predicted proteins | sample MGYA00580856_ERZ773134 | MGnify/ENA primary metagenome ERZ773134 (study PRJEB29015, sample SAMEA2737823) | human gut metagenome | biome: human gut; feature: human-associated habitat; material: faeces | place: China | collected 2012 ... | reverse complement strand
CCATCAAATTCAGCCAAATCAACGACGGTCATCTGCATCGCTTCCAATACAAGGCGAAAGATGGCACGGTAATGCGTTTCATCATCATCAAAAAGAATGGTGGAGCGTACGGTGTCGGTCTTGACGCATGCGATAACTGCGGTGACGCGGGCTATTACGAGAAGGATGGCAAGATCATCTGCAAGAAGTGCGATGTCGCCATCAACCTCGCCACTATCGGATTCAAGGGCGGCTGCAATCCTGTGCCGTTCGATTATCAGGTTGAATCCGGCAAAATCGTAATTCAAACTTCGACGCTCGACGCATTGTCGACGCATTTCCAGTGAGCGGAAAGAGGTAGTCATGTTCTTTTTTCGAATGATTTTCCGCTCGTTCAGCAGGCAGTTCAAACGCAGACTGCTGATCGCGGTCACCGTGTGCCTGTCGGCCACGGTCAGCGTGGCCATGCTGGGTGTGGTGTTCGACGTTGGAGACAAGCTGAACGCGGAACTGTCGACGTACGGTTCCAACATCACCGTGCAGCCCAAGGCCGATGCCGTCGTCAACGACCTGTACAACACGGGGGGTGACGCGAATAGCAACGCTTCCGGCACTTCCGAATCCGATCCGACCACATTTCTGAAGGAATCGGATGCACCGAAGATCAAAACCATCTTCTGGGCGTTCAACATCACGAATTTTGCCCCCGAACTTAATATCCATGCTGACGTGAACTGCGCGTCCGAATCGGTGGATTCCAGCTCCTGCAAGGCTTCCGGCGTGCCGATCGTGGGCACATGGTTCGCCAAGACCCTGCATATGGATTCCGGTGAATCCACGGTGGCGGGCATGAACGGCATGCGTTCGTGGTGGAAGCTTGACGGCTCCTGGCCGAAAGACGATAGCGCGCAAGGCCTGATCGGCACCACGCTCGCATCCAAACTCGGCGTGACCAAGGGAGATACCGTAACCCTCTACAAAACCACCGCCGACGGCAGCCGCAACAAGCAGCGGATCACCATCACCGGCATTTACGATTCCGGCGATAGCGACAACAATGCGATGTACATTCCGTCATCCACCACGCAGGTGCTTGCGAATCTGCCTGATTCCATCGACAAGATCGAAGTCAAGGCTCTGACCACGCCAGACAATGATTTGGCCCGTAAGGCGTCGAAGAATCCGAATGCGCTCACGCAAGATGAGTGGGAAACATGGTATTGCACCGCGTACCCTTCGTCCATCGCCTATCAGATCGAAGAGGTCATTCCCGGTTCCGTAGCCAAGCAGGTGCGTCAGGTGGCCGCATTACAGGGCGATGTGCTGCAGAAAACGCAGGCGGTGATGGTGCTGATGACCGTGCTTTCGCTGGTTGCGGCCGCTATCGCGGTGGCGAATCTGATGGCCGCCTCGATTGGTGAGCGCGGTTCAGAATTGGCGTTGCTGAAGGCGATTGGTGCCACCGATGGTGCGGTTTCTCGCCTGATGCTCGCTGAGACGGCTGTGATTTCGTTGATTGGTGCGATTGTCGGTGCGCTGTTGGGTTCCGGTGTTGCGCAGATCGTGGGACACGTGGTATTCGGTTCCGGCATTACGATGCGTCCGATGGTGTTTGTGCTGGTGTTTGTGCTGCTGACGCTTACCGTGCTGATCGCCTCGTTCTCGTCGATCCGTTCGATTCTGGGACTCAAACCTGCGGAGGTCTTGCATGGCCGTTGATTTCAACTTGGGTTCCGTAAACTCGGCCGCGGCTGCGGCCTCGGTCACGAACAGCGCACTGTGCTGTTCGTCCCGGAGGTGTTGCATGGCCGCTGATGTCAACTTGGGTTCCGTAAACTCGGCCGCGGCTGCGGCCTCGGTCACGAACGGCACACTGTGCTGTTCGTCCGCGGAGGTGTTGCATGGTAGGTGAGTTCAAGACAGTCCGTAAGGGGCATGAGATGACTAATCGCAAGATGTTCTTCACCATGCTGTGGGGCGCGGTGTTCCGCCGTCGTTCGCGGGCCGTTATGGCCGTGATCGCCTCCATGGTGGGCGCTGCCACGCTGTTCTGCCTTGCGGCGACGTGTATTGCCGTTCCACAGCAGATGAACGAGGAAATGCGTGCGTATGGCGCGAATCTTATCGTCACGCCGTCCGAATCAGCCGAAAAGTCCCACGGCATCGACACCGATACCGTCAAAGCGTTGAACCAGATGGTGAAAGGCTCGTACAGCGCCCGTTCCGCCGCTTACCGGTATGAAAGCGTGCGCATCAACTCGGCGCCATACACGCTGGCTGGCATCACAACCAAAGACGTGAAAGCGCTCAACCATCATTGGAACGTGACTGGCGATTGGCCCAGCAAAGGCAACGTGATGCTCGGCCGTGACGTGGCCGACGCGCTCGGCGTCTCCATCGGTTCGACCGTCACCATCGGCTACCGCGCATCCGACGATGCGCAGGATTCCGGCGCTCTTAGCCAAACCGAAGCGCAAGCCAAAGAAAACGGCCGCGTTTCGTCCGACATTATGGAAAACACCGGCACTGAATTCCGTGTCGGAGGCATCGTCGATACGGGCGGCAGCGAAGACGAAATCGTCTACGCGGTCAACGCTGACGTGGCCAAACTGGCCGGTTTCAAACGCGGCGCGGACGTGATCGAATATTCCGTCAATGCGGTAGGCAGCGAACTCAACGACGTCGTCAAATCGATCAATGCGAATCCGTCAACCGGCGTGAAAGCGCAGACCGTCACCAAAATCACCTCATCCGACACTCGCATCATCGCCATGCTGCAAACCCTGTTCTGGATCGTGTCGCTGGTCGTGCTCGTGCTGACGTTCGTGGGCGTGGGCACCACCATCAGTTCCATCGTGTCTCAGCGACGCAACGAAATCGGCTTGCGCAAAGCGTTAGGCGCATCCTCGCGCGCCATCGGCATCGAATTCTATGTGGAATCCGCCATCTACGGACTGATTGGCGGCCTGATCGGCACTGCCATCGGCTACCTGCTGGCCCGCGTGCTGTGCGTATCCGTATTCGAACGTGCCATCGGCTTCAACTGGCTGTTGGGCGTCGCCTCACTGCTGTTGAGCGTGCTCATCGCCGTCATCGCATCCATCCCGCCGGTTCGCCGCGCAACCCGTATCGACCCCGCCATCGTTTTGAGGGAGGAATAATCATGAGTTCCGAACATACGTTGAATACGTTGCTTGAATTGGATCATATTTCCAAGATTTACGGCGATTTGCGTGCCGTCGACGATTTGACTTTGACCGTTCCGCAAGGTGAATGGCTTGCGATTGTCGGTTCGTCGGGTTCCGGCAAAACCACGCTGATGAACATGATTGGCTGCATGGACACGCCTTCAAAGGGTTCCGTCATGCTGGAAGGCCGCAAATTGGAGGATTTGAACGCCAAGCAGCTTGCCGACGTGCGCAAGAACATGATCGGATTGGTGTTCCAGAAGTTCTATCTGGTACCGCATCTGACGGCTGTGGAAAACGTGATGGTGGCACAGTACTACCATTCCGTAGTCAACGAGCAGCAGGCGTTGGAAGCATTGGAGCGCGTCGGTCTGAAGGAGCGTGCCCACCATCTGCCCGGACAGCTTTCCGGCGGCGAACAGCAGCGTGTGTGCATCGCACGTGCGCTCATCAACTGTCCGAAACTGATTCTTGCGGACGAACCGACCGGCAATCTGGATGAGAAGAACGAGAAAATCGTGCTTGACCTGTTCCGTCAGCTGCACGAGCAGGGCACTACCATCATCGTCGTGACCCATGATGCGCTCGTCGCATCTTGTGCCCAGCGCGAGATCATGCTCAACCATGGCGTGCTCGTCGGTGAGAAGTGGAATGATGAGGCCGCACGGAAGGTCTATGAGCAGTCGGGCGGCAAGCCGGCATACACCGGTTCCACTGCGGAAGGCGCACAGAATGGCGAGACGGCCATCAGCTTCGCCGACCCGACCAAAGCCGCGAAAACCGGCGGTGAGGAATAAGCTGAAATCAGCCGAACAATCCAAGCCATAGCACTGACGAATCGTACGGAGCGAACATGAGCAACGAATCATCGAATGCGATCAAAGTGATCGCACTGTCTGCGGCAAGCCTTGCGCTGCTGTCGGCATGCGGCGAACCCACGGCGACACCGATGGACGATGAATATGCCGGAAATTCCGGCGAAAGCGTGCAATCGCAGGAAGAAAATTCGAAGAACAGCGGTAGCGCCACCGACTCCGACGATTCTGCGGATACGGACGACAAAAACCATGCCGACGATCCGAACAGCACCACATCCGACAAGCAAGACACCGGCAACTACGCCGACGGTACCTACTCGATCAACGGCCAGTACGGGCCGGTGGGCGAAGACACCATCGACGTGCATGTGACGGTCAAAGATCAGACCGTCACCAATGTGGAGGTTATCGGGCATCCGTTCACGTCCATCTCCAAAAAGCACCAGAATGCGTTCGCCGAAGCCATCAACGGAGTGGTGGACGGCAAACCGCTCAAAGACCTCAAGGTAGACAAGGTGGCCGGTGCCAGCTGGACGTCGGAAGCGTTCAACAAGGCGTTGGACGTGGCCCGTCAGGAAGCGTCGATCCAGTAGGTCCAGTAGCGGCGAAAAGTCTGCAAACGTACAATGAGCGCCTCAGCTACAGCCTCACCCAAAGAGTGATTAAAGGCCGTAGCGGGGACGCTCATGAGTTTCAGATACTACTACGTGCAACTCTGCTCTGCAATGCCTTTCAGGCGGCCATAACGGGCCACAGAACAGCCGTCATGTTCTCAGGCCAAGGAATACTCGCGTCGCCATGCAACGCCTTACAGGCGAGCATGGAGCCGAGTATCGTGCTGAACAGGAATTGCGGATCCAATCCATGGCGGAACACACCGACCCTCACACCGCGATCGACAAACTCAGAAAAACGCTTCTCCGCGGGAACGAGCACCTGATCCGCAATCGCATTCAACGAAGGATTATCGGAAGAAAGCACCACACCGACGGCCTTCAAACCAAGCTCACTGTCGAAAAAACAGCCCTGAATGCGTTGCAGTATCGTCAGCAGACCGTTTTTCGACAACTCGACATCGCTGAAATCCGGCAATCCCGCAACTTCCAACTGCACGCGGCGCAACAGATCGTCCGCATTCTTATAGCGGCGATAAATCGTGGTTTTCGCAACACCGGAACGACGAGCGACCTCTTCAATGGTCACCGCACCGACACCATCGGAAATCACAATCGCAAGCGTGGCCTTCATGATCTTATGATCGGTCTGCTCACGAAGCTGCTCGCGACGGCTCTGCGCCTTGCGAACAGCCGCATGCACGTCACTGACCGCGTCGGAAACCACATCGGAAACGGCTCCGGAAACCACCTCATGCACTCCGGTAATCATGCGACCACCTTGGTGCTTTCCACCTTCGCCACATACCACCTATTGAATTTGACCAGCGGAATACGCAGCAGCAAGCCAATCAGCAGCAGCGGAATCAGGAACAGCAACAGCGAACCGATCGCATGCCAATAATCATTGTTGTAAATACCGGCAATGGCCGCACGCAATGCCGTAATCGCATGCGTGGCCGGCAGGAACGGACTGATATCGCCGATGATCTTCGGCAGCACGGCAAGCGGATACGCGCCGTTCGCGCCGGAAATCTGCAACACCAGCGTCAGCACGCCAATGGCCTTGCCCACGTTGCCGAAGCTCGCCACCATCGTGTAGGTGAAGAACGAGAACACGAGGGAGGCCACCCAGCCGGTCAACATGAACAGCCACGGGTGCACCGCCTGAATGTGCAGGAACAGCAGGCCGCCGCCCAGCGAGAACGTGCTCTGCAACAGTGCGATCACACCGAACACGCCATAATGGCCGAGGAACAGCTGATGCGGCTTCGGATTGTCGAGCTCCTCACGATTCTTGCGCGACACCGTGGTCTTGAGTGTTACGGCCATAAGCAGCGATCCCACGAACAACGGAAGAATCGTGTAGAACGGCGCCAATTGCGAGCCGAAATTCTCCACAGGGAACACAGCCGTGCGCTTCACCTGGACGGGGGCCGCAAGAGCCGCCGCCAGCGAATCGGTGTTGTTGCCGAGCACTTCCTTGACGGTGTCCATATTGCCGCTGTTCAGCGCGTCGGAAAGCGTGCCATTGAACGAAGACAGCGCGGTGCTCGCCTTAGTGAGGCTTTCGGCGGTGGAATCCAACACCGTGCGAATATTGGTCAGCTGCTTGCCTGCCGACTTCGTGGTGCTGTTGAGATCTCCCAACGCGCCCTTCAGATCGGCGGCCGTGCTGCTCAATGCGGTGGCCGTGCTGCTGATCGAATCGGAAATATCGTTGAGCTGCGGCTTGAGCTGGCTGTCGAAATCGGTTTTGATGCCGTCGATGGAGGCCTTCGCCTGCTGGGCAAGCTGGCTCACGCGCTCGCGGTCGGCTGTGGTGTCGCTCACTTTCGCGTCGATATTGTCGGCGCTGGTGTTGAGTGAGTTCGCTAGATCGTTGAGTTGCGTAATGGTCGCGCCCACGTTGGTTTTGAGATGATTGATGGCGATTTTCGCGACTTCCGGCACCAGATTGTTGTTGCTGAGCTCGTCGAGGGCATCGTAGATGTTCTGATAGCCTTGCGCCTGCTTGGATACGTTCGCAGCCTGATTGCGCAGGGCGGTGGCCGTATTGCCGGCTTGGGTGCCCGCATTGTTGAATACGCTGTCAATATCGGTGGAGACAGCGCCGAAACTGTTCGACGAGCTGCTCAACGCGGTGCTGAGCGCATTCGTGCTGGTTTTGACGGCTCCGGTCAGATCGTTGATGCCGTTCTTCGACTGTTTGAGCTCGTTGACGGCGTTCTTCGCGCTGCCGCTCACGTTGGAAAGCAGGCTGTTGGAACTGTCGAGCAGGTTCTGCGCGCTCAACGTCAGCGAGCTGAACGTGGTCAACGCGGATGACGTGTCGTTCAGCGTGTTCGCGAAGTTGTTCATATTGTTGCTGAAGTTGGTGAGCGTGGCCTGCGATTTCGGTTTGTCAAGCTCATCGGCCAGCTGCGAGGCGATGTTGAGCGCGGTGCTCGTCAACGTTGCGGAGAACATTTCGTTGATCTGTGCTGCCACGGTGTCGGCTCCCTGGCCGGTGATCTTCGGAGCGAGTGCGTTCTTCTTCTCGTTGTTGTAGTAGGTGAGTGTGGCATGGTCGCCGTCCGCGGTGAAGAATGTCATCATGCGGGTGCTGAAATCCTTCGGAATCACCACTGCTGCATAGTATTTGCCGGATTTGGTGCCGTCGATGGCCTCTTTTTTGGTGGTGAAGGTCCAGTCCATCTGGTCGTTGGCGCGCAAGGTGTTGACCACCTGATCGCCGATACTGATCTTCACGGGAATGAGATCGGACTTGTAGCCTTCATCGTCGTTGGCGACGGCGAATTTCAGATTGCCGGTGTTGGCGAATGGATCCCAGCTTGCGCTCACGTTGAACCAGGAGAACAGGCCAGGAATTACCACCAGTCCGATGACGATGATGATGGAGACGATGTTGCTGGTCAGGCGTCGAACGTCGCCGACGAACAGTTTCCAGATGTTTTTCATGCGTTGCTCCTTTCGCTGTTACCGTTGGGATTGGTGTTGCTCGCTGTGCCGGTGTTGCCGGTCGCGTTCATGGCCTGTACCAGTGTTGCGATGCCGTCGGCATCGGCTTGGCTGGTGTCTGCGACGTTGGCGATCGCCTGTTTGGTTTCGTGTTTTCTTCGTTGTGCCTTGCGCATCAGCTTGTCTCGCCTGATTTGTTGCGCACGCTTCTTGCGGCGCAGCCTTGCAGCTTGGCGTTCCACCAGTTGTTCGCGAATCGCTTCGTCGCTGAGGCTGCCGAGTTCCACCTGGCGTTGCAGGCTGAAACGCATATATTCGATGACCATCAGGAATCCGATGATGAGCAGCACCCAGATGATCCAGGTGGCAAGCACCACGATCTTCTCGCCGTTGGTGAAGGAGAAGATCAGCACCAGAATCACCGGCACAATGAAACCGGCAACCAGCGCGCCACGCTTGAGCTTCGGATACAGTTCGGCGAAGCGGCTCGCACGTTCCTCGATCGCCTCACGGTAGCCGCCCTTATCGGCGAGCACTTGAATGGCCTGGGACACGTTGTAGCCGCGTTCCGGAAGCTGTACCTCCTCGCCGATGATCATGTCGCTTTCCTTGATCTGACGGGCGAACAGGCGGTTGAGATTGACCAGCAGCGGGCGAATCGCAAGTCCGATGAAGAACGCGACCACGGCGAACATCAGTAGCGCGCCAATCGACTTGAGCCAATGCCCGTCGTAGAAGCCGGCAATCGTCTCACGGAACGCGTCAATCGAATAACTGAATGGTACGAACGGGTAGACCATGCGGAAGAATTTCGGCATCATCTCAATCGGATACAGGCCGGAAGCGCCCGGAATCTGCACGATGATCAGCGCGACGCACAGTCCCTTGCCAATATGCATGAACGAGGTCGACAGCGCGAAGGTGATGCTCAGATATACCAGCGACGTGATGACGCCGGTAAGTATGTACAGCGGCGCGTTCACCGTCTGCACGCCGATGATGAGGTTGCCGATGGTGGTGATCGCGCCTTGGATGGCGCCCATGATGCCGAGCAGCATGTAGCGGGCGAAATATTTTTCGGAAGTGGTCAAGTCGAGGTCTTCGAGGCCTTCATCGTCGACCTCCACCTTGAAGATCACCACGAAGGCGAACGCGCCCACCCACAGGGCCAGGTTGGTCATGAGCGGAGCCATGCCGGAACCGTAGGAGTTCATCGGATACACGTTTTTCGTGTCGATCACCGTGGGGGACTGCATGAACGAGGCGATTTTCTCCGTGTTGAGGGAGCTGTCGCCGGTCAGGCTTTTCAGCATGTCAACGCTGCCGAGCGCTTTCAGGTCGGTGCTGACGGTGATGAGCTTGTTCTCCACCTGCTCGAGCTGCTTGTCGGTGTTCTGCAGCGTGGTGCGGGTGTCGTTCGCCACCTGGTCGAGTTGGTCGAGCACGGCGGAGGTCTGGTTGACCACGGTGGTCTGGCTGGTTACGGTGCCGGACAGTGTGCCGGCGGTCATGGCGAGCGAGCTCAGACCGGAGTTGAGCTGGGGGAGCGCACCGGAATTCAACGTGTTGCGGGCATCTCCCATGCTTTTCAGCGAATTTTGCGTGCTGGTGTTGAAGTCGGTGGCGAGTTTGGACACGCTGTCGGACGTGGATTGCGTGTTCTCGCTCAACGTTTTGAGGTCGTTGAGCGTGCCAGCGGCCGTGTTGTTGGTGTCTTCGAGCTTCTTGATGATGTCTTGGTACTGCGCGTTGTCGCTGACGTTCTTGAGCTTCTCGATGAGCCGGGCGTTGCTGTCGGTCACGCTTTGCATGTTGCTGACGGCCTGCTGTGCGGTGCCGCTTGCGGACGAGACGGCCGTGGTCACCTTGTTGATGCTGGTGGTGGTGTCGCTGGCGGCCTGCGAAATCAGGCCGGAACCGTTCTCCAAAGCGGTGTTGGCGTTGGACGTGAAGGTATTGAGGCCGTTTTGTGCGGTGCCGATGGCGGTGGCGGTGTTCGCCAGGCCCTTGCCCGCGCTTGCTGCGGCCAGCTGCACGTCGTTCATTGCCTGACGGGCGGATTGCGTTTGTTGCGGCACGTTGGCGAGCTGTGCGTCAAGATCTTCGATGGTGGAGCGGATGAGGCTTACGTTCTTCTGGGTTTTGTCGAGTTCTGCTGTGGTTTCGTTGACGAAGGAGTTGGTTTTGCCGTTGATGGTGCCATTCGCGGAGTTCACGGCTTTAGTGAGCACTTCGCTGACGGTGGAGACGAAGGTGTTGTTGACGGTACGGTCGACGGTGGTCGCGCCTTGGTCGGTGATTTTCGGGGAGATCGGGCTCGATTTTTCGTTGACATAGTATTCCAGCGTCGGCCGGTTCTTGCTGTCGGTCACGACGTTGGCGAGATCCTCGCTGAAATTGGAGGGGATGATGATCGCCGCATAGCAGTCGCCGGACTGTACCGCTTCCATCGCTTCGGCCTTGCCCATGAATTCCCAGCCAAGCTGGTCGTTGTCTTTCAGCGTGTCTTCGATCTGGTCGCCGAGGTTCATTTTGCCGAGCAGGGCGTTGTCGGTGCCTTTGTCGACGTTGGCCACGGCAACTTTGATGCCTTGGGTATTGCCATACGGATTCCAGAATCCGTAGATGTTGAACCATGCGTACAGCGGCGGAATGATGGTTATACCGATCATGATGACCCAGGCGGCAGGTACGGTGACGAGTCGTTTGAGGTCACGACGCAGAATCTGCAGTACGTTGCGCATTGTCTCCCCAGTCCAATGGATGTTCGACCGTGTTCGCGCGTAGCGATACGTTATTCGTAGCGCTACGCCTCCCGTATCGTAATACCCGCTCTCGGACAAATTTGGGCACAGGCGTAAATGCGCTCCGTCCATGACTGAAGTAAACACGACAAACCGCGGCAGGACTGTGAATCTTGCTGTTGGAGACCGCGCAACTTGCCTTCTGTGTCTGCGCAAGTCGAGTCTGCTGTCTGCGCATCTTGTGATTGCGGGATGACATGTGACTTGCGCAGGCAGAAATCGCAGGTTGTGCGCGTTGCGCGCAAACAATCATCTCGTGTAGCGCACTGCGATTGGGTTTTGGTAGCGTTGTTCTGGGAAGGACGAACAAGCATGAGCAAGATTGAAGATGTGAGCGAGGCCATCGCCGACGAAACCGAAATCGCAGCAATCGAAGAGGCCGGCATCATTGCGCAATCGCAATCGGCGGAAGATGACGGTAATCCTGCTGACCGCAGGCTGCCGCTGATTGCACGTATTTACGGCATCGTCATGTTGATCGAAGGCGTGGTGACGTTGCCGATCATCGTGATTTCCTGCCTGTATGCAGTCCACGCCGCGCTTTCCGGCAAACTGGCGTTTGGCGCGCTGAATCTCACCACTATTCTGTCGGTTATTCATGCTGCAGTGCTGCTGGTCTCCACCGCATGCCTTGCGATTTTCGGCATGCTGCTGATTCTCAACAAGCGTCGGCATATCGCGCA
>ERZ773134.3061-NODE-3061-length-11066-cov-3.080828_pt1 | contig 11066 bp, 8 predicted proteins | sample MGYA00580856_ERZ773134 | MGnify/ENA primary metagenome ERZ773134 (study PRJEB29015, sample SAMEA2737823) | human gut metagenome | biome: human gut; feature: human-associated habitat; material: faeces | place: China | collected 2012 ... | reverse complement strand
CGTTTTCATCGTCTTTTTACCTTTAATAGTTAGAAAAATGTGGATGTACGGTCCAGTGTTATATAGTAGCGCGCAAAATACTATCAAAGCCAGTTCTTTATTCTTCTCATTGCTTCCATACAATCATTGTGATCGCCGAATGCTGTCAGTCGGATATATCCCTCACCGCTGGGGCCGAAACCTACACCGGGGGTTCCTACTACATTGGCTTCATACAACATCTGTTCGAAGAATCGCCAGGAAGAGAGCCCGTTCGGGGTTTTCACCCATAAGTATGGAGCATTGACGCCTCCGTATACTTTCAATCCGGTAGCTTCCAGTCCTTCCTTCATGATCTTCGCATTGCTCATATAATAGTTAATCGTTTCTTTAATCTGTGCTTTGCCTTCTGTACTGTAGACGGCTTCCGCTGCACGTTGTGTGATGTACGAAGTGCCGTTGAATTTAGTGCACTGGCGGCGGTTCCATAATTTGTTGAGTGGAATCCGGTCGCCTTCCAGTGTGGCAGCTGTCAGTTCTTTCGGGACTACGGTATATCCGCAACGTACTCCGGTGAAACCGGCTGTCTTTGAGAAACTGCGGAACTCAATAGCACATTTCTTGGCTCCTTTGATTTCGTATATGGAGTGGGGGACATCCGCATCCTGAATATAGGCTTCGTATGCGGCATCGAACAAAATCAGTGTATCATTTGCCAATGCATAGTCTACCCACTTTTTTAGTTCCGGTTTGGTCAGTGTCGTCCCTGTCGGATTGTTCGGGTAGCAGAGGTAAACAATGTCTATCCGTTTGTCGGGAATCTCCGGAATGAAGTCATTCTCACTTGTACAAGGCATATAAGTCACATTGCTCCATTTGCCTGTTCCTTCTTCCAGCACTCCGGCACGTCCGCACATGACGTTACTGTCAATATATACCGGGTAAATAGGGTCTGTTACACCGACACTATTGTCGTGGCGAAGGATATCGCCGATATTTCCGGTATCACTTTTGGCTCCGTCGTTGACGAATATTTCTGATGGTGAGAAATGAATGCCACGTGGAGCGAAATCATTCTTTATAATAGCTTCAATCAGAAAATCGTACCCCTGCTCAGGACCATATCCGCGAAATGTATCTTTACTTGCCAGCTCTTCCACTGCTTTGTGCATAGCCTCGATACATGCTTTGGGAAGCGGCTGAGTGACATCTCCGATACCTAACCGGATAATATCCTGCTTCGGATGCGTTATTTTGAATGTATTTACCTTCTTCGCTATATCCGAGAACAAATAGCTCCCCGGTAATTTCAAAAAATGTTCGTTTACTAATGCCATATTGTTATTGTTTTAAGTTTCTGCAAAACCTGTTACCTATTACCTAATACTTATTACCTATCCCTCCATCTCCCCATCAAAAACTTTAGTTGCCGGTCCTGTCATTAATATGTGTCCCGTTGCTTCTTCCCACTCGATGGTGACGGTTCCCCCATCCATTATTATATCACATTTTCTTCCTGCCAATCCATGGAGAACAGCGGCTACAGCCGTGGCACAAGCGCCTGTTCCACAGGCCTGGGTGATTCCTGAACCTCTTTCCCAAACTCTCATCCGAATGGTGTCTTTACCTACGATCTGAGCAAACTCTACATTTGTCCTGTCCGGAAAGAGATGATAATTTTCTAACTGCGGACCAATTTCCGGCAGATTGATTTGGGTAATATCTTCTACAAAAGTTACCAGATGCGGGTTTCCCATTGATACCCGGGTAGACTGAAAAGGAAATTGATCGCCGAAATCTACCGCTTCCGTTTCCAGAGGACTACCCATATCTACAGTGACTGCCGTCACCTTTCCTCCTTCTACATGTAATTTCAGAACCTTAATGCCCGAACGGGTGTCAAGCGTGATTTCCTTTTTGGCAGTTAATCCGTATTCGTATACATACTTGCCTACACAACGGCTTCCATTGCCACACATCATTGCTTCCGAACCATCTGCATTAAATATACGCATACTGAAATCTGCTTTGTCAGAACTGCCAATCAATATAAGTCCGTCACTTCCAATTCCCGTATGAAACTTGCTCCATTCGATTGCTTTCTTTTCAGGGGCTGCTATCGGATATCGGGTAGTATCTACATATATGTAGTCATTACCTGCTCCATGCATTTTTGTGAACTTAATCTTGGTTGTCATTTTGTTCTTTATTAATTGGTTGTTGTATCCTTTTGTTTTATTACAATGCAAAGATATGACTTTTTGATTTAACTTTTGATGAAAAGATGTCTAATCTCTATTTATTTTATACAATCTTACAATCGCGGGAAATAAAGCCATGTTTTGTTATAAATTGAAATTATGCATACCTTTATATTAATAAACTGTTATTTGCTTGATTTGTTTTGCATATCCTTCCATAATATATGAAGAATATTTGGGGTAAATCAGTCCTTGTATTCGATCTAAAATGTGAATTTTCGCTTTTACAATAGGTCGATATGCTAGTGATTTTCGCTTTTATATATCATATTGCTTGTTTGCAGTTTTGCAGAACCTTTTTGTTATAGCATTGTTTAGTCACTAATAAATATAATAATGTAGCAATATGGATATAGAGAAACAATTGGAAGTTGCGGCGCAGAGCGATCATTTGGTATTGATTGTGTTTTATGCCGACTGGTCACCTCATTATGAATGGATAGGGCCTGTGCTCCGTACTTATGAACGGAGAGTCATTGAATTGATTAACGTGAATATCGAGGAAAATAAAACTGTAGCCGATTCTCATAATATAGATACGGTGCCTGCGTTCCTTCTGTTGCATAAAGGACATGAATTGTGGAGGCAGGTAGGAGAGTTGACCATCGGAGAGTTGAAAGAGGTATTGGAAGATTTTAAATAAGTCCTGTTTGAATTTTATGTAAGAAGCACCATTATACAGCAAATAAATATGTATAATGGTGCTTCTTGTATCTATCGAATATTTGCAAAAAGTTTCTGTCGGCTTTTTACATTTTCTGAGAGTAACTATTTTAGTATTTCCTGTGCCACAGTCGGCTCGTTGGTCGTAATGAAATCCACCTTTTGGTCTATGAGCCACTTCATGTCTTCTGCTTTATCTACAGTCCATACATTGACTTTCAGTCCGAGATCATGGGCTTCTTTGATCCATTCGGGATGTTTCTTGATTACTCCCATGTGATAGTCGAGTCCGGCTGCACCGAGGTCTTTCAGCTCTTTGGGAGATAGCTCGCCGTTGAGATAGAATACCGGAGTTCCGGCAGGTGCCAGGCGGATAAACTCTTTCATGGCGTGCAGTGAGAAAGTGATATATTCCATACGGTTTTCCAGTCCCAGCTTTGTTACCAAGGCAAGAATTTCCTGTACGGCTTTCGTTTCACGCTTTTTGCTGTTAAGTGCTTTTAGTTCCAATATAAGTTTGGTATTGCATTTTTTACCGGCTTCCAGATACTGTTCCAGGCTGGGCAGGTTCTCTCCGTTCGATAGTTTCAATCCTGTAAGAGCGTCACCTTTGGAATACTCCATGTATTTCATCTTATAGACAGGGTCATGATTGATAACCAGTTTATTGTCTTTGGTAAGCCATACATCAAATTCGGAGCCATAGCAATGGATAGAATCGGCTTTTTGAAGTGCTGTGATACTATTTTGCGCAGAACCTGCTGTTTTCCAGTAGCCACGATGGGCGATAACTTGCGACTTTTGCGCTTGGGCACTAGCTACTGAAATGATAAGGGCAACCATTAGAATAATTCTTTTTATCTTCATTGATAGTACATTTAAAAAGTTTATGAGTCCAAAATTATAAAAAATAAAACACAGATCAGCCTGTTATTATGCTAATCTGCGTTAATTGACAGCTTTTTATGCATAGAAGTCTATACTTTTTATTCCTGACTTTACAAACTGATGAATATATATTCAAAGATATGAGTTTATTTCAGACATCTAAAATTTTTCAACAAATTTATTTTACCTCTTCGGCATAGGCTTCTTCATGCACTCCTCTCACTGCTCTGCCGCTTGGTTCATTCAGGTTACGGAAAGCTACATCCCATGCCAGCGCTTCTGCTGTAGAGCAGGCCACACTTGGTACGCTTGGTACGCTGCGGGCTGCGCTTTCACTCGGAAAATGCTCTTCAAAGATACTCCGGTAGTAATATTCTTCCTTGTTGAGCGGAGTGTTAATCGGGAAACGTTCGGCAGCGTGTTCCATCTGTTCATCACTGACGGCAGCCGCTGTAATCTCTCTTAAGGTATCAATCCACGAATATCCCACACCATCACTGAACTGCTCTTTTTGTCTCCATGCTACGCTTTCCGGTAGCATATCGGCAAAAGCTTCACGTACAATTCGTTTCTCAATCTCCTTTCCGGGGCACATTTTAGCTTTTGGATTCAACGCCATCGCTACATCCAGAAATTCCTTGTCCAGAAATGGGACACGTCCCTCTACACCCCAGGCTGATAAACTCTTATTGGCACGAAGGCAATCATACATATGCAGTTTTGATAACTTACGTACCGTTTCCTCATGGAAATCTTTCGGAGTGGGAGCTTTGTGAAAGTAAAGATAACTTCATCGGCACCTTCCCCACTCAATACCATTTTGATCCCCATCGATTTGATCACACGTGCCAGTAAATACATGGGAGTGGAGGCACGTACCGTAGTCACATCATACGTCTCGATAAAATAGATAACATCCCGAATAGCATCCAGCCCTTCCTGAACCGTATAATTGATTTCATGATGAACCGTACCGATATATTCTGCCACTTCACGTGCCTTTATCAAATCGGGCGCCCCCTTCAGACCGATGGCAAAAGAATGTAGTTGAGGCCACCAGGCGTCACTTGCTCCGTCTGTTTCAATACGTTTTGCTGCATATTTTTTGGCGATAGCTGAAATCACAGAACTGTCCAGACCACCTGAAAGAAGTACTCCATAGGGAACGTCACTCATCAGCTGGCGATGAACGGCATCTTCCAATGCTTCTTTTACATCACTGACTTTGGCATCATTGTCTTTTACAGACTCATAGTCTGTCCATTCGCGTGTATACCAACGCTTCATTTTGCCTTCTTTACTGTAAAAGTAATGTCCCGGAAGAAATGGTTCGTACTCATTACAGAATCCTTCGAGTGCTTTCAGTTCACTGCCGAAGTAGATTTTGCCATCCTTGTCTTTTCCTATATATAAAGGTATGACTCCGATAGGATCACGTGCAATGAGGAACTCGTCTTTTTCTTCATCATAAAGTACAAAGGCGAAAATTCCGCTGATCTCTTCCAGAAAGTGGATGCCTTTATCTTTATAAAGGGCAAGAATCACTTCACAGTCGCTTCCGGTCTGAAAATCATATTGTCCGGCATAGCGGGCGCGGATATCCCGATGGTTGTAGATTTCACCGTTCACGGCGAGCGCTTGTTTCCGGTCGGGGGAGTATAAGGGCTGTCCTCCGCTTTGCGGGTCAACTATCGAGAGGCGTTCGTGTGCCAGAATGGCGCTTCCACCTACGTAGATACCGCTCCAGTCCGGTCCGCGATGACGGATTTTCTGTGCCATTTTCAGTGCTTTGTCTCTTAGCTCTTTGGTTTGAGTTTTTATGTTGAGTATACCTGCTATTCCACACATAACTTTGAGTATTTGGAAGTTAATATAATTTGTTGATTCTCTGTTTTTTAAAAGTCGGTTCGTTACTATTTATTCGTTTTCCCTGGCTTTTCCTTTCGTTTGACCTGGGTCATCTTTTAGTTCAACCTAGGTTGTTGTTTCGTTCAACCTAGGTCAAACGAATAAATAATAGTCTATAAACTTCATGGTGTTCCTTGCTGTAAGGGTTACTTCACCAAATAGTGATCTATGTCCGCAGCAGCCTTTCGTCCTCCTGCCATCGCCCGTACTACGAGGCTTGCTCCGGTAGCTGCATCTCCGGCAAGGAATACGTTTTCTGCAAATTTCGGTTGTTCCGGTTTCAGGAATCCCATGGCCAGCAGCACCATATCTGCTTCGATTACTTCTTTCTTCCCTGTGAGGTTCATGGTCGGACGTCCGCCATCTGTTGCCGGTGTCCATTCTACTTCTTCCACCTCGACGCCGGTTACTTTACCGTTCTTACCCAAAAACTGATTGGAAGTCAGGCACCAGCGACGGGTACAACCTTCTTCATGGCTGGAGGTCGTTTTGAAAACTACCGGCCATTGCGGCCAGGGCGTAGAAGGATTGTGGCCGACGGGAGGTTTGGGCATAATTTCAATTTGCGTGACGCTGGTTGCTCCCTGTCGTACACTGGTTCCGATACAGTCCGAACCGGTGTCTCCACCGCCGATCACAAGCACTTTTTTGCCTTTGGCATTCACCAGTTTGTCTTTGGGGAAAGTTTGTCCTTCCAGAATCCTGTTCTGTTGCGCCAGCATTTCCAGTGCGAAATGGATTCCTTTCAACTCCCGTCCCGGAATGCTTAAATCACGGGCAGTCGGTGTACCCGTGCAAATGCAATATGCATCGAATCCTTCCGGCAAATGGTTAACGTCTATTTCTACTCCCATTTCAAACTGAATACCTTCTGCGGCAAGTATTTTCATGCGGCGGTCGATTACGTTTTTGTCCAGTTTGAAGTTTGGAATACCGAAACGTAATAATCCTCCCGCAGCTTCATCTTTATCGAATAACGTTACGGTGTATCCTTTTAGATTCAGTTGGTTGGCAACTACCAATCCGGCCGGACCGGCACCGACAACTGCTACTTTTTTGCCGTTTCTTTGGGGATGCTGCACCTGTATATATCCTTCACGGAAGGCGGCTTCTACAATGGCAGCTTCATTTTCACGGATAGTCACCGGTTGGTCACAGGATAGTTTCAGTACACAGGATTTCTCACAGAGGGCAGGGCAGATACGTCCTGTAAATTCCGGAAAGTCGCAAGTGGATGACAGCACTTCATACGCTTCTTTCCATTTTCCTTTGAATAAAGCGTCCTGCCATTCCGGCTGTTTATTGCCTATTGGACAAGCCCAGTGACAAAAAGGTACTCCGCAATCCATACACCGTGATGCCTGTAATTTACGGCTGTTCGTATTCAATGTTTGTTCTACCTGACTATAGTCAGTGATGCGCTCGCTAACGGGGCGGTATCCCGCCTCTTGCCGAGGTATATTTAAAAAAGCTTTAGGATCTCCCATCTTGTTAAGTAATAAGTATTAGGTAATAGGTATTAAGCAATAAGTATTAACTATATGGATTAAAGATGTTTGAAGCTACGGTTAATACCTAATACTTAATACCTAATACTTGAATTAATAGTCTCTTTGCATATCTGCTATTTTTTGCTGTAACTTTCTCATCTGCTCTTCCTGTAGTACTTTTTTGTATTCAATAGGTACTATCTGGATAAACTGATCTACGTAATGGTTCCAGTCATCGAGCATGGTACGTGCCAGTTTCGAACCGGTGTACAGGTAGTGCTGACGAATCAGTTCGTGCAGTTCTTTGCGGTAACCGGCTTCTTCGATCAGTGACAGTTCAACCATTTCCATGTTGCAGAAGTAGTCAAAATTGCCGTCTTTGTTCCATACGTAAGCCACACCGCCACTCATACCGGCGGCAAAATTTCGTCCGGTTTGCCCCAGAACCACTACACGGCCTCCGGTCATATATTCGCAACAGTGGTCGCCTACACCTTCCACTACGGCAACAGCTCCTGAGTTGCGCACGGCAAAACGTTCGCCTACGCGGCCATTGATATAAACTTCACCGCTGGTTGCACCATAGAGCAGGGTGTTGCCTGCAATCGTGTTCTTTTCGGCTTCGAAGTTGCTGCGGATAGGCGGTAATACGGCAATGCGTCCGCCACTCAATCCTTTACCCAGATAATCATTCGCTTCACCTTCCAGCTTGAAATTGACTCCCGGTACGAGGAAGGCACCGAACGACTGTCCCGCAGAGCCTTTGAATTTCACATTCAAGGTATGTTCCGGCAGTCCCTTTTCTCCGTGTTTTTTGGCAATGACACCGGAGAGCATGGCACCTGTCGCACGGTCCGTATTGGCAATTGTGTATTCCAATGAAACTTCTTTTTCGTGTTCTATCGCTTCTTGGGCAGCATCAATGATTGCCACATCCTTCACTGTAGAAATACCATGATCCTGATCGATGACGTGACGGATGGCTGCACTGTTATCCACGCGTGCCAGTAGCTTGGTGAAGTCAATCAGAGCGTGCTTCGGATTCGGATCGTTTTCGTCGGATTTGCGTTCAATCAAGTCCGTGCGTCCGATAATATCATCCATTTTGGTGAATCCCATTTCCGCCAGATATTCACGGACTTCCTGTGCCAGGAAGGTGAAAAAGTTGATAAGATATTCGCTGCGCCCATGAAAGCGTTTGCGTAATTCCTCATTCTGCGTGGCTACTCCTACCGGACAAGTATTCTGGTGACATTTGCGCATCATCACACATCCCAGCACGATCAGGGCGGAAGTGGCAAAACCATATTCTTTGGCGCCCATTAATGCCATTATGATAATGTCGCGTCCGGTTTTCAATTGGCCATCGGCTTGTAGGACGACTTGTCCCCGCAGACCGTTCAGAACCAAGGTTTGCTGTGTCTCGCTCAGTCCCAGTTCCGGAGAAATGCCGGCGTAACGGATGGATGAAGCGGGAGAGGCTCCCGTACCACCCTCGGCACCGGAGATGACAATCAAATCCGCTTTTGCTTTTGCCACGCCTGCGGCAATGGTACCTACGCCACTTTCTGCTACCAGTTTGACACTGATTTTGGCTTGTGGATTAACGTTTTTCAAGTCAAATATCAATTGCGCCAAATCCTCAATCGAATAAATATCATGATGGGGAGGAGGAGAGATCAGTGAGATTCCCGGAATGGAATGGCGTGTTTTGGCTATGACGTCGTTCACTTTGAATCCCGGAAGCTGTCCGCCTTCCCCTGGTTTAGCTCCCTGCGCTATTTTTATTTGTATCTCATCGGCATTCACCAGATATTCGGCGGTGACCCCGAAGCGTCCGGAAGCTACCTGTTTGATGGCACTTCGCATGGAAGTACCGTCCGGCAGCGGGTGGAAGCGGGAAGCATCTTCGCCACCTTCACCCGTGTTGCTGCGTCCGTGAATGGTATTCATGGCAATCGCCATTGCTTCATGAGCTTCCTTGCTGATAGATCCGAAAGACATGGCACCCGTCACAAAACGACGGAGAATATTCTCTATCGGTTCTACCTGTTCGATGGATATAGGATTGCGACGGAATCCTAAGAAGTCACGCAGGAAAATAGGTTTCTCCTTATTGTCTACCAAATGAGTGAACTCTTTGAATTTCTTGTAGCTGCCCAAGCGGGTGGCAAGTTGCAATGTACTGATGGTTTCCGGGTTCCACGCATGTTTCTCTCCGTCCTTTCGGAAGGCATACAGTCCGTTGTTCTTTAATAATGGAAAATTGAAAGTTGAAAATTGAGAGTTGCCGTGCGGTGCTTCATTTTCCATTTTCAATTCTCCATTTTCCATTCCTTCAACTCCTTCATCGTGGAAAGCGATTGCGTCTCTTGCCACTTCCTCCAGGCGGATACCTCCGATGGGGGAACCGAGTCCGCCGAAATAAGCCTTGCTCAACTCTTCGCTGAGTCCGACAGCTTCGAAAATCTTTGCACCGCGATAAGAGCGGATAGTGGAAATCCCCATCTTACTCATGATTTTGAACAGACCTTTGCAGATAGATTTGATATAGTTTTTCTCAGCGGTAGCATAGTCCAGTTGAATATCTTTCTCTTTTACCAGCTTGTCGAGGATGGCAAATGCCATATACGGGTTCAGTGCACTGGCTCCAAAACCGAGTAGTAAAGCGGCGTGCATTACTTCACGCATTTCTCCGCTCTCTACAATCAATGCTGTCTGCACACGTTTGCCGACAGATATCAGATGGTGATGCACGGCACTTACTGCCAGTAATGAAGGGATAACGGCATGAGTTGCATCCACGTCACGGTCGGTCAGTACAATGTAGTTTGCTCCGTCCGTAACTGATTCCTCCGCCATTTTGCAAAGGTTGTTCAGTGATTCCTGTAATCCGGCTTTCCCTTTGGATACTTCAAACAGCATCGGTAGTTTTACAGTCTTAAAGCCCTTGTAGCGGATATTGCAAAGAATATCCAGCTGTGTATTGCTTAAAATCGGATGATTCAGACGTACCATTTTACAATGACTCTCGCTGGGAGTCAGGATATTCATGCCTACCGCTCCGATATATTCCGTCAAAGACATTACCAGTTCTTCGCGTAGCGGGTCGATCGGCGGATTCGTAACCTGTGCGAATTGTTGGCGGAAATAGTTGTAGAGTAGCTGTGGTTTATCGGAAAGTACAGCCAGTGGCGTATCATTACCCATTGAGTGGATGGGTTCGGCACCCGCGCTCGCCATTGGCATAATCAGCCGTTCGATATCTTCTTTTGAATAGCCGAAAGTACGGAGCATCCGGTCATAGTTTTCTACGTGATGAGGCACTTTACGACCGCTTTTCAGTTCATCCAGTTCGATACGGTTAGTCGATAGCCATGTACGGTAAGGCTTCGCTTCGGCCAGTTGTTTCTTCAATTCGCCGTCATAGTAGATTTCTCCTTTCTCTGTATCGATCAATAGAATCTTGCCCGGTTGCAGGCGCCCTTTTTCCTTGATATCTCCCGGTTCAAAGTCCATTACGCCCACTTCGGATGCCACTACCATCGTATCGTTTTTAGTGATCAGATAGCGGGCAGGGCGCAGGCCGTTACGGTCGAGCATACCACCTGCAAATCGTCCGTCGCTGAAAAGCAAGGCTGCCGGTCCGTCCCAAGGTTCCATCAGGATAGAATGGTATTCATAGAATGCTTTCAGGTCTTCACTGATCGGATTCTTCTCGTTGAAAGATTCCGGTACGAGCATAGCCATTGCATGAGGCAGACTTAATCCTGACATGACCAGAAATTCCAGCACATTGTCCAGAGAAGCACTGTCGCTCATACCCGGCTGTATGATCGGGCGTATTTCTTTGATATCTCCCAGCATAGGAGTGGAG
>ERZ773134.3056-NODE-3056-length-11077-cov-3.717837_pt1 | contig 11077 bp, 8 predicted proteins | sample MGYA00580856_ERZ773134 | MGnify/ENA primary metagenome ERZ773134 (study PRJEB29015, sample SAMEA2737823) | human gut metagenome | biome: human gut; feature: human-associated habitat; material: faeces | place: China | collected 2012 ... | reverse complement strand
AGGGATTCACCACATTGATCCAACCGTTGTTCCAACGCTTTTTGTAATAGAAGCGGTCGGCAAAGTGCCCGTTACCTTCAAAGGAAAGAAACTTACTCCCTTACGGCCATTCGCCATGCTGACCGATTGGATCGTGAACTTAGAGGTGGCAGCATCATTCACGATATCGAAACGAGCCACCGAACGGGTCAGGCGGAAACCCAGTTGCAAACGTGCCGAGACTGAGAAATCGGTCAGGTCGAGCGGCGTAGCATAGGCTCCGGTCATGGGTAACGGGGTTTTCAGTATGTCGGTTGCCGATGCGGGGTCGAGTTGGATACTTTTGAAGAGCAGGAAATCAGACTCGGCCGGGGTTCCTTCCGTGACGGTGTTACCCGGTTGTCCCGGATTCGATTGCACGAGCGGGATAAAGCCATTAAACGCAGCATTGGTGGCCGGATCGATCAGCTTGCTTTGGTTGGCGATGCAGTAGAGTTTGACAAACAGGCCTTTCTTCAGGGATAAAAGGGCATTCGTCTGTTTGCCGTCGCTACCGACTGCCGTCAGTTCCAGAGGCGTGACATCGAAACCTGCCGGAAGGTCGCTGCTGCTTTCGCGGTAGCTGAAACGTTCCTGGTAGGTGTAGGTTCCATTCTCGGTCGTACTGCCGAAGACGTAGATGTCGAGCGACGAGATTTTATTCTCTTCGGCTGTGGCGATCGCATCACCGGCCTTGGTCTTTACGACCGACAATTTGTTTTTTAGCGTCAGCATCACTTCACGGCGGGCCTCGCTCCCGGAAGGGTCCGGGGCGGGCGTCTGGCGCTGTTCTTCCGTCTCGCTGGTGCAGGACGCCACAGAGAGAAGCAGGGTAAACAGGCTGATTCCATATAACTTATTAAATAGTCTCATCTTTATTTTCATTTGTTGATTGACAATCATTCTTTTTCTCGTTCAATGCGGCCAGCAGGAATTTGCCGGGCTTGAACTTCACACTGACACGCGCCTCGATGCGGCAGGTCTCACCCGTTCGGGGGTTACGGCCTGTCCGTTCGGTCTGGCTCCAGGCAAAGAAAGTGCCGAAGCCTTGCAGCGTGAGCCGTTCACCGGACTGCAATGCGTCCGAGAGAACGCCCTCCCAGGCGTTCACAATCTCAACGGATTGGGATTGGGTCAGGGAGAGGCGTTCGGATAGGGATACTACTAGATCATGCTTATTCATCAGATGGATGGGGAGGCTTCTTTTAGTTTCACATTCACTGTCGTTTTCGCACCTGTTACCGTAGAGGTAAAGGTCAGCGTAGTCGTGTACGTCGCATTATCCTTTGCCGCCGGCAACGTTACTGTATAGACTCCTTCGGCTTCCGCAGAGCTGGCGGGAGATACCTGAATCCAGTTATCCGTCGAGGCGACACTGCTTCCGGTCTCGGGCGATTCGCCCGGTATGGCAACGGCTGTTGCTTTCAGCTGGACGGCCTGTCCGTTCTCATTCAGAAGCGTCACTGTTCGGGTGGTCGCATTGTAGGTATTGGTATTGCCTTCTTCGGCCACCAAGCTGATCTCCGGACCGGTCTGGTCTTTCGGTACAACGATTACATCCAATGTCTTACCGCTGGCTACATTGGTAAGCTGGATGGTTACCGGGCGGAAATTGCTCATGCTGCCGATACCGTCCGCCGTCTTATACGTAAATGTGGTAAGCATGGAGGCTTTCGTCGTGTTCGTCCTCTCACCATCTATGACCAGCCATTCGTCACCACCGGCATAATCCAGTTTCTCGGTGATGCCCTCCACCTTCACATTGTTCGATGCGATGGTAAAGGCCAGTGTTTTCGAGACTTCGGCAGTCATCATCACCCTGCCGTCCGCGAGCAGTTTCACTTCCGTACTATTGCCTGCATCGGCCAGGGCCAACGCATCTTTGGAAAAGTCGTTATCCGGCTTGTAATTGTCGACTGTGCCCTCGTCCGCCCAGTCAGCCACATTCAGCGTGAAGTCCAGATGGTACTCGTCGGCATCGGTGATCTTGACCATGTAACGGTGGTTGTGCGCCACTTCGATATAGTTACCCGTCTCGTTGCCTGCAGGTTTGAAGGGGACCTTGTAGGTGACCGGGATATTGTCGGTCTTGTTGGCGGCATAGGTGCCGCTCAGGATCAGGTAACCGCCATCGCCCACCGGACTCGGATAGGAGTAGAAAACGCCTGTTCCTTTGGGGCTCGCGGTTGTCTGGTCGGCTACATAGTCGCGGACCGGATAGGTGATCAGGTCACCGCCAGCGGCCGGCTCGGTTCCCAGAACCTTCACCGGAAAATAGGTGGCGCCGGTACGTCCGTTACCCATACTCACCGATTCGATGGTGAACTTCGATTTCGACGCGTCGTTCTCCACATCGAAACGGGCGACCATACGGGTCAGCTTGAAGCCCAGTTGCGTACGGGCGGAGACGGAGAAGTCGGTCAGGTCGAGCGGCGTGGTGTAGGCGCCGGTCATTGGCAGCGGGGTTTTCAGGATATCGGTCGGCTCGTCGGCTTTCAGGACTGCGGTATGGAGCGCTTTGAAGGCTGTCTCGGTCGGCACACCGGGGGTGACGACGTTATCCAACTGGCCGGGTTTCGTCTGCACCAATGGCTGGAAGCCGGCGAACTCTGCGCCGGCAGCGTCGATCAGTTTGGTGCTGTTGGCGATACAGTAGACTTTGACGAAGAGGCCTTTCTGCATTTTCAGCAGGGCGGTCGAGTTGTCGGCTCCCGTATTCAAGGTGAAACTGGTGGCGTATTCGCCGTCAACGGTCTGGCGGGCGTCTTCACGGTAATAGAATTGTTGCAGGAAGGTGTAGTCGCCTCCCTCCGTCTTGGAACCGAAAACGTAGACGTCGAGGCTATAGATATGGTTTTCCTCCACCGTAGCGATCACATCGCCGGCTTTCGTTTCGACAGGGCTGACTTTCAGCTTGTTTTTTAACAAGACAAGGACTTCACGGGTATTGTTTGCCGATGCCGTGCCTTCGTCGGGAGGCGTCGGGGTTTCCAGTGTGTTTTCACTGGTGCAGGCGGCCAGCAGGAGGCTGGCGGCGATGCAGGATAGCTTATATTTTATGTTCATGATTCTTTTTTATTTGTTGTTGCCGGTTTGCCACCGGACGGGCCTTCATTTCTTTTGGCTTGATCCAAAAGAAACGAAGCAAAGAAAAGATCAAGGCTGCACCGGCTTCGCTACTCTGGTGAAAGACTACGCTGTCGTCTGTGAACTCGCTGCGCTCAAACAGCACAGCCTCCGGACGCTTCGTCTTTCACCTTCGTTTTACGCTCACCCGCTGAAGGCCTTTCAAAGAACGCTCGGCGTTCTCTTGGGATGGCCGATACAGCCTGCGAGGACATCAACGATCAATTTTTGTTTATCGTTATAGTCTTTGTTTTATAACTATTATCGGTATCTACCTTATTTGTTATAGTAATAACCACCGCATCAGTTGTAGCACCGGCATCATCCCTGAAGCCGATAACTGCTTCTCCTGTTGTTCCGTCACCGGCATCCGCCAACTCGGTAGGCTTCTTACTGGGGGTAACTCCCAACCATGAAGTTGCGCTGACCGCATCGTAACTAATCGTAGAACCGATCGGACCGGTTACCGTTACTTCGAATGAACCGCCGTCTAAAGTAGTATAAGCGACATTGATAGCATCTCCTGCTTTCGTTGCAGCGGTATTTGTATCCTTGGTTACACTAAAATCCAAAGTCGGGTCCAACCATGTAATCGTCAGTGTTGCCGTACGGGATTCGTCACTGCTGTTTTTAGCGGTGACAACGGTTGTGGCTCCGGCTGTAAACTGGGTGGCATCCGTTACTTTGACCTCGTAATTATCGTCGGATTCTTTAGTCATACTCAGACCGGTGACACTGGTAAAGGCGGCTGCTTCATCACAGGTCATTTTTACATAGACCTTGCTGCCGTCAGCTTTATACATGTCGACTGTTGCTGTGCTTGCGTCAGGGAATGAGACCGTTCCGTTAAAGTCGCTGGCTGTTCCTGCTGTGGCGGCTTCCAGTTTGGGTTTGCTGGCGGCCTTGTTCAGCGTGACGGTCAGGTTGGCTGCTCCCGACAGGGCATTGGTAAAGAGGATGTCGAAGTCATCGAAGTTGGCTGGGGTGCCGCTTTTGGCTGCAACCGTATATTCGACATAGCGGTTACCGTCGGTATTCGCCCAGGCATGGTTTTCGGTGATTGTCAGCCACGGACAAGCCAGGCTTCCCGCTGTAAGGCCTTGCGGGGCATTTACCTTGAAGGTGAAGTTTCCGGTGGCCAGAACATCCAGATCGACCTTGATCGTATTGCCGGTCACATCGGCGGCATTGTTCGTATCGGTTCCTTCTTCCATGGTCATGCCCGGTTCGGTCAGGGTTACGGTCAGTTCGGTTTTAACGTCACCCGCTTCCTTGTTCTTGAACGTGATTTTCTGTTCGCCCTCCGTCAGATTGGTTACATTGTCGATCTTTACCGTGTACACTGTCGTATAGCCATTCGTTTCACCGGCCTCCGCGCTGAATCCGGCAGGGACTTCCACCGTTACGCCTTCGATACACATGGCTTCCACTTTGATAAGGCTGTTATTGAGCTTATACATCGTGGCGGTAGACGCTGCCATATCCACAGCGTTTCCGGTACTGTGTCCGTTTGCCACCTCTTTCAGGGACGGGGCGGCCAGCGGGCCGTAGAATGTCAGCGTGGTCCACAGGTCGGGATCGTAAGAGGCGGCGTCGTTGATGAAGGTAACGTTTACAGGTTGTTTTCCCGTTGCATCGGTAGATTTGAATACGAATGTCGTATACCATATGCCGTCCTTCTCTTCGTAAGTCGGGGCGTCGAAAGTCAGCCACGCATCGGGTGCCACATCGGCTTTGGTTGCCGGAGCTTTCTCTGCACGGATTTTACCGGTTGCCGCAAGGGTGGTCTTAAAGGATTTTCCATCCACTACCTTAAATTCCGTGGTGGAAGTTGCTCCCCCGGCATAGGTTACTGCGACCGGGATATCTCCTGCATCACCTCCGGTGGCAGCGGTAAATCCGGTGGCGGCATCGAATACAGGTGCGTCATTCTCAGGTTTGACTATCACACCACCGCCCGAAGTCCAGTCTTCCACTTCGAAGGTGGAGAAGATGTTCGATTCGGTTACGTCCGTGATGTGCAGCTTGTAACGGCTGTTGGCATTGATGGCGATGTAATTGGCGGGGTCTGTAGGGGTGGCGTCTTCAGGGGTTTTGACGATAGGGATGTTGTAGGTCACATCTATCGGCTGGCCTGTAGACGGGCTGCTGTAGGTACCCTTGATGATCAGGAAGCTCTTGTCCGTGGCCAGGTTCGGATAAACGTAGAGGGCACTTTCAAGGGTCCCCTGGTTGGCGTTCTCTCCTTTGTATTCGACGTCGGCATAGGTCATCACACCCGCAGGAGGCGTTACCTCTGCCAGAGCCGCACCAAACAGGGAGGCGTTCGGACGGCCCTGTCCCAAAGCGATATGCGTGATGGTCAGACGGGAGGTAGCCGTCGTGTTGTCGATGTCGAAACGGGCCACGATACGTTTCAGCGTAATGGCAACTTTAGAGACGCTCCCGCTGATCTTCGTTTTCTCCATTCCCGTCATGGCCAGGGGAGTCTTGATGATACCGTCCGCTGCCAGATTGGCCGTATAGGCGGCTTTGAAATCGGCCAGGTCGGTTGCCGCAGCGGCATTCTGGGGCGCACCGTTGGCATCGACCGTTATGGCGGTCAGGGCGCCAAAAGCACTTCCGTCACCTTTAAACAGGTCGTCCTGGTTCGCCACACAGACCAGTGTCAGATACGGAAGGCCTTTCAACTCTCCGGGTTTGATAGAGGCCTTATACGAAGAGCCCGACGATTGAAGGAGGAACTGGTTTCCGGTTGGGGTTGCATCCGTCTTCGACCAGGTTTCCATGTAATAATACTCGTCATCGCCCGCTTCCGCTGACGACGAGGCAAAAAGATAAACCTTCAGGTTCTTTATCTCATTCTCACTGTTGGAAGCGATGGCCTTCGTATATTCCTCGCTCTCACCGCTCCCGCTGAACACCAGCTGGATCTCACCGGCGGCTCCGGACGGGCTCTCCGTCGTGCCGTCATCATTTGTACAACCGCTTCCCAAGCCGGACAGGGCCAGAAGCAACATTAAATACGTCTTTTTCATAACTACTCTTTTTAAGTGAATACTATATGTTGAAAAATCTCTTTCCTTAGCCGATCGCACCGCCTTCGTCCCAATCCGATTCCGTCACTTCCGTGACGATGATCTTATCGGCGTAGACCGTGACCAGGATTTCGAACTCCTGCTCGATGTTACGGTCCATATCCATCGGCTTTTTAGCAAAAAAGCGGTACAGGTCCAGATCGCCGACGATACGTTCGTCGTTACGCCACAGGCTCCATAACTGGTGCGTGCCCGAGGTATAGCGGAAAGTGACGAACTCGCCCGTCACTTCGCCGTCGTAATTCATCGAGGCACGGGTCTCGTGGTTGGTACGCGAGGTGCTGATGTATGGGACCGTATACGAACCGCCCTCCGGCTGTTCTTCACTCTCCCAGCCTTTCACAAAGCCATACCCCGAGGCGATCCCCTTCATCCGCATCCGGTAGGTGCCGCCTTCCGCCGGTGCATCCGCCATCCATTGCACCGTCACATGCAGCGAGGCATGGGCATGCGAGAGGTAAACACGGCGCCGGAAGCTCCGGCCTTCCTCCACACGGAACGTCAGGTTGCCGTAATACAGCCGACCGGTGTTCGTCCGGTATCCCGGAGGGGCACCGGATGTGACGGCACTCAATGCCATATCGGCCAGCTTCTGTCCAGATACCGGCTCTATAGCCAGGCCGTCACTGCCGTCGTCCGCCAGGTTGCCCCAGAGGACGACCGTATATTCACCCGCTGCCAGGTTGCCCTGCCAGCTGCGGATACTGTCGCCACGGAGGGTTTCGACGCCCAGCAGTTCACCTTCGCTGTCGAACAGGTACTGCCGGAGGTTGTCGACGTAGACCGGCAGCTGGTTCTCGCTACCGCTGCCTGCATACCAATAGTCCAGACGGGTATTGTAGGGACAAACGCCGGGTTCATCTCCGAACGTGCAGCTTGATTGTAGTACTGTCAGTATCATAAAAATCAAATGCTTGAAATATGTCCGGGACCGTTTCCTATTCATCGCTTTCCAAATAACTTTCTGCTATCTCCAGATTCTTCCGTGCCTTGCGGGGCTCCACACCCACCGCCTTACGGAACCACACGGACGCACCGGACGGGTCGCCTTCCATCAGCGTCAGTACGCCCAGGTTGTTCCAGGCACGCGGGTCCGCCTCCACCTTGCGCAGATAATCCCAGGCCGATGTAAGGTCGCCCGTCAGCATGACAGCCGAGGCCGCATTCACATTCGCCACCACATCATCCGGAAAATGAAAGGCGGCTATCTCGTAGACTTCACGGTATTGATCCGTCCCGGGACGGTAATAGCGTGCCACGGCATATATCTCCTCCAGGCTCAGCAGGTCAGGATGCGTATAGATCAGTTCTGCCGCTTCGTCGCCCTCCACTTTGCGGATATCGTATTGCACGACAACCTCTATGCGCCGCAGCTTCGGAAAGTAATGGCGCATCATCTCCCTGTAGGGCGTCCCGCCCTCTAAATCCATCAATTGCTTTTCACGCCCGTTGAAGATACCGTAACGGCGGATCACCCGGAGTACGGCATCCTGCCACGAAGTTTTTTCCCGCCTCATAAGATCGGACAGTCCTTCCCAGTCCTCTGCCACCGAAGAGACTTCCACCAGGTCGCGGGGAATGCCGTATGCATTCCGCAGGTAATAGGCAAAAAGCCCCGAACGCGCTTTTGCCAGCCGTTCATTGTCGCCGTAAGGACCGTCGGGGGAAGAATAGCCGCAGATACGGATACGCTCCACCGAGGTAAAGCGCTTATCCTGCAAGGGCACCATGATACGGTTGATCTTATCGATCTCTTCACGGTTGTTTTTATAATCAGGATAAATATCGTCCTTGCCGATCGGGTAATCGAAATAGAGCACGGCACTCTCGGTATGGCGTTTGCCGGACCGACCGGTTTCAGGACGCAGATAGGATACCATCGACTCGTAAGCGGTCACATCGACGGCCCGTTCCCTCACCCGATGCGGGATCGCAGGGGCAACGGCCCGATCCTTCGTATTTTTTGTCATATTCGCACGGGAAAGAGGGTGCTTCTTCTGCGATCCCGTGTCAGGCACGGGAACGGGAGCCTCACCAACCGGTTGCGGCACATGGTTTAAGCTGAGTTTACGTACCAGCGTATCCACTCCCAGCAGTTGAAGGCCACAGCAATCTTTCACCTCCTGGCAGAGTAATAAAGAAGCCTGCTGCATCCAGGAGGTGTAAGGGACGGACATCCGGTAAGTTACTTTCTTTGATCTCGTATGCCGGGTATCGCGGATGCGCAGATAAGGGGCGGAAGATTCTTTGCCGGCAGACAGGTACCGTTCGCGGCGGTCCTGACGCTCACGGAGACCTCCGCTGATAATGACAGGGGGCAAAGAGAGAAGTTGTTTGGACGGTCCAAGCAATTGAGGGGTAAAAATTACGGCTGTGCTTGCAGACACATTCACTGCCTCCAGGTCCATATCGAACTGGAGTTGCAGGCTGTCGTTACGCACAGAGACCTGCTGCGGCACGACACGGATATGCTGCGCGCCGGCAGGCAACGCAAAAAGAACCAGGCAAACGGCCCATACATATATATTATAGAAGAAGGTATGTTTCATCGGACAAGTTGTTTTAGCGTAGAAAATAGATGACTGAAAAACCGATACGTGTCGGACCGAAATAACTACGGCTGTAAGAGCCGGATGCCTCCGCGCATTCGGCACATTTATATTTGGTGTATTTCATCGAAACATAACCGCCGCCGATCATCGCCTCCAATCCCCAACGGTTGCCGACCGCCCAGTGGTAGCCATAGGTTACGCCGCCGCCGTAAAGGTCACCTCTCAGCACATGGTCTTTCAGACCGGAAATAAACGGGATCATGCCGATATTGAAATACCCGTAATGACCGTGCACCCCGAAAAAATGCCCTTCAAACTTGCGGCACGGCCAGAAGCGGACTTCCGGCTGTATCAGGTACAGGTTCAGACGCATATCATCCGGAAACTTCCAGGCGTTATAGGCACCCCAGATATCCATGGTGAATTGACGTCCCATCCCGAACTCCACTCCGGCATTCGGGGTCGTGGTCGCCCAGAACAGGAGATTCGTTTTCAATGCGGTTTGTTGTCCATACATATTTGTCGTTAGCAACAAACAACCGGTATACAGCAGCGATAAGTAAAGAACCCTATACATTATATTAATACTAGATTTGGTAACTATCAGTGGGGTTCTGTCTCTTAGGAAGAGACGGAACGGGGATAAACAAAAGGCACAAGAATCAGGGATTTCAGCTGCTTTTATGATACCATCCTGCAAGGAAAGAACACTCCGGGGCAACATCCGGAAAACAAAAAAGGATGATATGATACGGGAACAGTTGAAAAGTGCTTGTTTTTCAAGTTATATCATTTAGCATCCCTGCCGGGAAAGAGAAAAACAGCAGGAAAACAAAACGTAAACAACAGATAATCAATAGGTAACAGACAGAAACAGAAGCAGAAAGACAGACATAAAGAGACCCGAGAGAGGCATGAACAACAGGCCTTCTTTCTTAAAAGATGTAACAATATTCAGTAAATACATGAATATTAAGGCTAGTCATGTGGAAAAACACCGTACTAAATGGTGCAAGTATAAAAAAGAGTTAGTACATTTGCCAAGTTTTAACACTGACTGTCACCGACGGACCGTCTCTTCCTAAGAGACAGAACACACCTCACAATACAGCTTTATAAACAGGCTTTGATTTACAATTCTTCTTATGTATCACGATTTCATTGGCACGGTCCACCCGCGAGGTATCAAGGAACGCCATATAGATACGGGTCGTTTTAACAGACTCATGTCCCATGCCCTGTGAGATGAGTTCTTCCGGTATCCCTTTCTGTGCGGCAACGCTGGCCCAGGTATGACGGGCGATATAGGTCGAAAGGTCGGCTCCGACCATCTTCCCCAGCTTCTTCAAACGCTTGTTCTGAACACGCAGCGCACTCTGATAGCCGATATAGTCCGGGCGGGAACCCGTAAGGACAGGAAACAGGAAAGGGCCGGATGCATATTGGTAACGGGCAATCAGTTTCCTCATTTCAGGCAGCAGGCGTATCTGCAACTCCTGCCCGGTCTTGCGCCGGATATAGACGATCTTATCCCCCACGATATTCTTTTGCGTCAGATGGGCAAGATCAACAAAAGCCATTCCACGGGCATAATAGGAAAACAGGAACAGGTCGCGTGCCAGCTGCAACGCAGGCGACAGAAGTTGCAGAGCGACAAGACCCAGGATCACATTTTCCTGCACCGCACGTTTGCGGGTCTTTTCGATACTGGTATGGACATTGCTGAAAAGCAGCGGGCTGGGTTCGACCAGGTTATCCCTTACCGCCCGGTTATGGATAGCCCGGAGCACGCGGAGATAGAAAGAAACGGTATTGGCACAAACTCCGGAGCTGAACAGATAAGTCTCAAACTCTTTCAGAAGCGGCGCGTCGATCTCGTCCAGCCTGAGTTCGCAGCCACCCCGGAAAAGCATAAAGGCATTCAAGGTACTCTGGTAATGCCGGGCCGTTTCATCCTTGCCCTCCCCTTGCAGCACACAGATCTGTTTCTCCACATACTTTGTCAGGTTGGCCACCGCAAAACGTTCCTTACACGCCTCCACTATTTCATCCGGAGTAAAGGAACTCTTTTTCTCCTTCAAATAGATCACAGACCGGACTGTCCGGCAATCGCGGGAAAACTGCTCACGGATGGCATACAATTCTTTTGACCGTTCGGAAGTGCTTTCACCCGGGATATTGATTTCCTCCCTGGCCCCGTCCCACTCTTCTTCGGATAACTGGTACGGCAAAGCCATCTTCCGGACCTCACGGCGATAAATAATCTGCACATAGAGCGGCATC
>ERZ773134.3053-NODE-3053-length-11089-cov-20.092532_pt1 | contig 11089 bp, 11 predicted proteins | sample MGYA00580856_ERZ773134 | MGnify/ENA primary metagenome ERZ773134 (study PRJEB29015, sample SAMEA2737823) | human gut metagenome | biome: human gut; feature: human-associated habitat; material: faeces | place: China | collected 2012 ... | reverse complement strand
GGTCCGTAACCAAGCCGATCGCATGGCTTTGCACGGCAAGATACCGCTCGACACGCTGTTCACAGGGGAAAAATTCGCACAGAAAGCGCATCACCCCTTCGGTTGCGGCTGGAGGGTTCTTTGCGGTCAGCAACAACAATTCATAACCGCCCAAAGCGCTGGCCAACGTACCGCCCGCATAACGGCCGTAAAGAACGATCATATCGGGTGAAGCACACTGACGGATCAATCCCGTGATCCGTTTCAATTCCGACAAATTCGCATCGGGCAAATCAAACTGCAGGCTTCTCATTCTCGTTTTTTTACATGACTGACAGGGCCGGGCGACTGAAAATTTTCGTACATTTGTTCAGTCCCGGACACAAATATAATAGAATATTATCTACCTTCAAGCCTGTTTTTAGAATTTTTACTAATTTCGGATGATTTTAGAGCGACTGAAACAATATATCGACGCGAAAGGCATTACCATCGCCGCTTTCGAACGGGAAGCAGGAATGTCGAACGCCGCATTCGGCAAAGGCTCAAGAACAACATTAAGCCACAAAAAAATATAACTTTTATTAAATCAATTAGTCATGTGTTGTAAATCCAGAAGGTATTATATAGTAATACATTGCAATACAGAGTTAAAAAGTAAGTTTTGTAAAAACAATTGTAAAATTAGAGCGTATGTAAAAATTTATAAAATTAGAACATATGTAAAAGAAATTATAAAATTAGAGCATATGTGTGAAAACACACCTTAAAATTTGATTATCATTTTTCCTAACAAAAAAAAGCCTCTGGCTTAAAAACCAGGGGCTTAAAAAAAATAAATATTTTCAAGAGTTTTTTTTCAATAACTCATTGTGATACAATAATTATAACATGAAAAAAAGCTAACTACTGCAATAGTTAGCTTTCGTTCTAGAAACAAGAGGTGTCTCTCTTATTCCTATACTATTCTTGAGTTTTTTATTTGTTAAGTTAATTATAACAAAAAACAGGATAGGAATCAATTAAGAAAAAAGAACCTCTTGGAAATATTACAACGTAATACAAGGGGGTTTTTTTATGGATGAAAACACAAATTCAAAAGATATTTACTTGGAAAAAGCCAATTATAGCTATTACCAAGCGAATAACACAATCGAAATAGATAGATACATAGGAGAAAGTTCTACTTTACTGTTAACGACAATTATAAGAGCCTTACAAGGTGAAAAGTCTTTAGTTGTAGCACCTACAGGAAGTGGAAAAACAAAAGAAACAATAAATAAATTAAAAGAAGCTGAAGCAAAGGCTATTTTTATAGTTCCAAATGCATTTAATGTAGAACAAATTAAGCAAGAGTACTCTATCCCAGGAGCCTGGGGAGACATTCCAATAACAAAAGAATTAGAAAAAGGAAACTTAATCGTAGTTACATGGGACAAGTTTATACAAATAGATGAACACATTCTAAATGATTATATAATTGTATTAGATGAGGTCCATCAAACGTATATTGATATGTTTAGGGCAAATAAAATAAATAAACTCTATGAAAAATTAAGTTATTGTAGAGGGCAAATACATATAACTGCGACACCTAATAAGTTGAATTTTGAACAATATAATTACATTTTAGAATATAAACAAAAGAATCAAACAAAATATAAATTATTTTTATATGACAAGATAGACGATGATAAAGTAATGGATATTGCATCTAATAGTAAAAAATTTGCTTTATTTAAAAATGACAAGAAATATCTAGACTTTATAAAAGAATCAATTTTAAATAAGCATATAGATGTTATAACAAGTGATACTAGAGATTTTTCTCAAACATATAACGAAATAGTTTTTCATAGCACTATGAAAAATGTTAACGGATTATGTAATACTTCTGTTTTAGTTGCTGGAGTTAATATATACGAAAAAGATATAACAGATATAATAATAATTGGAGAAAAAGACATCGCTACAATAAAACAATATATAGCGAGATTTAGAAACTTAAAAACTGCAAATGTACATATTTTCAATAACTATAAAGATGAAAGTAAGATATATGAGATTGAATGGCTAGTACAACAATTAATAAATGAAGTATCAGGACAAATAGAAAAATTTAATCTAGTAAAACCAAAAGATAATTTTATACTTGAAACACTAAATGTAAAACCTATAAGACTAGAAAAAAGCGAGTTTTATTACTTTAACGAAAGTCTTAATCAATATGAAATAAACGAACTCGGAATCCGAAACCATGCTTATACAAATTATTATAATAAAGCAGCAATAGATAATTTTAAAATTCTATTAGAAGAATATTTTAATGAAATAGAAATAATCAAATTGGATGATCCAAAGAATAAATCAAGAAAAAAATATAATGAGATAGCAAAACTTGAAAAAGAAGAAGTTTTAGAAGAACTAGAAAAAAACAAAGCACAATTAGTTGGAGCAGTAAAAATATTAACTGATAAAACAGATAAAAAACTAGAAAATTATTTAGCACAAAATAGAACAGATATAGAAACCGAATATGTTAAATTACTAGATTTAGGAGTACACAAATATATAACGGCTAACAATATTGCTAAAATATTAAATCTATTTACTAAATATGTTATAGATGATGAATTTACATATAATATAGCCTGGAGCATAGCAACAAAAGGAAACAGGGCTAGAGGAAAAATATTCGCTCAACTAAATAATATCGCTTATAGAAAAATTTCAAAGAAATATAAAGATTATATAGATAATACAAATATAGAAACTCGCTTGTATAACCAAATCGTAAAGTATTTTAAACCTGGAGTTAGTTATACAACAGAACATTTAGAAATGTTTATAGAGGCTTTTAAAAATGTAGCACCTATAAATTTAACAGTAAAACAGTTACAAGAAATGCTTAATATTATATTCAAAATAGATGTAAAAGAAGTCAAAAAAGTCCCTTCAGTAGACAACATATTTCTTTATAAAATAGTTCCTACTCAGGGGACCAAAAAGAAATTAAAGATTTTTACAATCGTTGATTTTACTAGCTTAGATGACTTAGTAGAGCAAAATAACTGGTCAGAAATTGATAAAAAAATTTTAAAAAATTTAATCAATAAAAATATAAGAAAAATTGATAAAGAAGTACAAGAAATTAAATATGGATTAAATATATTTGAAGCATAAAGAGGGTACGAAAAAGTACCTTCTTTTTTATTTTATTTATTTATTTTACTCCGACGAGTTTTTTTTCGTTATGATATAATGTAATAAGAGAATTACATTTTATTAGAGTGGTAGTTTCATGTCAAAGTAACCTACGAAAGGAGGTGAAATGATATGAACACTTTTATTTTTAGTATATTAGCTAGTTTATTAGCAGCAGTTCTTTGGGACTGTTTTAAGTTTTTTTACATAAAAATAAAAGATCGCTCAAATGGCCGTAAGAGTGATCTTTAAACAAAAGTTTTAATTATCATTAAATCAAGAAGCTATCACTCTAAAGCAAATAGAATGTAGTTCTCTCTTTTTTTATTTATCAATTATTTTTTTTATTAACTTAATTATAGACCAAAAGAGATTTGATAATCAAGACTCTTTTGGTTTTTTATTTTGAACTAATTAATTAATAATTGTGCAATGATCCAATAATAATAACCTAATAATATTTTATTAATTGCGTAATAATTTATTATTATTTTTTTAGTAATTATTTGTTAATGATGTAATAATTCAATAGCAATTTATTATTAATTTTCTGATAAAGTAAACTTTTTACGAGAAGGGCTATCCAGGTAATAGCAATAGATAGAGTATGATTTATGGGTTTGTTACTTATAAGGGACAGATACAAGGGCAGTGTAAAGGGTTAAGAGCCTAACTGTTATAAGGTATTGGAGTAGTAGTGTTGTAGTAGTAGGAGCATGGAGATGTAACAAGAGTAGGTATGTAGTGTTACACTATGCACTTATCGAGCCCTGTACTTGTCTACTATATTGTATGCTATCTTAGACTTTTGTACGTTATAACACACAAATGAAGCATAGATATTGCAATTACTGGACCAAATTTGGCATGAAAAAATAGTAATGTCAGTAATGACATAGAAATTTTACTGACATATTTACTGACATAAGATACCTTTTAGGGGTATGAAAGCGTTGGTATCGCTGGGTTGTACAGATTGTGGCATAAAACTAAAACTTTTATGCCGTTTTGTATTTGTTTCATACTTATGTCAGTAAAAAGGCTTGAAAGCTAGTAATATCAACGGTTACAGGCATTTTATTTTATTGATAAACTATTCTATGGCAGTAATACAAGTCTTTTTATGTCACTGTAAATTTTTAGGGGGCTAGTTTTACCCGTTCATTCTATTTTTTAGCATTTTTTCTCCCGTCGCCTCCCGCCATAAAAATATAATATACTTTCTAGAAACTTTCGTATTGCGATGTATTGCATTGTAATATATAATATATAATAAGAAAACAAATTAAGGAGGTGTTAAAATGGCAACTATTACGGTCAGAATTGAGAATTCATTATTGGATCAAGTGGACCAGTATTGTAAAAAAAATGAAATAACAAGAAGTGACCTCATAAGAAATTCATTACTCGAAAAATTAAAAGAGCCTGATATTTTACAAGTTTCGGAAGCCGATATTAAAAGTAAAATAGAAAAATCTTATAAATTATTAGACATCAATTTTGAAACTCAAAAGTTTATTGTGGCCAAAGGGGTTAGGAGTATAAGTTTCTCTTATGAGTTACAAAACAATAATAAGCAACTTGTTATTAGGGATTCTATTGGTAGAATAGTACAAGTTACAAGTATGTTGTAATTAGTAACTTAACCAGAAGGCAATTATCCAAAGTGCACTCCATATAAAAACGCCAATTAGGGCTAGAAATAGTAATAGCAACAAGTCAATCACTCCTTTTAGTTGGAGTATGGCCAAAAGTCGATATATAATATACACTATGTAGCCAGTTATTATTTAGCCTTATTGGTAGTTAGCTAGTCAAATTGGATACATAGTTATTACTATGTATCGTAAAAAAAAAGAAGCTACCCATTAAATGAGTAACTTCCTGGATAGCTATATCAGATATAACTAACCGTCGCAAGTAAATTATATCATGATTATAGCTCCAGTAAAAGATAATAAGAGGGGGTTATATTATGAATACTCAAGTAGTAGAAGAAAAAGAAAAAAATATATACATAGAGATTTTAAAAGTTTTAATAAAATTAATATTTAAAGCCTTTAAATTCGGCTTATATGTAGTTTTACAACTGCTTAAACTTCTAATTCAAGTAGTAGAAGGTATATTTAATTTGACTGATTACAAGCCTTTTAAAAGTGTTTCAGATAGTATTGAATCAAAAAGAGACGCACAAATAAAAGATTACATAGACAGAAATACGAAACTTCATGCAACTACAAGACATACCTATACTTTCGTACGTTCTGAAACTTTCGCCCAAAATTATAATATAGTCACTGAAAGAATTGACCAAGTTGCCAGTTTGGATCTACGTTTAAATGAGGAGTTGGCGAAAGATACAATTAAAAGATTAGACATTATTTTACTAGAAGCTGAAAAGCAATCCTTGAAGGACGGCTACAAATATGCAAAAGAAACAAAATACAAATTAAGTGATGACGAAGTTTATTCCGACTTTATAGAAAATAAAATCATGAGGGGGGAATAAACATGGCTAAAAGATTGAGAAATACAGACCACCTAGAGGTTGATAGCAACCTAGAGAAATTATTATTTTATGGAGAAGAAGCTAAAAAAGTAGTTAACTGCAACAATTATTTTGTAACTAACTTTGGCCGAGTTTTTTCCAGTAAATATAAACTTGAATATGAAACACTAGAAGGCGAAAAATACCATGCAGTTATATGGAAAGAGTTGAGCCAAAGGCTAACTAATGGCTACTATAGTGTTAACATTACAAATAATTCAAATACAAGAAAAAGGGAGTATATCCATAAACTTGTTTATGAAGCCTTTAATGGAATAGTAGATACAACGGTCCTAAAAATAGTACATAAGGACCATGACAAACTAAATAATAACGTTGATAATCTTGCTATTACCTGGAGGAAAAAAAGCGACTACAGAAGTCATAAAAATTATGCTTATAAGGTTAAAATGCAGCAAATTTTACGACAAGAGGGGTTATAAGAGTGTAGCCCTATTACAAGGCTAAGAGAGGGGGCTATAATATTTGCTATTACTATAAGAATAGTGGGCGAGAGTGTAGCCCTCTTTCGAGTTGTAGCCCTAAAAAAAGGCTCAACATTTTAAAATTTTTTTAGGAATTTTTGGGGGAGAAGTGATTAAATTGATACTAAGTAATATATCTAAAATCAGACAAGAAAAAGGTTATAGTCTCAGACAATTAGAATACAAAACAGGAATAAGCAAGAGCACAATTTTTAGGTTAGAAAATAATCAAACGAAACTATATTTGGAATTACTAGAAAAAATATCAATTGCATTAAATTGCAAAATAGAAGATTTATATATAAAAATATAATATAACAATAAAATGTTATGCCATAACATAATATGCAAATCAAATAATATAACATAACATCAAAATAAAAATAAAAAAAATAAAAAGAGCCCTTCTAGAAGGTTTTGAGTTTTGTAGTGTAAAATAACTACATAACAAACTACTAATTAGAGGGGATTTTTTATGTTAAATATAAATTTCATAAACGAGTTGCTCCAGGAAGGAAAAAGTGTAAAAGACATCAGGACTATTTTACAAATTGGAGAAAAATCCTTCCAAAAGCAAATAAGAGAATTAAATTATAAGTACAATCAGAAAATTAGACGATACGAGCCAATAGGAGAAGTTTTAGATAATCCAATGATAAATTATTCATCTAATAATAACAAACCCGTTAAAAACGAAAATAGAGCCGATTTTTTAACTATTAAAGAAAAAGATACTATTCAATTTTTAGATGAAAATATAGACTTAATCAAGCAACTACTAAACAACTACAAAGCCACTACAAGCCATAATAATAGCGATATTGTAATTAACCTTATAAATGACAAGAAGCTTAATCCAAAGCCTAAGAGTGTGCGAATAAATGAATATGTATGGAGAGATTGGCTCCAATTTACTAAGGATTTACCATTTAGCAAGGCTGATTTAATAAGCCAGGCACTAATTGAATTTATGAAACGACATAAATCGACACAGAACGACAAAAAAGACTTGTAAATAATTTACATTTGATATATAATTAAGGAACATGTTGGAAATACTTTTTTAAAGTCTTATTTTTTTAGAGAAGCAGCTGCAGTTTGTGGCTGCTTTTTTAATTTTAAAATAACTGGATCACCAGTTATTTTTTTAGGAATATGTTCCGATTGTCAAAATATTATTGGGAAATTATAATTTAATTGTAGATAAAATAAATTTTTAACTTTTCATTATTTGATGTATTTTTCTCCCAGGAGGGTCTTCCCAGGTAACCTAAAAATTAAATTTATCGTATTTGATTTGCAACCCTGTTAGGAGTGAAAAAGGCTAGATTAATTTCTAGTCTTTTTTATTTGCAAAAACATTATTGGAAGATTATAATTATATTAAGAAGTGATTGAAAGAAAATACAATCAAAGGGAGTGAAAACATGAGCAATATAGGAAACCAAATCCGCGATGAAAGAATGAGACAAGGCTTGTCTTGTAGAGGGTTAGCCCGTAAAGCTAATATAGACTACTCATATTTGAACCAAATAGAAAATGGTAAATATGAACCTACAATCGAATACATAGAAAAAATAGGCAATGCCCTAAATGTAACTTTTATAACAAAAGAATATATGGAATATATGACTTCAGATGAAATAAAATTGATAAGACATATAGCAACTAAGGTGAGAGATGAAAATCTTATAGATGTAGATGTAGAAGCTCAAATTATGGGAGACTACGTTACCTATTGGAAATTGAAACATGAATTAGAAAAAACAACAGAAAAATTCCTTAGAAAAATGAAAAATAAATAATCATAATAGACTTTTTTACTGGAGGTGGTACATCTCATGGCAGAAGAAAACCAACAACAAGAACAAGTTAATGAACCGACACAACCAATCAACAAAGAAAAATTAAGTGTTGAGAATGTAACAGAAATTAGGGGCCTTATAAAAGAAGCCCTAGAAGTAAATAACAGTCAATTTTCAAAGACCATAGAGGATAATTTAGGGACTTTTAGGGGCGAAATGGAAGCCTTGACTAAGAGCCTATCAGAAAAGAAAACAACCGCTGAAGCTAATTTGAAAAAATATGAATTGGCAACAAAATTAAGAGAAGAAAATATCGATGTGAGATTTCTAGATTTTCTTCCTTTGGATGCAGATCCAAAGGAAACAGAAGAAAAAATTAATGTAATTAAAGATATTCTAGATTCCTATGCGGTAAAAATTTTACAAGGTGATATGATTAATAATCCGATGAAGCTTACTAGCGGAGGAATTAAGAATGGTGGACCTACACCAAATCAATTTGCCAAAAACCAGTTTGAAAAAATGGTTAGAGAGTAATTTGAAAGGAGGTGAATAAGATGAGTGGAGAAGCATTATTATCAAGTCAGATGTCAGGATTAATTCCTGAAACTATAAGCAATGAAATAATAAACCAAGTTAAACAAAATTCCTTTTGTTTAGCAAATTCTAAAAGAGAACCAATGACAACAGTTAAGAAAACTATACCTGTACTTGCAAGCCTTCCAGGGCCTACATGGGTATCAGAAGGTAAAAAAATCAATGTAGTAAAACCTACTATAGTACCAGTTACACTAACTGCCAAGAAAATAGGTTTCATATTAACTGCATCAAGGGAAACTCTTAACGATACAGTTCTTAATACATTCATGCAATTAAGACCGAGTATAGTAGATGCCTTTTCTATAGCCATAGACAAGGCCATAATTGCAGGAGATACAATAGACGGAACTACTACCAAAGTATTTCCAACCACTATATTGGAAACTGCTGCAAAACAAAAGGTAGAAAGAACTACTGGAACAATCGCAGATGATATAGCAGATGCATTAACTCTAGTTGAAAACAACAACTACAATGCAACTAATATATTGGCTATTAACTCAATTAAAAACGAATTGAGAAAGCAAAAAACTACTACTGGAGAGTACCTATACACTAATACAAATGAATTATTTGGAGTTCCGATGAACTACACAAATAAGTTTGACAGTACTACAGGTTACGCAGTAGTTGGAAACTTCAGGGAATACCTATTAACAGGTATATACCAATCAATCACATATGACGTGCTAAGAGAAGCTACTCTAGACTTAGGAGATAGCAAGACTATCAATCTAGCACAAGAAGACCTTTGTGGTATAAGGGTAACCATGCGTGTGGCAAGTAACATACTACGCGAAGACGCGTTTGGTTGACGGCTGTGCCGCTTTCCGGGACAGGAGAATACAGGAACTTCCGGTAAAATCCCGTGCTCTGACCGTGACCGAACGCTATTTACATTATATGTATATAGAGGTGGGGGGAGAGGTTGCAGTGTTCCGGCGGGAAAGCAACGATATATGGAAAGGTTTGTATGAACCGTTCTTGATAGAAACCCCTGCGGCATGTGCTCCGGAAAACTTGCTGAACGATGAAAAAGTTCCTTCATTTATCCGGTCTGATAAGGCTGTGATGACTTATTTGTGCGGAGGCGTTCGCCACCAACTGACCCACCGAACGTTGATTTGTGATTTTTATAAGGTGGAACTGGCAGATAAACCCGATGATTTCGGACGTAGTGTTTGTTGGGTAAAAAAAGAAGAATTGTCAAACTATGCATTCCCTCGCTTGGTTGTAATGCTGTTTGAGAAGTTTGGTTTATGGTAGGAAAATGAAAGGATTGCAGAAAAAGTGACGTTATAGTTGGTGGAATATGGTTTATTTATTAATTTTGGAGAAATTTTAAAATGAAAAGCGTATGTCTTTAAATAAAGTGATGTTGATCGGAAATGTCGGGAAAGAGCCCGATGTCCGTTATTTGGATAACGGAGTGGCTGTGGCTTCGTTGACTTTAGCCACAACGGAAAGGGGGTATCGTCTACAGAATGGTACGGACGTGCCGGAACGTACGGAATGGCATAATATAGTATTGTGGAGAGGACTGGCTGAGACAGTAGAGAAATACGTTCACAAAGGTGACAAGCTGTTTATCGAAGGAAAAATTCGTTCTCGTTCGTATGACGACCAAAATGGAGTGAACGCTACATCACGGAGATATTTGCAGATAATATGGAGATGCTGTCTCCCCGTAATCAGGCTGGCCAGGTTTCAGGCCCTTCTGTCTCTTCTTCACAGTCCGCTTCCGCACAGGTGCAGGGCGGAAAAGAAGACTTACCCTTTTAATGTGTAACTAAATTTGTGAATTTTGGACCCTGATACATATTTATCCCAGTTTATAGCGTTATTTAACCATATAGAGGTTTATTCTCCGGATTTGGGAGCTACGATTGCTCTTGTTTTGTCTGTGTTATTGTTGGGTTGTTCCGGTTTTGTTTCAGCTTCAGAGATTGCATTTTTTTCTCTTTCCCCTACGGATGTGGGTAAGATAGAAGAGAATAGACACGCAGCAGATAGCAAAATTCTCGAGTTAAAGAAAGATTCGGAGCGTTTGTTGGCTACAATTTTGATATCCAACAATTTCGTGAATGTGGCAATCATCATGTTGCTGAATTTCTTTTTCAGTAAAACTTTGATTTTCGGTGATAGTCGTTTGTTGGAATTCCTTTTCATGACCGTCTTGCTTACCTTCTTGCTTTTGTTGTTTGGGGAGATTATGCCGAAAATCTATTCATCCCAACACACCTTGAGCTTCTGTCGTATGGTGGCTCCTTCTTTTGTGTGGATTGAAAAGTTATTTTGGCCTCTTTCGTCATTGCTGGTACGGTCGAGAAAATTGGCTACGAAAGTGGTGCATAAAGAAAAACGGGCCATATCGGTCGACGAGTTGGAACAAGCCTTGGAGTTAACAGATAAAAAGTATATTGCGGAAGAACAGAATATGCTGGAGGGGATTATCCGTTTTGGAGGCG
>ERZ773134.3051-NODE-3051-length-11096-cov-9.235395_pt1 | contig 11096 bp, 11 predicted proteins | sample MGYA00580856_ERZ773134 | MGnify/ENA primary metagenome ERZ773134 (study PRJEB29015, sample SAMEA2737823) | human gut metagenome | biome: human gut; feature: human-associated habitat; material: faeces | place: China | collected 2012 ... | reverse complement strand
AGCATCTGACTACGGATCAGAAGGTTACAGGTTTGAGTCCTGTCGGTGTCACAAGATCGCATCAGCAAACCGTTGTAAGTTAATAGCTTGCGACGGTTTTTCTTTGCCCCGGGTAAAACATAGGTAAAACAGTTGATTATTTCTAAATACCTATTTATCAAACACTTGCGTTTGCAAATATAGAATTTATTTTGTAGTTTTACGGTAGCAAATCACTAAAAACTACATGACAAACGAGATTATTCGGTCAAATCGGTTGGAATTACTGAAAAACGAGGTATTCGGTGCACTGGATGTCACGGATGCAACACGCAACGAATACCGGATGCGGATCACGCATTTTATTCGGTATGCGGAAACACACGGCATCAACCGCAATTCTTATTTGGATTACAAACGGTATTTAGCCAATATCGACACATTCAGCGTATCGACTAAAAACAAATACCTGATTGCGGCGAAAATCTTTTTGGACGGGTTGCATCGGTTGAATTTGATCCCGCAGAAAATTACGGATCATGTCCGCGGATTCATGCAGAGCCGACTGCACCGCAAAGAGGGCTTGCAGGATGCCGACATCGGAAAGTTACAACGGTATTGTTCCGACTTACCGCCTACCCCGCAAAATTTAAGATTGAGAGCGCTTGTCGCTCTCTTTTTGTTTCAAGGGCTTCGGCAGATCGAGGTCGTCCGGTTGGATGTTGGGGATATTGACCTGCGGAACAAGACCGCATTCATCCGCGGCAAAGGCCGGGATGATAAAGAGCCGATTCATTTGCACCCCTCAACGGTCCGTGTTCTGCGGGAATATCTGAACTGTTACCGATTCCGAAGCGGCGCACTGTTCCGCAGTGACAGTAACCATTGCCGGGGCGAAAGGCTTACGGCCAAATCGGTCCGGGAGATCATAAAACGGGTATTCGCAGAGTTGGAGATCGACGGAAGCACGCATGGCTTTCGTCATTTTTTTATTACCAAGTTAATCAAATCCTATAAAGGGGAATTATTGATGGTGTCGAAATACAGCCGTCACCGGAGTATTCAGATGCTTGAAGTTTACAACGACGAGATTATCCGCGAGCAGGATTTACCCCGGTTTTACGAAGTCTTTAACGAAATACGGATATGAAGAAGCAACCACCCCGGAATATCTATTGTTTGGAGGGGAATTGGAGAACGAACCCGCGGTGCAGACAAAGCGTGCGTCCGATGCTCGACATATTGCGGGATGCCGCAGGGATAAAATACATTTACCGCAAGTGCAACACGCGGGAAGAGTTCTTCGAATATCTGCGGCAATACACGTTCGAGCGTTACCGGAATTATACGATTCTATACATTGCCTTTCACGGCAGACCGAATAAAATACAGATCGGGCGGGACCTCGTGACGTTACGCGAGATTGCGGACATTTTGGAGGGTTTTTTAGCGCATCGGGTCGTTTACTTTGGCAGTTGTAGCACTATGCGCACGAAACGCGCGAATATCGACGATTTCCTGCATCGCACAAAAGCAGACATCCTCGCAGGTTATAGCAAGGATGTCGATTTTATTCAAGCCACGGCGTGGGAATTATGTTGCTTTTTTGATCCCAAGATAATCTTTCAGTTAACAGACCAAATAAAACGATTACCGAGTTTTGTCCTTTATGAATTTTCAAAGCCATAGTTATTGTATAATCTCGCAGAACCTACTTTATCAAAAGTATTATCATCCCAAAGTCCGCTATCGTAACGTAAACTATATCTGGGATTATTGGATATAATGGTTATAATCTTTGCAATTATAAAGAGTTGATTTAAAAATTCGCTATAATAGTTGTATATTACATTTCTTTTGCCTTCTGGATTCTCCATCTGAGACGACACTAAAAGCCAAGATGATCCTTTTAATAATTCAAGCCGAGAAAGCGTATCTGCATCTAAAATAAACGAATATTTTGATATGATAAGGTCTACTGTATTAATCAAATCTGTTGTTTTGGAATGGATGAATTGACCCCATGTACAATTTGAATACTCGGCATTTCGTGTAAAATCACAATTCATAAATGCGTCCCGAAAATGTTCGCTATTATACATTTCATCATATGTTTCTTTGAATTCGGGTCTCTCTTTACTCGATACTTTATAAATGCGATTGAGATAAAATAGGTAAAAATTTAATGCTCTGCTAATTTCTAAGTAAGCAATATTCAAAAGTCTATTTCGCTCTCGTTGTTCTTTCTTTTTGATGATCTGATCAATACAAAGGACCGTAACCCATATGCCAATAATGGCAGTAAATAAATTTGCAGAAAACTGTTTTAGCCAAGTTTTAATACTAACATCGTCGGTAATGAAATGCAGAACTCCTACGATAATAGTTACATATGTCAGTACAATGATATAATTATTGTCTGTTAAGTATTTTCTCAATTTACGCATAGAGCTGGAATCACAGGTCAAATCTTTAAAATTCTGATTCGATAATAATAATCTAAAATAGCGCACTCCAATTAATCTAATTTTCAATATCACATATCCAATTAGACTTTTAATAATTATAAAGTATTTTCAGTATTTATTATACTTTATAATTCTCTTCCTACTTATTGGAGTAAGGAAATATTACACTTTTTTGGATTTTACGGCTCTCTTATAATCGTGAACTGTCGCAACTTCTTCGGCAAAGCGTTCTTTTAACTCTGTTTCGTATTTACCGTATAAAAACGGCTGCATACTTTTTATTAAACTTGCTTTGCTCCTTTTTGCTTTTGTATATTCATCATCCCCGACATAATCTTTGAGATAAGCGAGGTAACGATCATAGCCGTCGGATACTGCAAATATATATCTTTTTATCCTATTTTGCAACACTTTCGATGAGCAGTCCGGAATCTTTGAATAGTCTACTATATCATTGGTGAAAACAATATCTTTCATGATAGATCGGAGCAGATAAACGCAAAATATAGCATACCGGCGTTTAAGTAAATTTTCTGCCGTCGGATCGGGAAAACCAAAAGTCATTAGCTGTTTTCTCGATAATTTTATTTCATAACGAAGTAGATTTTTAGGCAACTTTTCTCTTTCTGCGGCTTTTATTTTCTTCTCCAGAATATAATCTGCGATTTTATCGTAAAATTTAATATCATACTCCGCCATTTTGCATTTCCGACCGTATATCTTATTTGTTCCACTTCGCGGCGGCATGGGTATAAATTTATTGCCTTTGTATTCTGAAATCGTTTCAATATATTTCATCGGAGTTTCACCCATAGAGATATTCACTCCAATTTCAATGCTATTTATCCGAAAGGCTGAGAGTGGTACTCCAAGAAATGTTGCAATACCACGTAAAGTCTCTGCGGCTTCGCGGAATGTAAAAGGCTTGTAGTTATGCTTTTTGGCAAATTTATGCAGAGACCCCGTTATTCTTAATAATGAATATGTATGATAATAGGTTAACTTTAATGATCCCCATTGCCCTCGTCGTAAATTTTTAGCTTCGTCAAAAATAGGCAAAAATTCATCTAACTTATCTTCGACAAGCCTGCCACTGATACCAGCAACTTGCATTATAATTCGGTCTATCATCTGATTTTGGATTCAATAAAAGCTACGGTCGTTAGTTCAGTATTTTCAAATATACAAAATCTCTACGATAAATTTAACCTTTAATGTTCGATAAGTGTAATTACAGAACATTGGAAAAGTAACAATAAAAGCGATCCCGAAAGATCGCCTTTATAATATTTGAAAATGTTAGGCCGAATTGTTAGCCCTCCAACTTCTTAGCGGGCATTTGGCTTCGGCTTATATACTATTACAGTTTGGGCGTCAAAGTCAATGACAATTTCTCGACCATCCCATCTGTACCGACGTAAATCGGGTGAATCACCTGTATATTTTCCATACGCATAGGGTTTAATACGATGGACAGCCATGTCGATTGCATAACCCATACATGACCGGGAAACAAACTCTATACTTTGCAGGATGTTTTTCTCGTTGAATCGGCAACGATACGCTAAGAGCATTTTCTCGTATTCGTTGAGACCCTGAAAAACTTTTTCACCGCTTTCAAGGGTAGTTTGGAATCCGAGCAGACTGTCAACCTTTTCATAGGTAGCGACACCGACAAGTTCTTTCAGTGTCTTAATGTCGAGATTGACTTTCTTGGGTTGTGCGAATCCGGTAGCTACTACCAAGAGCGCAACGAGGATAAGAATAAATCTTTTCATAGGGTTTCTAATTTAGATCGGTTAATAGTGAATTTAAGATGTGTGCCATGAAATCATTGAAACAGTTCTCTATCGTTTCCTCGGTTAAATTTTGATCGGGAACGATATGCAGTTCGATAAATTTATCTTCGATTTGAATATCCCATTTTTCTATCAGTTCCTTTTCGATATTCGTTGTGATTTTGTTGAACACGGATATATCGGGATTCATTTCTCCAATAGTTAAATTGAAGTAAATGATATTTTCTTGGTTGCCGGACATTAAATAGCCGATTTCCACCAAAAATTCATTAACAATCTTTCTCCGGAATTGGTTGTAAAATATTAATGAGGTATAGATACTGACCTCGTTATTCAATATTCGTTTCCGTCCTTTTGCCTTTATATACGGGAATAGAGAAATTGAGAGTTGCTCGGAATTCCGTTCGTCAATTTCATATTTCAATTCCGGCTTGTCGTTCAAAAATTGTTGAACCCGATCTTGAACCTTGTTATAATACGATTCGAGGATTTCTCCTATGACATTCGTCGTGTGGCAAATAGCGTCGGCAAGCATCGGCATATTTGCCAGACATTCATTGGTTAATTGTGTCAATTTGTTCATAAGGCGATATTTTTAATTGGGTGATTACGTTCGTGTAAAACTGATATATGCTAACTAATTGTCGGGGTATTTGTTCCGTATCCGGCTTTTGTATCCGCTTGTGCGACCCGTTGCATAACAACTGCATCAAAGCCGTTAAATAATCTTCTGCAATACGATCCAATGGCTCGCACTGGATGATCGCGTTAAATACGGAACAGTAATCGCAATAGCCCCACTGGTTATCCAATGCATCTTTTCGGTTGCAGTCCGAATAGCTGACGGTCAAATAATACCTGTCGTATGCAGGGAATTTCCGTTCTGCATAAATCCGATAATCGTCGATTTGATTTTTCCCGATACGCCCGTCCGAAAAGCGGCTTTCGATTTTATTCTCGATAATCAATACCCACCGGTTCCGTTCATCTGTAATTGTCAGATCGGGAATCCGTCCCGTAATTTTTCCGCAGTCTTTGATCTGCTCCTCGGCTTTCACCTGATATGTTTCACTGGCCTGAATGTGTTGTAACAATTCGTCTTTGCCGGATAAACATTCCGCGGATTTTACCAACGCCGATAAAATAGCCTTGTTGGATTCGAACAGATGAGCGAGGTATAATGTATGCGCAGGCTCGTAAGCATACTTTTTAATAATAGTTAAGCATGACGGCCGTTTCAGAAAAGCATAACGATCTAAAAAGGGCACAACATATCTGTTGTAATTCTTATCAACCTCATGCGGGTAGAGTGCTTTGATTTTTGCGAGGGCGTCGAGTTGGCTGTTTACCAATGATGCCTCCGCAAGAATTCGCTGTTCCTTGTCTTTTTCGACAAGGATTTTCAGCTTCGCTGTAAGTTCTTGGAATTGTTCGGGTGTAGGCATAAAAAACGTGGACTAAACTGTTATTTGCTGTTGAGGTCTTCGACTACCTAATCTAACAAATAGAGTAAAGCCCACGTCGTGAAACGTGAGCGTTTACGCCTTACTCTTGTTAGATTGTTTGAAATTGTCGAAGTTTCAACAGCAAGAATAAAAGCTAACGCTTTATATTAATATGTCAGTAATTTTAAATCTCTTTGTCTATTGAAATTTTAATTGGTTCCGAAAACAAAGTTAGAAATTTTCTGCGGGACTGCAAGAAAAAATTACAATGGCTGGATTTCCAGAAATCCGGTCTTATCTATACAGACTACCCGTACCTATTTTGAAATTTATTCCAATTTAAGGGGTGGGGTCTGTAATTCGCATCTGCTCGCAGTGCTACCTGCATACCCCTTACCTGCGAATTAGGTTGACACGGATTTATACAATCTTTATATATATGTACTTCGTATTGATAAATACACACATTAAATTACTTGCCGCGATCTGTTTCAAATTAGCTGTATCTGCAAATTTAATTTCAAATGCGCACTGAAACACAACCGCCTTTTTACCCCTTTTTCTACTGGTTGCTACGGTTAACCTGATTTCAATAAAACGCTATAATGTACTATACATGAATAAATTAAACGTCTTTTTGTGCATTTTGTAAAATAGCCTTTTGAAAGCCCGAAAATTCGGTCCTTTCAAAATACAAAAAAGTGGTTAAACCGATTCAACCTCGTCGGCACGGAATTATCCCCGATTACAAAGGAATCTATTTAAGTTTTAACAACCGGGCGCAATTATCTTTCAACCACGTCGAACAATGACTTTTCCGAATCAATGCGACAACTTCTTCCGGATAATACCGAATTATCCGTGGACTGATACGAACGTAATTAAGGCGTCCTTCATCCCGGTATTTTTGCAATGTGCGCAAACTGACATGCAAAATGTCCGCAACTTGTTGCGAAGTAAGCAATAGATCACCCCAATTTCTGCTATTCTGCTCTTTTGTATCCATGATTATTCAACTTATTCAATACATCAATTGCATCATTCATCTGCGACTGCATGATCTTCGCATAAATTTCCGTCGTGCGAATACTGGCATGGCCGAGTAAATCCCGAATTACAACCATATTCTGCCCTGAACGAACCAAACGCGACGCAAAGGTATGTCTTCCTACGTGCGTCGAAAGGTTTTTCTTGACACGCGCTAAAACGGCAACTCTTTTCAATGCAAGATTGATTCGCGCCACGGCGCAATTTTCCGCACAGACTTTTTCCTCCCTTGACATGCTGTCGTATTCATAAGGCAAAATTCCCCGGAATATAAAACCATCCGGCGTGATGGGAACACCTGCCGTTTTATATCGTCTTTCACGCATGGCGCATATCTCTTTAACAAGATCGCTCGCAGGTATTTTAAGCTGACGGTCTGTTTTATCCATAATGATCTGTATATAATGCCCGTCATAATTCTGCCAGCGCAATTTCAAAATATCGCTGATACGTATTCCCGTTTCGGATTCAAACACGAATAACTGCCGCGCATCGTATAATTTTCCCTGCATAATCAATTTTAAATTGCGTACACGGAAATATTCCCGCTCCGACAAGCAGGGGCGTTCCGTCGGTGTGGATTTCATTTTATATTTGCGAAAGGGATTATTGCGAATATCCAAACGAAATTCCTCATACATTTCCGCAGTCAGTTCTTTCAGCGTCTTCATATTCGTCGTTACGGTATTGATCGAATTTCCCAAATCCTCCCGCAAATAGTTTTCGTATCGCAATAGAAGTTCGTAAGTCAAATGGCTCACCGAAAATTGATCTTTCCCAATAAACTTTTTAAATTTCGTAATATGGGAATGACATTTATTATAAGTCCGGACGCTCGTATTTTCTTTACGCGATAAATAATTCTGCGCATAAACAAACATATCCGCTGTTGTTCTTTTATGCAACCGATCACGCACCGCATCGATTCCACGCTCAGGCTCCATGGCTTCACACAATACAACGACTTTGTTAACCTCTGCGATTCTCCTGCGTAATTCATTATTGAGCCGTTCATGCTGCAAGTCGGATTTTTTCACTATTCCCCGGGATGCATCCCAGTTCTCTGGCTTTACACGGATCAATGTTACATACATTGAACGACGCTCGTGCGTAATTCGCATACACACGGGCAAGACTCCTTTTTGATTGGTTTTGTCCTGACGAAGAATAATAGCTGTTCTCATAATTGTATAATTTTAATGAAACATAAACAGCGGGTAAAACATAGGTAAAACATTTTACCACGTAGGACAACAAATAATATAAAAAGTTTTGACAATTGCAAACGGGTTAGAAGTTGAAAATTAGGCGTTTGCTTTTTCAAAAACTTTTTTGTATAATTGCGAAGCAATATTATGCACAACTGTCGGTGTCACAAAGAGGGAAAGGCAAATGCTTTTCCCTCTGTTGTTTACAGCCGCTGCAACTTGCAGGCGGTTTTTTCGCATCTTGTTTCGAGCGGTTTTCACGGCGAAATCGGGAATTTGTTTAAACCAATGCGTAAACCGAAAAATCCCGATGAACACGGCCATCGAGACGATCGAAAAATGCAGTGACGCGTAAAGCCGGCATTATTTCACCTCCGAATTTTTCCGTTTCACCCGTCCGAAACCGGACAATCGGACAAAGTTTTCTAATTCCATATTTCAACAACCGGCTCGTTTCGCTGTCAAAAGCCGACGGCCAACACGCTTTTTAGGCATTTTCGGCATCGTTACGACACTTTTATTCGTCGGAAAGGGCACCAGAACCGGACGCCCATTCGGTTTTGCATCCATCCGCCTTTTTCGTATCTTTGCATACAATACCCTACGCAAAACCGGACTCTCGCAATGAATAAGAAAAAGAAATGGATCATCACGGCCATCGTTCTCGTGGTATTCTGCCTGATCCTGGGCCTCTACAATCTATTGAACGACAAAGCTCCGGCATCGGATGACGCCGCCAAAGCGCCGATCGCGCCCCGCAGACAGAGCACCCTCAACGTCAACGGACGCATCGTCCGTCCGCAGCGGCTCACCGACGGCATCACCACGGTGGGCAACCTGCTGCCGGACGAGGAGGTGGACCTCTCGTTCGAAACCTCGGGCAAAATCGTGGCGATCAACTTCCAGGAGGGCACCGTCGTCCGCAAGGGCGAGCTGCTGGCCAAGGTCAACGACCTGCCGCTCGTGGCCCAGCTCTCGCGTTACGAGGCGCAGCTCAAACTGGCCGAAGACCGCGTTTACCGCCAGAGCGCCCTGCTCAAAAAGGACGCCGTGAGCCAGGAGGCCTACGAACAGGTAACGACTGAGTATGAAAAGCTGATGGCCGACATCGACCTGGTAAAAGCCAATATCCTGCAAACCGAACTGCGCGCTCCCTTCGACGGGATCATCGGTCTGCGCTCGGTCAGCGAAGGGGCCTATGTCTCTCCGACAACCGTCATTACCAAGCTGACTAAAATATCTCCGTTAAAAATCGAATTTTCCATTCCCGAAAGATATGCAAACGATGTGAAGAACGGAACGATGATCGTCTTCCGCCTGGAAGATTCGAACGGTATCATGCGCGATTACAACGCGAAAGTATATGCCGTCGAAAGTAAAATGGATATGACGACCCGTACCCTGAAGGTGCGTGCCACGTATCCCAATACGAATGAAAGCATTTTCCCCGGCCGTTACACTTCCGTAGAGATCACCAAGCGTGAGATCAAGGATGCGCTGGCTATCCCGAGCGAAGCGCTGATTCCGGAAATGGGCAAGAACGTTGTTTACCTGTATAAAAACGGAGTAGCCGAACCGGCTGAAATAGAGATCGGCCTGCGTACGGAAAGCCATGTACAGGTACTTAATGGCGTACAACCCGGTGATACACTAATCACTACCGGTGTGATGCAGCTGCGTACCGGCATGCAAGTAACAATTGATAATCTGTATTAAATTCCCCTATGGCAAATATATCGGAAACCAGTATAAACAGGCCGGTACTTTCGACGGTAATGATGCTCGTCATCCTGCTGTTCGGTATGATCGGCTACAAGTTTCTGGGGGTTCGCGAGTTCCCCAGTGTGGACCAACCCATTATCTCGGTCAACGTATCCTATCCGGGAGCGAATGCCGAGGTTATCATGAACCAGATCACGGAGCCGTTGGAGCAAAATATCAACGGTATACCGGGTATCCGTTCGTTGAGCAGTGTCAGTAGCCAGGGTAGCAGCCGTATCACCGTCGAATTTGAACTGTCGGTGGATATGGAAACGGCTGCCAACGACGTGCGCGACAAGGTGTCGCGTGCACAACGCTATCTGCCGCGCGACTGCGACCCTCCTACCGTATCGAAGGCCGACGCCGATGCTACCCCTATCATGCAGATCGGTGTACAGAGCAACAGGCGTTCGCTGATGGAACTGAGTGAAATCGCCGAACTGACGGTGAAGGAACGGCTTCAGACCATTCCGAACGTGAGTGGCGTGGACATCTGGGGACAGAAACGCTACTCCATGCGCCTGTGGCTGGACCCGATCAAAATGGCCGGCTACGGAATTACTCCGTTGGATGTGAAGAACGCAGTGGACGCCGAAAACGTCGAGCTTCCATCCGGAAGCATTGAAGGAAACACGATCGACTTGTCTATCCGTACGTTAGGACTGATGCACACGGCAACGGAATTCAATGATTTGATCATCAAGCGTGACGGCGACAATATCATCCGCTTCCAAGACGTAGGGCGAGCCGAGGTGAGCCCGGAAGACTTGCGAAGCGTGATGCGCAAGAACGGCGAACCGATGGTTATCGACGTCATCATCCCGCAGCCGGGCGCCAACCAGATCGAAATTGCCGATGAGGCATACAAACGTATCGAGCAATTGAAGAAAGACCTGCCGGAAGACGTAACGGTCGAAATGGTGTACGACAATACACGCTTTATCCGGGCCTCCATCGCGGAGGTCGAAGAAACCATCTATGTGGCATTCCTGCTCGTGGTGCTGATCATCTTCCTGTTCCTGCGCGACTGGCGCGTGACGCTTGTCCCGGTGGTCGTTATCCCCGTATCATTGGTCGGGGCATTCTTTGTGATGTATGTCTCCGGCTTCTCCATCAATGTGCTGACAATGTTGGCGGTGGTGCTCTCGGTCGGACTGGTGGTGGACGACGCGATCGTGATGGCGGAGAACATCTACGTCCGCATCGAGCAGGGAATGGAACCGAAAGAGGCCGGTATAGACGGGGCGAAAGAGATATTCTTCGCCGTCGTGTCTACGACGGTAACACTCGTGTCCGTGTTCCTCCCGATCGTCTTTATGGAAGGTATGACGGGACGCTTGAACTTTCCCGTATCGAATTCGCCGGCAGATTTAACCTGCGTGACTTTTT